>Ga0209048_10000636_pt1 | contig 36844 bp, 38 predicted proteins | sample FrelakmetCRP12CR_FD_187146 | JGI IMG/M metagenome (GOLD analysis project Ga0209048, IMG submission 187146) | Freshwater lake sediment microbial communities from the University of Notre Dame, USA, for methane emissions studies - CRP12 CR (SPAdes)... | ecosystem: Environmental > Aquatic >...
GCCCCTGCCGCGTAGCACCGGCGCCAGCAGGACGGCCCCGACGACGACCAGCACCGCCCCGGGCACCGTGGCCGAGGCGAGGTACGGCAACTGCTTGGCCACGACGGCTTCGCCGGACACGCCGTACCAGCCGGCGACCAGGAGCAGCACCCCGGCGACGAGCGCACTGGTGCCCACGATCGCCGTGAGGTTCGCGCCGCGCCACTGCTGCTCGTCGACCAACGGGCCGGCGGTGGAGTCGGAGTCCATGCCGCACCTCCCAAAGGACGATCTTTGCATCCGGACGGGGGGTGGGGAACGGATCCCCGTACCTTCGGTCCCGGTATCGTCGGCCCGATGAAGCTCGGCCTCTACCTCGACATGCGCAACCCTGACCCCTGGCGACGGCCCTGGGCCGAGCACTACGCCCGCACGCTCGAGCGGGTCGTCGAGGCCGAGCGCCTGGGGGCCGACTCGGTGTGGCTGTCCGAGCACCACCTCTTCGACGACGGCTACCTCCCCCAGCCCCTGACGCTGGCCGCAGCCATTGCCGCCCGCACCGAACGGTTGCGCATCGGCACCGCCGTGCTGCTCGCCGCTCTGCGACCGCCGATCCTCATCGCCGAGGAGGCTGCGATCGTCGACCTCGTCTCGGGGGGACGGCTCGAGCTCGGGTTCGGCGCCGGCTACAGCGCACCCGAGTACGAGGCCTACGGCGCCGACATCACCCGGCGGTACGGGCGCACCGACGCCGCCGTCGCCGAAGTGCGCCGGCTGCTCGACGAAGACGTGGTCACACCCCCTGCCGTGCAGCGCCCCATCCCGATCTGGCTCGGCTACCAGGGGCCCCAGGGCGCCGGCCGAGCCGGCCGCCTCGGCGTTGGGCTACTGAGCCTCGAGCGTTCGCTACTCGAGCCCTACGGCGACGGCCTGGCTGAAGGGGGTCACGATCCGGGAGCGGCGCGCATGGGCGGCATGCTCGACCTCATCGTGGCCGACGACCCCCCCGCGGCGCTCGAACGGATCCTCCCCCACTACGCCCACCAGCTGAACACCTACCGGCGGGCCGCCGTGGCCGGCACAGGTCAGCCCGAGCCCCGGGAGATCACGGTCGAAAAGCTCGCCGAGGGGATCTCCACGACTGGCCAGCTCCCCGGGCTGTCGGTGCTCACGCCGGGTGAGGCCGTCACGATGATCACCGAGCGTACCGCCGGGCTGCCGGTCGAGCACGTGTACGTGTGGGCCTCGGTCGCCGGCATGGCCGACGACCTCGTCGAGCGCCACCTCGAGCTGCTGCTCACCCAGGTCCGCCCCGCGCTCCCCTGACCCCGCGCACGGCCCCCACCGCCGAACCCAACCTCGCGTCCGGGCCCCCGACCGCGATGTGATCGCGCTCAGGATCGCTTCGAGAACAGGGGGGTGCCACCACATCGGCGTGAGATGTGGGCATGATGGAGCCCTTCGTTCCTCACCTACGGAAGGACGGTGCAGCGTGGCACCATCTCCCGACGTCCAGCCCCAGGTCGCCCGAGTCAGCCGCTCGTGCGGCACCGATGCTCCGGCCCCCCGAGTCGACCACCGCAGTGCTGGCCTCGTGCGGCCTGCGGCCAGCCGGTTCTTCGATCCGGCCGACTACGACGACTGAACGCCCCGCGGGGATCGACCCACCTGAGGCCCCGCCGCGAGCCCAGCGGTTCGCCTAAGGTCTGCTGAAACGCGTTCTCGTTTCGCGTCCGCGCCTCAGGGGGAACCTTCACCATGCCCATCGGCCTCGACGAGTACCCGATCCACCAGGCACCGCTGTCCCTGCAGTTCCCGGTGTCGAGCGATCGCAACGTCTACGACCGCTGCTACTGGAACGCCCACGACCGCTCCGGCGAGATGTTCCTGGTGACCGGCCTCGGCGTGTACCCCAACGTCGGCGTGATCGACGCCTACGCCACTGTCCGCGACGGTGACCGCCAGGTGACGGTGCGCATGTCCGACGCCCTCGGCGACGACCGCATGGACCAACAGGTCGGGCCCTACCGCATCGAGGTGGTCAAGCCCTTCGAGGAACTGCGCCTGGTCTGCGAGGCCGAGGCCCAGGGCCTCTCGTTCGACCTCACCTGGCACGGCTCGTTCCCACCGATCGACGAGCCGGCCCACGTCATGCACCGGGGCAACAAGGTGATCCTCGACGCGTCGCGCTTCGCCGCCGTCGGCACGTGGGAGGGCATGTTGCGGCTCGACGACCGCGAGTGGACCGCCAGCCACGACCTCTGGGTCGGCAGCCGCGACCGCTCCTGGGGCATCCGCCCGGTCGGCGGGCCCGAGACCCAGGGCCGCTATGAGGACCCGGCCGAGGCCGACCCCGACTTCGGCTTCTGGTGGTCGTACTTCCCGTTCCGCTTCGACGACTACGCCATCATCCTCATCGCCCAGGAGGACGGGTTCGGTCACCGCATCCTCAACGAGGCCGTCCGGGTCTGGCCGCAGGGGTCGGGTCGACACAACGAGCAGCTGGGCTGGCCCGAGTTCGAGATGCGCTACGAGCCGGGCACCCGCCGCCCGCTCGGCGCCACCGTGCACCTGCGCGACCACGGCCGCGACCTCACCATCGAGTACGAGGCGTCCACCTTCGTCGCCCTCAGCGCCGGATCGGGCTACGGCAACGACACCACCGGCTGGGCTCACGGCATGTGGAAGGGACGCAACTGGGTCGACCGGATCGACGCCGACCTCACCGACCCCGCCGTCACCGGCATGGTGCCGTTCGGCATGAACGACTACGTCGGTCGCGCGGTGTGCGAAGGCGACGAGGGATGGGGGCTGTTCGAGCACACGAGCATCGGCCGCCACGACCCGTCGGGCTTCGCCGACTTCGGCTCCGTCGCGGGCTGAGGCCCCGCCCGCGTCAGCGGGTGATACCCCCATCGACCCGAACTTGGCATGGTGTCGGCGTTTCCCACGACGGAATCCCTCCCCAGTTCGGCGCGAGGCGCCGGCTCGACCACCGGCTGAGGCCCGGCCCGCTCACCGGCTGAGGCGCACCGGCAGCGTCTTGAGCGAGTTGTTCAGGTTCGAGCGCTGCCAGGTCGCGTCACCGATCTGCTCGATCGAGTCGAACGCGTCGAGCAACTCCTCGAAGAACACCCGGCCCTCGAGGCGGGCCAGGTGCACGCCCAGGCAGAAGTGCTCGGCGATGCCGAAGGAGAGGTGCGGGTTCGGGTCGCGGGTGATGTCGAACGCCATCGGGTCAGCGAACACCGCATCGTCGCGGTTGGCCGACGTGTACATCATGGCGACCTTGTCACCGGCCCGGATCTGCTGGCCCTCGAGCTCGGTGTCGGCCGAGGCGGTGCGGCGGAAGTAGTGCAGCGGGTTGGCCCAGCGCAGGATCTCCTCGACCGCCCCCGGGATCAACGAGCGGTCGGCGCGGAGCGCCGCGAGCTGCTGGGGGTGCTGCAGCAGCGCCCAGAGCCCCGACGACAGCATCGTGCGGCTGGTGTCGTTGCCGGCGGTGACGATCTGGACGAAGAAGCTGCCGAACTGCAGGTCGGTCATGGGTTCACCGTCGACCTCGGCCGCGAGCATGAGCGTGATGAGGTCGTCGTGCGGGTCCTCGCGGCGCTGGCCGGCGAGCCCGATCGCGTACATCGCCATGTTGATGGTGGCCGTCGAGGCCTCCTCGGCCGCGTAGGCGGCGATGTCGGGGTCCTGCCCGCCGGAGTTCTGCTCGGACCACCGATGGAGCTGGGGTCGGTCCTCCTCGGGGATGCCGACCAGCTCGCCCACGACCTGAGTGGGCACCTTGGCGCAGACGTCGTGGGCGAAGTCGAGCTCGCCGACCTCGGCGGCTTCGGCGAGGATGCCCCGCACGATCTCACGGATGCGGGGCTCGAGGCCGGCCATGACCTTGGCCTTGAAGTGTGGGGCCAGGTTGCGCCGCCAGGCGGTGTGCCTCGGAGGATCCATGGCCAGCACCATGTCGCGCATCATCTCGAGCTGCTCAGGCGCCAGGTCCTCGTAGACCACGCCGCCCAGAGACGCCGAGTACAGCAACGGGTGCTTGGCCACGTGCACCAGGTCGGCGTGACGGCACACGGCCCAGAAGCCCCAGCCCTCCGGCGTCTCCTGCCAGAACACAGGGTGCTCGCGTCGCAGGTAGGCGAAGACCTCGTGAGGTGCCCCGCCCGCGTAGGCCTCAGGCGTGTAGATGTCGATCGATTCGACGTCGAAGTCGTGGCTGATCGTGGTCATGGCCCCCCCATATGGAACGGATACGCGTCAGACGAGGATCACCGGCTCGTCGGCCAGCAGGCGCCCGAGCGTCACGAGCTGCCTGCTGGCGCCGCCGAGCGTCAGCTCGAGCTGGCGAGCACCGAGGTAGTACCGGTGCAACGGGTAGTCGCGGTCGACGCCGACACCGCCGTGCAGGTGGGCGGCGGCCCGGGTCACCTGGTGGCCACCGAGAGCGGCGCAGTAGCTCGCCACCGCGACCTCCTTCTCGGCCGGGCGACCGTCGCCGAGGTACCAGGCGGCGCGCAGCATCGTGAGCCGGATGCCCTGCACATCGATGAACGCGTCGGCGGCCCGTTGGCCGACGGCCTGGAAGGTGGCGAGCGGGCGACCGAACTGCTCGCGGTCCTTCACGTACTCGGCGGTGAGACGCAGGGCGGCGTCGGTCATGCCGGCCGCGACGGCGCACAGCCCGACCTCGACGAACGCCAGGGTGGCCGCCACCGCGGTGCCGTCGGTGTCGACCGGCCCGATGGCCGCGTCGGCGCCGAGACGGACGTCGCTGAGCTCGAGGCGGGCCTCGGGGGTGCCGACCGTCGTGTCCTGGCGCTCGCGGCGCACGCCCGGCGCCGACGGGTCGACCACGAACAGGCCGACCTCACCCTCGACGGTCGACGCCGACACGAGGATCCGATCGGCCACCAGACCCGCGGGCACGCAGATCTTGACGCCGGACAGCACCCAGCCGTCACCGTCGCGGTGCGCGGTCGTCGTGGGCGCCGCAGGATCGCCGAGCTCCTCGACGAGGGCGGCGGTGAGCACCGAGTCGCCGCTCGCGACGCCGGGCAGCAGCGCATCGCGCTGGGCCTCGGTGCCGAAACGGGCCACCGGCAGGGCGCCTGCGGCCAGGGTGGCCAGAGCGGGCACCGCTGCCGCGGTGCGGCCGACCTGCTCGAGCAGCAGGCATACCTCGACGAAGCCGAGGCCGAGGCCGCCCTGGGCCTCGGGGATGCAGACACCGAGGAGGTTGGCCTCGGCGAGCTTGGACCACAGGGCCCGGTCGAAGCGGAGGGCGTCGGCCTCCTCGAGCGCCCGGAGCGACTCGGGGGTGACCTGATCGGTGAGCAACTGGGTCGCCAGGTCGGCAACCGCCTGCTGTTCGTCGGTGAGCGAGAAGTCCATCGTCGTCGTCTCCGTGGTCCGGGGTCAGCGCTTGGCCATCGGCAGGCCGAGGCCGAAGGTGCCGATGAGGTCACGCTGGATCTCGTTGGTGCCACCGCCGTAGGTGAGGATCACCAGGCCGCGGTAGAGCTGCTCGAGCCGTGAGGCCAGGACGGCGCCGGGCGTGTCCTTCTTGAGGTAGGCCTGCGGGCCGATGATCTCCGACAGGAGGTGCACGGCGTCGAGGTAGAGCTCGGTTCCGAACACTTTCATGCTCGAGGCGTCGGCGATGTCGAGCACACCCACCTGCGCGCTCCACGCGACCTTCCAGTTCATCATCCGCAACACGTCGAACCCGGCGTGGATCTTGGCCAGGTTGACCTGCACCCACTCCTGGTCGATCACCCGGCGGCCGTCGGGCAGGTAGGTGGTCTGGGCCCAGTGGCGCACCTCGGTGAGCGCCTTGTCGACCATGCCGGGACTGGCCAGCGTCACCCGCTCGTGGTTGAGCTGGCTGGTGATCAGCTTCCAGCCGTCGTTCTCGCCCGACACGATGTTGGCGGCCGGCACCCGGACATCGTCGTAGTGCACCGCCGCGATGGGGTGCTCGCCGATGAGCGACAGCGGCACCGGATCGATGCCCGGCGTGTCCATCGGGACGATGATGATCGAGATGCCCTTGTGCTTCGGGGCCTCGGGATCGGTGCGCACCGCGAGCCAGCAGTAGTCGGCGCTGGTGCCGTAGGACGTCCACATCTTCTGGCCGTTGATGACGTAGTCGTCGCCGTCGCGGTACGCAGCGGTACGCAGGGCGGCGAGATCGGTGCCGGCGCCAGGCTCGCTGTAGCCGATGCAGAAGTGCATCTCGCCCCGCAGGACGGCGGGCAGGAAGCGCTCCTTCTGCTCCTGCGTGCCGAAGTTCATGAGGGTGGGGCCGACCGTGTTGATCGTGAGCATCGGCACCGGGGCGCCGGCCCGCATCGATTCGTCGAAGAAGATGTACTGGTCCATGGGGCCGCGACCCTGGCCGCCGTACTCGGTGGGCCAGCCGATGCCGAGCCAGCCGTCGGCGGCCATCTGCTTCACGACCCGGCGCATGACCGGGCCCGAGGCATGCTCCTCGGCGAGGGCGGCGCTGGTGGTGGGGTCGAGCAGCTCGGCGTAGTAGATGCGGAGCTCGGTGCGCAGCTGCTCCTGCTCGGCCGTGTAGGCGAGGTACATGGATCTCCTCGATCAGGCTTCGGGCGGACGGGTGGAGGGCATCCCGAGCTTGTGGTGGTCCCATGTGACCAGCCGGTCGGGAGTGACCTTCACGACGACGCGATTGCGCAGCATGACCTCGACGAAGGGGCGCATCTCCTCGGTGTAGGGAGCGCTGTAGCGGCTGAACACGCTCACGCCCAACTCCCAGATGCGATCGGGATCGTCGACGACCTCTGCGGTGCCGACGATGGAGACGCCCCGCAGCTCCTCGTAGTAGTCGCCGTCCTCGACCAGGCAGGTGATAGTGGGGTTGCGGCGGAGGTTCTTGACCTTCTGCGACTTGGTCTTGGTCTCGAAGGCAATGGCGCCTTCGAGGAAGCCGTACCACATGGCCACGGAGTGGATGGTGCCGTCGGCATTGAGCGTCGACATGGTCATCGACCGTCGACCGAGCAGGTACTCGTCGACCTCGTCCTGGCTCATCTTGATGAGGTCACGTTGGTTCTTGCCGTGTCCCATCGGGATCGCATCACTCACTGGCACGGGCTCCTTGCTCGATGGCCCGTTCGCGGGCCCAGCGGTAGTCGGCCTTCCCCGCCGGCGAGCGCACGAGCTCGGGCAGGTAGACAAAAAACTTGGGGAACTTGTAGCGGGCGATGTGACGACCGCACTCCTCGAGCAGGTCGTCGTCGGTGACGACATGGCCCTCGCGCAAGACGACGATGGCGACGACTTCGTTGCCCCAACGTTCGCTCGGGCGACCCACGACGACGACGTCGTACACCGAGGGGTGATGGGCCAGGGCCTGCTCGACCTCCTCGGCGAAGATCTTCTCGCCGCCACTGTTGATGGTGACCGCGTCGCGGCCGAGCAGCTCCATCGTGCCGTCGGCGAGCAGACGGGCTCGGTCTCCCGGGATCGAGTAGCGCACCCCGTCGATCACGGGGAAGGTGCGGGCCGTCTTGGCCTCGTCGCCCAGGTAGCCGAGGGGCACCGAGGCCTGACGGGCCATCCAGCCGATGCCTTCGTGGCCGGGCTCGAGCAGGTGCGACATCGACTCGTCGACGACCACGGTGCCGGCCTCGAGGGGGAAGGTGCCCGTCGTGGCCTTCGACCCCGCGGCCGATGCGCTCGTGCTGTTGAAGCCGGTCTCGGACGAGCCCACCGCGTCGAGGATCATGATGTTGGGCAGCAGCTCGAGGATGCGGTCCTTCAACCCCGCGTTGAGCACCGCGCCGCCGTTCGAGAAGGCACCGAGGCTGCTGGTGTCGTAGTCGCCGGCCTCGAGCTCGTCGACGAGTGGCCGGGCCATGGCGTCGCCGACGACCGACACGCTCACGACCTTCTCCTGCTCGATCGTGCGCCACACGTCAGCGGGGTCGAGGTGCGACACGATCGAGGGAAGGACGCTCGTGCCGCCGTTGACGAAGCCGATGAGCGCTCCCCATTGTGCGGCGCCGTGCATGAGCGGAGCGATGACGATGGTGCGCATCACCCCGCCGTTGGCGACAGCCGCAGCCGCGATGTCGTCGGTGGACTCGTACCGGTCGCCACCGAAGACCGGGCGGCCGCGCATGACCGCTTCGAAGAAGTCGCCCTGGCGCCACAGGACTCCCTTGGGCATGCCGGTCGTCCCACCCGTGTAGAGCAAGTAGAGGTCGTCGGGCGAGCGCTTGATGTCGGGTCGCTCGGGCGATGCCGTGGCCAGCACTGTCTCGTAGTCGACCGCGCCGGGGAGCAGTTCGTTGCCGGAGTCGTCGGCCACCTGCACGAGGAGAGGTGACTGGTCGACCTGGCCGAGCACCGCGGCGAGCGTGGGCGCGAACTCGGCGTGGAACACGATGAGCCCCGGCCGGGCGTCGTTCAGGAGGTAGAGCAGCTCCTCCTCGACGTAGCGGTAGTTGACGTTGAACGGCGCGACGCGAGCCTTGTACGCGCCGAGCATGGTCTCGAGGTACTCGGTGCCGTTGCGCAGGTACTGGGCGACGTGGTCCTGACCCGACTCGTGCCCGGCGAGGTCGTCGCGCTCGCGGTGCACGGTGAGCCCGTGGTCGAGCAGGTAGTTGGCAAACCGATTGGCCCGCTCGTCGAGCTCCGCGTAGCTGAGGTGACGGCCCCGCCTGATGACCGCGTCGCGGTCGGGCACCGCCGACGCCACCGCCTCGATCGCGTCGGCCAGATTGAACTCGGTCACCGTACTGTGTCCCCCTCGAAAACCAGTTTCGTCCCCGTTGCGGCTGTCACCTTAGGTCGGGCCGACAGGCCACGCTCACCCGCTGTGGGCGTCGAGGGTGGCCGGCACGCACGCCGGATCGGTGAGCTCCCAGATCTGCATCTTCTCCACGACGTCGACCTTCTGGTAACAGCTGCGGAGCACCTCGCCGAAGGGGTACTGCTCGGGCGAGTACGCGGTCCATCCGTCGAGGTCGGACGTGGTCATGTCGATCACGAGCTTCGGTGGGTGGTCACGCAGGTCGTTGTCGAACACCGGCCATCGCGATCGGTACGGCCGGATGCGCTCGGGATGCCGTGGGGGCTTGGGACGGTCGGCCCACTTGCCGGTGATGTAGCCCACCGACAAGAAGCGGGGCCCCGGCAGCCGTTCGCTGCGCCAGTAGACCTCGGGCAGCGCGCCCCACACGAGGATGCGTTCGTTGGGCTCGCTGCGGTCTTGGATGGCCTTCACCAGCTCGGGGCCGACCCGGCCAGCATCGGACACGGGGAGCGCTGCGATCACGACACACACGGTGGCGATGACCGCGGCCGCGGCCAACGACCAGCGCCGAGCCCGCTCGTCAGCCCACGACAGCAGCAGGCCGGCCATCAGCGCGAGCGGGGGCACCAGCAACTGGAAGTAGTGCACGATGAACCGGAACCCGGGGATGATCGCGATGACGGCGCCCGCCATCCACCACCACACGACTCGGTCGACCAGCCGGAGGCGGTGGCGGCCGAGCCAACCGGGAGCCAGCACCGGAAGGTGCGTCACGCCGAACGCGACGAGCACGGTGACGAGCACGCCGACCGCGCGTATGCCGCCGACTTCACCGTCGAGGTAGTCGCCGGTCTCGACCCACGCCCAGTGCCACACGTCGCCCAGACCGAACGGCAGCCCGATGAGCACCACGGCGGCCACCGTGCCGACGAGCGTCGCCACTCCGCCGCTGATGCGGTCGATCCAGCGGGGCCGGGCGTGGAGCACCTCCCAACCGACGGGCGCGAGCATGACGAAGAAAGGCTGCTTGATCATGCCGGCCACACCGACCAGTACCCCGGCGAACGCGAGGCGCAGGAGGCGACCTCGGGTCGACGCCGACCGAGCCGAAACCGCGGCGAGCACCGCCGCGGATGCCGGCAGCAGAGCGAAGAGCTCGAAGTTGGCGGCCTGACCGTCGGCCGGCGGGAAGGCCACGGTGCCCAGCACGAGCAGCGCGCCCCCAGCGGTCGCTCCCGACCTGGTGCCACCCAAACGCAGCACCAGGGCTACGACCGCCATCGCCGCGCCGGCAACCGCGAGCACCACCAGGAACCGCATGAAACGAAGGTCGACCGTGCCCAGCACCCACCGGGACACGGCGTAGAGCCACGGCAACACCGGTGGCTTGCGGTCGACGGCGTCGACGTAGAGCCGCCCGCCGCCCCCGATCGTGAGGCCCATGGCCGCGAGGTAGCTCTCGTCCACGTTGTAGAGCCGCGACGACACCAGACCGGGCAGCCGGGTGAGCACGGTGAGCCCGAAAATCAACAGCGACGTGCGCCCCCACCAGCGTCGACTGCCCTCCACGCGTTAAAGCTAGTCAGGCCGGGGACGGGTGTGGGCGCACCGGCCAGGCGGCCCGGTCGGTAGTCTCCCGGCCCAGGAGGCGCCGAAGGGGTCGGCGACCGATCGGGGGATGTCGATGTCGCAGACGGTGCGGGGCGTGATCGCCCGTGGGAAGGGCGAGCCGGTCACGGTGGAGGAGATAGTCGTACCGGATCCGGGGCCGGGCGAAGTCGTGGTGCGGGTGCAGGCGTGCGGCGTCTGCCACACCGACCTGCACTACCGGGAGGGTGGGATCAACGACGACTTCCCCTTCCTGCTCGGCCACGAGGCGGCGGGCATCGTCGAGACCGTGGGCGACGGCGTGACCGAGGTGGAACCGGGTCGGTTCGTGGTCCTCAACTGGCGGGCGGTCTGCGGCCAGTGCCGCGCCTGTCGCCGGGGCCGACCCCAGTACTGCTTCGCCACCCACAACGCCACCCAGAAGATGACCCTCGCCGACGGCACCCCGCTGTCACCCGCGCTCGGCATCGGCGCCTTCGCCGACAAGACGCTGGTGGCCGCGGGCCAGGCCACGCCGGTCGACCCGGCCGCCGACCCCGCCGCCGCGGGCCTGCTCGGCTGTGGGGTCATGGCCGGCTTCGGGGCCGCGACCAACACGGCCCCGGTCGGCCGGGGCGACACCGTCGCCGTGTTCGGGTGTGGTGGCGTGGGCGATGCCGCCATCGCCGGGGCCCGGCTGGCGGGAGCCCGCACGGTCATCGCGGTCGACCTCGACCCGCGCAAGCTCGAGTGGGCCACCGGGTTCGGGGCCACCCACACGGTCAACGCCGCCGAGGTCGATCCGGTCGACGCGGTTCGAAGGTTGACCGGCGGGTTCGGTGCCGATGTGTGCATCGAGGCGGTGGGCAACCCCAAGGTGCTCGAGCAGGCGTTCTTCGCGCGTGATCTGGCCGGCACCGTCGTGCAGGTGGGTGTGCCCACCCCCGACATGGCCCTTCCCGACATCCCCATGATCGAGTTCTTCGGGCGGGGCGGCGCGCTGAAGCCCTCCTGGTACGGCGACTGCCTCCCGAGCCGCGACTTCCCGCTCCTGATCGACCTCTACCTGCAGGGGCGGTTCGACCTCGACCGCTTCGTCAGCGAGACCATCGCCCTCGACCAGGTCGAGGAGGCGTTCCACAAGATGGAGCGGGGCGAGGTGTTGCGCTCGGTGGTCGTGCTCGGGGACGACCGGTGACCGCCCGGGTTGAGCAGGTCACGACAAACGGCACCTTCTCGATCGACGGCGAGGACTTCGCGGTCGAGAACAACGTCTGGCTGCTCGGCGACGACGACGAAGTGCTCATCGTCGACGCCGCCCACGAGGCCGGCACCATCGCCGACGCGGTGGCGGGCCGGCGGGTCGTGGCCATCGTGTGCACCCACGGGCACAACGACCACATCAATGCCGCGGTCGAGCTCAGCGCGCGGTGCGGCGACGCACCGATCCTCTTGCACGGGGCCGACCGGATGCTCTGGGACGCCGTCTACCCCGATCGGGCGCCCGACGCCTCCCTCGCCGACGGCGACACACTGTCGGTGGCGGGCACGACGGTCACTGTGCGCCACACCCCCGGCCACTCACCCGGCGGCGTCTGTCTGCTCGCGCCCGACGGCCGCGTGTTCGGGGGCGACACCCTGTTCAAGGGCGGCCCGGGGGCCACCGGCCGCTCGTTCTCGGACTTCCCCACCATCATCGAGTCGATCCGCACGACGCTGCTCACGCTGCCGGCCGACACCACCGTGCTCACCGGCCACGGCGACACCACCACGATCGGCGACGAAGCCCCACACCTCGACGAGTGGATCGCCCGTGGGCACTGACTCCGACACCGGCGCCGAGGGGCTGTTGCCTCCCGACCCCGACCTTCCGAGGCTCCACGACCGCCAGTACGCCGTGCGCGCGTTCCGCCTCAGCGACGAGGAGTTCCTCGTGCGTGGAGCGGTGCGAGACCAACTGCCCGGCGGCCTCTACGACCGCAGCGACGCCGACCCGCTCACCGTCCACCACATGGTGATCGACCTCACCATCGCCTTCGCCACCTTCGAGATCCGCCGAGCGGCGGTCGTGTTCGAAAGCCATCCCCACCCCGACTGCCCTCGCATCGCGCCGCACTACGAGAACCTCGTCGGGCTCTCGATCGCGCGGGGATTCACCCACAAGGTGCGCGAACTGTTCGGCGGGCCCAACGGCTGCTCGCACACGACGGCGTTGTTGCAGGCGATGGCCCCCACCGTCGTGCAGATCGGGTGGGCCGACTACATGGAGCACAAGCGCGACCAGCCGGTGAGCCTGACCCCACGGCCGTCGACCAGCGCCGAGCGACGGGTGATGCTCGCCTACAACATCAACAGCTGCCACCTGTGGGCCGAGGATGGTGAGCTCGTGGCCGCGGTCGACCGCGGCGAACGGGCCGACCCGCCCGAGCCACTCATGCGGCGCCTGCGCGAGCGCGGCGTCGACGTCGATGCCTGGCTCGCCGAGCACTGGTAGCCGACCACCGCCTCACCGCCCCGTCGGTGCGCCGCCGTGCCCCAGCCGCGCGGCGGCGCCCGCAGGTGACGCACCCCCTCTCATCGCGTGCGTATCCGTGTACCTGTCACGTCCGTCGATACCCACGCGACGGGGCAGCCGCGATGTGAGCCAGCCGCGATGGCGGAGAGGGGTGGGGCGCTACCAGACGCTGTCGCCGCGGGTGACGGCATCGGCGCCGGCATCGATGAAGATCACCTGGCCGGTCACCTTCGTGTTCGCCGGCGAGGTGAGCCACACGAGCAGCTCGGCCACGTCGGACGCCTGAGCGTGCCCACCCAGCGGCATGGGTACGGCGTCGTCGGCCAGCTTGCGGCCTTCGGGATCGGCGAGCAGGTCCTGGGTCATCGGCGTCTCGATCACGCCCGGCCCGATGGCGTTGAGCGGTATGCCCGCCCCGGCCCACGCGTCGGTGGGGGCGTTGCGCCGCACCCACCGGGCCACGGCCGCCTTCGACGAGGAGTAGCAGAACCACGACGCATCGGCGGCGGCCTCGACCGCCGCATCCTCGTCGCCGGCCAGGCAGGCCTCCACGACGTCGGGAGCGGTGTCCTGGATGGAGGCCACCGACGCGATCACGACCGCACGCGGGTCGGTGCCCTCGGCGAGCATCGGACGGAGGCCCTCGAGCGTGGCGATCGCCCCGAAGTAGTTCACCTTCACCGTGAGCGGCTCGAACAGCGAGATGCCCGCGCCGGCGATCACTGCGTCGACGACGCCCCCGCTGGCCTCGCGCACGCCCTCGATCATGGCCGTGCGGCCCTGGGGCGTCGACAGGTCGGCGACCACGTCGGCGTCGTGCAGGTCGACCCCGATCACGCGGTGCCCCTGGGCCTCGAGCTGCGCCTTGGTGGCCTCGCCGATGCCGGAAGCTGCGCCGGTTACGACGTACGTGCGAGTCATGGAACTCCCCCTTGGGTCGGTGACGGAGCAGAACCTAACGCGGCGTGTCGCCGAAGCCCTCCGTGCCCGCACCCGGGCGCAGCAACTCGATGGGGTCGCGCAGGTCGTCGACGTACCCGAGGGCATACGCCCCACGTGCGTAGCCAAGTAGACGCTGCAGTCGTTCGGGCAGCTCGCGGGCGAGCTCGATCGGCACCGAGAGATACTGGTTCTCCTCTTGGCGCAACCAGGAAAGGTTGTACGTGATGTTGGCGCCGTAGCGAACGTCGTGGGACCGGTTGGCGCCGCCGCCGTGGTAGAGCGAGCCGGTGTAGACGAGCACCGACCCCGCCGCCATCTCGGCCGGCTCGGTCTCGTCGACCGTGAAACCCAGCTTGTCGGCGAAGTGGTTGCTACCAGGAATGACCCGCGTGGCGCCGTTCTCCTCGGTGAAGTCGGTGAGCGCCCAGATCGTGTTGCACTGCACCTCGTAGCCCTGAGGGAAGCTGAAGAAATCGAAGGCCCACTGGTCGCGGTGTATGCCCTGCGCGGGCTGGCCCGGTCCGAGAGCGATGATCTGGGTGAGGTGCAGCTGGAAGCTCGTCGAGTGGGCCAGCACCCGCTCGACGGTGCCGAGCACGACGGGGTCGAGGACGAGTTCGCGCGCCGTCTCCGATCGGGCTACGAGCGCGCCAGTGCGGCGCGTCTGGCGACCGCTGAAGTCGTCGGGTCCGAACGGCGTGGCCTCGAGCCACGGGTCGAGCTCGGCGCGCAGGCGACCGATCACCTGCCCGTCGATCACGTTGTCGAGCACGACGCAACCGTCGGCGGCGATCACCCCGGCCACGACATCAGGATCGGCGCTTGCCGGCAGATGACGGACGGGCACGAGGGCCTCCTCGAGGGCGTCGAACGGACACCGCGACGCTACTCTCGCTCGCATGCTCGTGGAGATCTGGTCCGACGTGGTCTGCCCGTGGTGCTACATCGGCAAACGGCGTTTCGAGGCCGCACTCGAGCGCTTCCAGGGTCGCGACGACGTCGAGGTGGTCTTCAGGGCGTTCCAGCTCGACCCCTGGGCGCCGATGGTCGCCACGCCGGTCATCGACGCCTACGCCCGCAAGTTCGGTGGGCCCGATCGAGCCGTCGCGATCATCGGCCAACTCACCGATCTGGCCGCTGAGGAGGGCCTCGAGTTCCGCCTCGACGAAGCCCAACGGGTCAACACCATCGATGCTCACCGCCTCGTCGAGCTGGCGCGCGTCCACGGATGCGCCAACGAGCTGTACGAGCGCCTGTTCCAGGCCTACTTCACCGAGGGTCGCGACCTCGGCGACCACGCCACCTTGGCGGCGCTGGCCGCCGAGGTGGGACTCGACCCCGACGAGGTCACCGCGTACCTGGCCTCCGACGCCGGCTTCGCGGATGTGCGCAACGACCTGGCCCGCGCCGAGGCGCTCGACATCCACGCGGTGCCCACCTTCGTGATCGACGGCGCGTGGCCGGTGCCCGGCGCACAGGACCCCGACACCTTCCTCAAGGTGCTCGAGAGGCGGGCCTCGGCATCGGAGTAGCGTCGGCCGTCATGAGCCCCGACGCCACCCTCCGGGTCGTCACCCTCAATGCCGCTTCGCTCCTCGAGCCCGGCTGGGACGAGCGGCGGCACGAGACCCTGGCCTGGCTCGACCACCTCGACGCAGACATCGTGTGCCTGCAGGAGGTCTGGCGCGACGGCGCGGGCCACGACACCGCCGCCTGGCTCGTCGATCACACGCCGCCCGGTCGCTGGCACTGGGTGTTCGGTGGCGTCCCCTTCCCTCGGGCGCTGTGGGACGACCCGTCGCTGCTCTTCGGTTCGGCGATCCTCAGCCGCTGGCCGATCGACGAGCACCACCTCGATGCCCTGCCCGCCGACGACCACCACCCCGATCCGATGCACCGGCTCGGCTTCGAGTTGTTGCACGCCCGCACCAACGGCATCGACGTGTTCAGCACGCACCTGGCACCACCCACCGACCAGGCGTACCAGCGGGTCCACCAGGTGCGCTTCATCGACCAGCGCATCAAGGCGTTGCGCGACCCCGATGCAGCGCTGCCACCGATCCTGTGCGGCGACTTCAACGCCGAGCCCGACAGCGACGAGATCCGCTTCCTGGGGGCGCTGGCCACGATCGAGGGCCGCAGCACCTTCTACCAGGAGGCCTGGCGAGCCACCGCGCAGACCGACCCGGGCTTCACCTGGGACGGCCGCACCAACCCGATCGCCGCCACGATGCACCTCCCTCCCCAACGCATCGACTACGTGTTCGTCGGTGACCCCTTCGGCCGGCCCGATGGGGCCGGGTTGATCGTGCACGCGGAGCTGGCGTTCCACCGGCCTCTCACCGGCGTCCTGGCCAGCGACCACTACGGCGTTCTGGCCGAGCTGCGTTGGCCCCAACGCGAGGGCTGAGGTCCGCTCATGCAGTGCGCGGTCGCACCAGGCCCTCCTGGGCCACGGTCGCGACGTGGACGCCGTCGGCGGTGAACACTCGGGCGATGGCGAGCCCACGCGAGTTGGCCACGCCCGCACCTTCGAGATCGAACAACAGCCACTCGTCGACCCGCAACGGCCGGTGGAACCAGACCGCATGGTCGAGGCTGGCCGTCATCAGGCCCTCCCAGTCGGGGCTCAGCGAGTGGGGAAGGATGGCCGCCCCGAGGGGGTACTCGTCGGACAGGTAGGCCAGGGCGCAGGCGTGCACCAACGGATCGTCGCCCAGCTCCTCGGTGACCCGCATCCACCCCGACACGCGGGGCTTGGGCGACTTCGTGTAGCGCACGGTCTTGCGCTCGAAGAACAGGTCGGTCTCGTCGGACGCGACCGTGGCCGGGTCGGGCGGGTCGAACGACGGGCCGATCGCCTGGGCGTTCTCACCGGACTCGACCACCTGGAAGCTGGCGATGAGGTTCAAGATGGCGCCGTTTGCCTGGTAGGCCACGACCTGTCGGGTGCAGAACGAGCGACCGTCACGCACACGCTCGACCTCGTACAGCACGGGCTGGCGCTCGTTGCCCGCCCGCACGAAGTAGGCGTGCAAGGAGTGGGGTAGGAATCCAGACTCGACCGTGAGCACCGCGGCCCGGAAGGCCTGCGCCACCACCTGGCCGCCGTAGATGCGGCCCCACTTCAGATCGGGGCCGGAGCCGAGGAACGCGTCAGGCTTGACCGACTCGAGCTCGAGCAGGCCGCGCAGATCGGTGACGGGACGAAGCGTTATGGACACCTCGCCAGCCTGCCACGGTCAGGCCACCACCTCGTTCAAGCTCATGTTCGGCTCGCCGAGGCGGCTCGGTCGGCGGGGCCACCGAGAGCGGTCCACACGAGCCGGGCGGCCCGCTCGGGCCAGTCGCGCGGCGGTCGGGTACCGGCGAGGGCGTAGCCGTACCAGGCGCCCGTCAGCGACGACACGGCGAGCTCGAGGTCGGCCGTCGACACCGCGGGCAGCCGGCCCTCGGCCACCGCTCGCCCGAGGATCGTACGCAACCGCGCCCGTCGGGGGACCACGATGCGATCGCGGTAGAGCCCCAGAAGCTCGGGGTCGACGGCTCCCTGCAGCATCGTGCCCACCATGGCCAGGCCGTTGGGCCGAGACACCCCACGACGGAAGTCGCGCAGTTCGGCCACGAGGTCGGCGAAGGCATCGTCGCTGCCGGCGCGATCGCGGCCCGCGGCGAGCGCCGCTATCGCCGCTGTGGCGAGGTCGGCCTTCGACGGCCAGCGGCGGTAGAGGGCCTGGCGAGTCGTCCCTGCCTCGGCGGCCACGGTGGCCACCGACATGGCCTCGTACCCGACCTCGGCGAGGTGGCGCTGGGCCACCTCGAGCACGGCCTCGTCGATCCCGGGGTTGCGGGGCCGGCCCGCCCGGACCGCGTGCGGCTGCTCCGCCGAGGATGCTCGTGCGCTCACCAACGTGATCGTAGTCGGCATTTTCAACTCATAGTTGTATTGTTATTGAAACCACGGGCGCGGGCCCGACGAGGAGGGATCACATGAACATCGCCGTCATCGGAGCCGGTCGGGTCGGTTCGACCCTGGGGGGCCGCTGGGCCGCTGGAGACCACGCGGTCACCTTCGGCGTACGCACACCTGGCGACACCCGCCACGACTCCCTTCGCGCGGTTCCGGGCGTGTCGGTCGCGACGCCGGCCGACGCGGTCGCCGGCGCCGACGTCGTCGTGCTCGCCCTCCCCTGGCCGGCGGTCGAGGAGGTCGCCCGCGACCTCGGTCCGGCCCTCGGCGAGGCGGTGCTGGTCGACGCCTCGAATCCCATCGCCGACGGCGGGCTGGCCACCGTCGGGGGCCCGTCGGGCGCCGAGCGGGTCGCCGCGTGGTCGGGCAGCGCTCGCGTGGTGAAGGCGTTCAACACCACCGGCTCGGGGAACATGGCCGACGCGACCTACTCCACCGGCACCCCGATGCTGGCCGTGGCGGGCGACGACGACGGCGCCAAGGCCGTGGTCGCCGGACTGGCCGCCGAGCTCGGCTTCGACCCGGTCGACGCCGGGCCGCTGAGCGCCGCCGACGACCTCGAACACGTGGCCGCGCTCTGGATCCGCCTCGCCTACGCCCTCGGCAACGGGCCCGACATCGCCTTCTCTCTCCTGCGTCGATGACCGACGCCGGCCTCACGGTCCCCGCGACCGAACGCCGCAGTGGCGCGCTGGAGCTGTTCTTCGACCTCGTGTTCGTCTACGCGATCACGCAGCTCGTCACGCTCGTGCTCGCCGACACCACGGCGGCCGGCTTCGCCCGGGCCGGTCTGGTGATGGCCATGATCTGGTGGGCCTGGAGCCAGTACACGTGGATGACGAACGCCGTCGACCCGGCCGACCCGGTGGTTCGCCTGGTGATGCTCACCGCGATGGGCGCGACCCTGTTCATGGCCCAGGCCGTTCCGGAGGCGTTCGGCCCCGACGGCGCCTGGTTCGCGGTTCCCTACATGATCCTCCGGCTGCTCGGCCTGGGCCTCTACTGGTGGGGGGTGCGCGACGACTCCCACCAGCGCAAGGCCCTGCGCACGTACCTCCCCCTCGCCTCGATCGCGCCGGTGCTGGTACTCCTCGGCGGCCTGGTCGCCACGCCCGGGCGCACCTGCATCTGGGTCCTGGCCCTCGCCGTCGACGTCGCCAGCACGGTGAACGCCGGGCGGGGCAGCTTCCGCGTCGAGCCCGCGCACTTCGCCGAACGCTACGGCTTGTTCGTGATCATCGCCCTCGGCGAGTCGATCGTGGCCATCGGCGTGGGAAGCACCGGCCTCGAGCGCACGGCCGTGCTCGCCCTCACCGCCGCGGCCTGCTTCGCCGGTGTCGCCACCCTGTGGTGGTCGTACTTCGGTTGGGTGGCCGACGCGGCCGAGCAGCGGTTGCGCCGCGCGAGCCTCGACGACCAGGGCCGCCTGGCCCGCGACCTGTACACCTACCTGCACCTGCCGATCGTGGCCGGCATCGTGCTCTACGCCGTGGCAGTGAAGACCACGCTGCACGAGCCCGGCGTCGCCCTGCCCGGGTGGGGACGGTTCGCGCTCGCGGCCGGCATCGGCCTGTTCCTGTCCGGCTTCGTGTTGGGCAACTGGCGGGCAACGGGCGGACTGCTCGGGGCTCGACTCGCGGCCCTGATCGCAGTGGTCGTCGTGGCGGTGGCGGGCGCCCCACTCGCATCGGGCGTGCTCATCACCGCGACGGTGGCCGTGCTGATCGTGGCCCTGGTGATCGAAGCCGTCGGGCTCGACGCCGCCGAGGACTAGGAGTCGTTGCCCATCTCGCGCTGGATGTCGGCCTCGGTGATGGGCTTGGTCTTGTAGGCCGCCCACCACTGGAACCCCAGCGCGAGCGCGAACGCGGCCATGGGCCAGGCGGGCCAGAAGTACCCGCGGCCCCCGAGGGCCCAGATGGCGGTGAAGAAGACCGACAGGATGACGAAGGTGGCCGCGCTGGTGCGCAGTTGCCGCTTGGCCTTCAGCCGGGAGATCGCCGCTTTGCGGGGATCATCGATGGGCGCATCCGACATGTCCGCCTCCTCTACTGGGTCCGCAGGGCCCGTTCCACTTCCAGGCCCACGTCGAAGTATGGCTCGCCCTGCACGCTGACCGTGACCCGGTCGAGCCGACCGGTGAATCGGAACGGCGCCGCGTAGTCGGCGACCGCCGAGCCGTCGTCGTAGCCGCAGCTGAGGCCGTCGCCGACCAGGGAGTACGCCATCGGCACCGTACGGGGAATCGGCCCCTCCCCCACCTGGCGATCACCCACGTAGAGCACGACCGTCCCCTCGGGCCCATCGTCGACAACGTCGGGGCGCTGGGTGTAGGCCATGCCCAGCGCGGTCGGGCCCTCGGGCAGGGCCCCGGTCGACGACACCGTGAACAGTCCACCGTCGGTGTGGCGGTGCGAGTAGTGCAGCCGTCCGTCCCGCACGTAGAGGGCGTAGCCACCGAAGCGTCCACCGTGCGCGAGCAACACCCCCTCGTCGCCGGCGACCAGGTCGACCCCCGCGACGATGGTGTGGTCACGGTGCTTCACGTTCACCGCGATCTCGGACGGGACGGGTGCCGCGCCCGGCCAGTAGACGTACCGCTCGCGCGCGGCCTCCATCCCCATGCGCATGGCCAGCGGCATCGGGATGTTGTTGAGTGGCAACACGTCGTAGCGCCCGGCCTCGACCCACCACCGGCCGATCATCTCGCGCAGCTTCTCGGGCTCGGCGTCGGCCAGGTCGTGCGCCTCGGACGCGTCCTCGGCCACGTGGTAGAGCTCCCACTCGTCGTCATCGAACGGCGCGAACGGGTCGCGGCCCATGAGCTCGTGGTGGATGAGCGGCATGGGGTGGTAGGTCACGGCCTTCCATCCATCGTGGTAGATGGCCCGGCAGCCCATCTGCTCGAAGTACTGCGTGAGTCGGTGGGGAGCAGCGTTGGCATCGGCCAGCGCCCCGGCGAAGCTGCGCCCGGCGACGGGACTCTGGGGCACACCGGCGATCTCGTCGGGGTAGTCGACCCCGACGAGATCGAGCACCGTCGGCGCGATGTCGATGGCGTGGGTGTACTGACCGCGGATCTCTCCGCGAGCGGCGACGCCACGGCCGTACCTCACGATCAGCGGGTCCGCGGTGCCGCCCTCGTGGGTCTCGCGCTTCCAGCGCTTGAGGGGCGTGTTGCCCGCCATCGTCCAGCCCCAGGGATAGTGACCGTAGGTGAGCGGGCCGCCGAGCTCGTCGATGCGGCCGACGCTGTCGGCCAGCGTGTCGGGCAGCATGTTGAAGAAGAGGTTCTCGTTCACCGAACCGATGGGCCCGCCCTCGGCACTGGCGCCGTTGTCGGAGATGGCCACGATGATCGTGTCGTCGAGCTCACCGAGCCGCTCGAGCTCACCCAGCAGCCGACCGATGTGGTGGTCGGTGTGCGAGAGGAAGCCGGCGTACACCTCCATCATGCGAGCGAAGAGGCGCCGCTCGTCGTCGGCGAGGTCGTCCCAGGCGGCGACCCATGGCGGCCGGCTCGTGAGCTCGGTACCGGGAGGCACGATGCCGGCCTCGATCTGGCGGGCGTGGGTGCGCCCACGCCAGACATCCCATCCCTCGTCGAACCGGCCGGCGTAGCGGTCGATCCACTCGCGGGGCGCCTGGTGGGGCGCGTGGCACGCCCCCGGGCAGAAGTACAAGAAGAAGGGCTTGTCGGGATCCGCGGAGCGCAGGTCTCGGAGGAAGCCGATGGCCTGGTCGGTGAGGTCCTCGGTGAGGTGGTAGCCGTCGGCTCTCGGCGTGGGGATGGCGTGGTTGTCGGACACGAGGTCGGGCTCGTACTGGCTCGTCTCCGCGCCCAGGAAGCCGTAGAAGCGCTCGAACCCGCGCCCGAGCGGCCAACGGTCGCGGGGTGCCGCCATGCTCAGCTCGTCCTGCGGGGCGAGGTGCCACTTGCCCACCGCCAGCGTCGCCCACCCCTCGCGCACCAGGATCTCGGAAAGGAAGGCGTTGGCGTGGGGGATCCGGCCCTGGTACCCGGGGAAGCCGTTGCACAACTCCGTGATGGCACCCATGCCGTTGGTGTGGTGGTTGCGCCCGGTGAGCAGGCACGACCGCGTCGGCGAGCACATGGCCGTGGTGTGGAAGTTGCGGAAGCGCAACCCCTCGGCCGCCAACCGGTCGAGGTTCGGCGTGTCGATGTCGCTGCCGAAGCACCCGAGTTGGGCGAAGCCCACATCGTCGAGCACGATGAACACCACGTTCGGCGCGTCGGCATCGGCGGTGGGCCCGACGGGGTACGCGGGCTCCGACTCGCCGAGGGTGCGCCCCATCACGCCGGGGAAGTCGGTGCCGTCGGCGTAGGTGAGCTTGTCGGTCATCCGGATGGTGTAGCACCCCCATCGGGGTCGGGGCGGGGGCCGAGGCCGACGAGCGCGGCGCCATAGGCCGCCATGCGCCGGCGGGGCACGCCCCACGCCGGCGGCGACAACAACACCGAGTCGGCCACCGCCCAGACGCGTTCCACCTCGGCGCGCACCTCGTCGGGCTCACCGACCACGACGAATGCCGCGGCCACGTCGTTCGGGACGAGACGGGCGGCGGCGTCGACGTCGCCGTCGTCGACCAGGGCCCGCACCCGACGGGCGAGGTCACCGACGCCGCGAGCGTCGTAGAACCCCTGGTACTGCGCGATGGCGAAGTAGGCGGCCAGGCTGGCGCGGGCGTCGGCCAGCGCGACCGAACGGTCGGGGTCGGGGGCGCAGGTGAGGTAGGCAGCCAGATGGAAGTCGTCGCGCGACCGACCGGCCTGCCCGAGACCGGCGCGCACATCGGACTCGACCCGGTCGAGGTACCAGTCGACACCCCAGAGTGGGTGACCGAGCAGCCCGTCGGCGACCTCGCCGGCGATACGGGTGAGCCGCGATCGCAGGGCCCCGAGCCAGATCGGCAGGTCGGCCCGCACGGGCGGTGGCAGCGGGGCGAACCCGGCGAAGTCGGCCGACCAGAAGCGCCCCTCGAACGGCTCGAGGCCGGTGTGGGCGCCGGACACGACGTGGCGCACGGCCGCGACCACCTCGACGAGGTGCTCGAGCGGATGGTCGATCTCGACCCCGAAGCTGGACGAGTTGATCCAGCGCGAGCTCGTCCCGAGCCCGAGGATGGCGCGGCCGCCGCTGAGCCGGTCGAGGTCGAGCGCGGCCATGGCCGTCTCGAACGGGCTGCGTGTGCCGGCGATGGCCACGCCGGGCAGCAGCTCGACCCGGTCGGTCACCGCCGCGGCCGCGGCGAGGGTGATCCATGGCGGCCCCCAGTTCTGGCCCACCATCACGCCGGCATAGCCCGCCTGCTCGTAGAAGCGGGCCAGGTCGGGCACCTGGGGGCCGAGATACGGCGACAGCGTGGCCCAGAAGGGTCGTTCGGTTCCCCCGTTCATGGGCTCACCGTACCCGGGCCCCGATGGCCGCTGACCGGGTCGCGGGCTCTACCCTGCCGGGGTGCGCCCCCTGCCCCTCCCCCGGTTCCGCGGCACGAGCCCTGCCGGCGCGGTCGGGGTGATGGCGCTGCTCGCCGTGCTGGCGTGGGCGGCGCCGGCCGGTGCCCATCAGCCCGTCTTCGTCGACAGCACAACCGTCGGAGCACAGCCGGCGACACCCACCCTCGACGACGGCACCGTGTCGTTCGCGGTGTACGGCACCCTCGACCGACCGGATGCCACGGCCGAGGTCGACGCCCGCTACCGGGCCGGCGATCCGCTCACCGCCGAGCTGCTCGTTCCCGACCTCACCCCCGAGCACGACCTGCCAACCGACGAACTGCCTCACGTCGTCATCACCGCCCCCGACGGCACCACCACCGAGCTGAGGACAACGATCCGCGAGCCATTCGCCGAGCCGATCACGGCGACGAACTACCTGCGTTTGGGCCGCGTCTCCTCGACCGCGGCCGAGGGTACCTACCGATTCATCGTGACCGGGCCGGCACCGAGCCGGTTCACCCTGGCGATCGGCACCCAGGAGGTGCCGGGCACGGTCACCGGTTACACCGCGCCCCCAGCGGGCGCGCTCGAGGCCTGGTACGCCACACCGCCGCCCGACGCCGCCACCCTCGGCCTCGAGCCGTCGACCACTGCGCCCGACCCGACCATCCCGGATCAGGGCGGCAACGTCCAGGCGGCCCGCGACCTCGACACCAAACGGATGGAAGGGCCCTTCGTCGACGACGCCAGGCCGGGGCGGGCCGCGGGGCTGCCGCTCGCGATCGCGGCCCTGATCATCATGATCGTCGCCGTCACGGTCATCCTGCGGGCCCGAAAGGCCCGGTCGGTCGCGGCCGGGCCCCCGCCGCGCCGCGATCCTTCGGACTAATTGGCCGTGGGGTCGGCCGGGTAGAGCGCCAACAGGGCCACGTCGCCGCCCTGGCGATGCAGCACCCGTGGCCAGAGTCGCTCGGGGTCGGCGTCGAGCACATCGGCCGGGAGGCCATCGACGACGAGCCAGGCATCGGCGTCGAGCTCGGCCTCGAGCTGGCCGGGACCCCACCCCGCGTAGCCCGCGAACACCCGCATCTCCTCGACCGGCAGGGGGAGGTCGTCGGGACGAAGGCCAAGATCGAGGGTTCCGATGGGGCCGAGCACCCGGCTCCAGCCCTCGTCGGCGGCGTCGTCGGTGTCACGGCCCAGCGCCAATCGGGCCAGGGCGATGGCCGCCGCCGGCTCGACCGGCCCGCCGACGAACACGACCGGAGGCTGGGCGACGAGCGGATCCCATTCGGGCAGTGGATCCTCGACGGCGATGTCGCTCGGCCGGTTCAACACCAGCCCGATGGCCCCGTCGTCGATCGAGTGCTCGAGCACGAGCACGACCGTGCGCTCGAAGTTCGGATCCCCGATCACCGGCGTGGCGACCAACAGCCGACCGCCGAGCACGTCACGACTCACCGGGCGATCATCGCACGGAACCGGGCGGAGCGGGGGGCCGAGCACCCCGGGGGCGCAGGTCAGGCGCTCGCCTGCTCCGGCGCCGCCGACTCGGCGATCTGGCGACGGACGTCGTCCATGTCGATCGCACGTACCTGGGCGATCAGATCGGTGAGCGCGGCTTCGGGAAGGGCGCCGGGCTGGCTGTAGAGCACCACCTGGTCGCGCACCACCATCAGCGTCGGGATCGACATGATCTGGAACGACCCGGCCAACTCGGGCTGGTCCTCGGTGTCGACCTTGGCGAACACGATGTCGGGGTTCGCCTCGGCGGCGCTCTCGAACACGGGCGCGAACATCCGGCACGGCCCGCACCACGAGGCCCAGAAGTCGACGAGCACGATGTCGTGACCCGTCAGGGTCTCTTCGAAGGTGTCCTTGGTGAGCGAAACCGTCGCCATTGCTGCGTCTCCTTGCGTGGGTCCGAGGGGTCGTATACCCCTGCGGGTATACCGAACCATCCGCGTCGCCGGACTATTCCCCACCGGACCGGGGTTGCGAGGGTTGTGCGCTTCCCCACGATCGACGCCCGCGACCTCGAGGGCCACGACCGCCGCCTGCCCGAGGCCTTCTCCGGCCGGGCCAATCTCGTCGTCGTCGCCTTCGAGCGCTGGCACCAGGAACTCGTCGACACCTGGGTGGCCTGGTGGGAGCGGGAGTTCGCTGGCCGAACCGAGGTGGCCGTGTACGAGGTGCCCGTGCTCTCGAGCCGTTATCGCCTCGCCCGCCGGTTCATCGACGGCGGCATGGCCTCGGCGATCCCCGATCCGGCCGTGCGGCGCCGGACCCTCACGGCCTACACCGACGTGGGCCGGGTGAGCCGCAACCTCGAGATCGCGTCCACGGGCACGATCACCGTGCTGGTCGTCGACGAGGAGGGCGAGGTGCGTTGGCGGACCACTGGCGCGCTCGACACCGGGTCGACGGGCCCCGAGGCCCGGGCGGCCATCGATGCGCTCGTGGGGGACGAGCCCTCCTAGCGCGAGTTGAGCAGGCTCAGCAGGCGCAGCACCTCGAGATAGAGCCAGATGATCGTCACGGTGAGGCCGAAGGCGCCGTACCACTCCATGTAGCGGGGAGCGCCCTGGTCGATGGCCGACTCGATGAAGCGGAAGTCGATGCCCAGGTTGAGCGCGGCCACGATGACGATGACCACGCTGATGCCGATGCCGAGCAGGCTGGGCGAGTTCCAGAACGCGACGTTGGCGCCGAACAGCGTGGCGATCCAGGTGACGAAGTAGAGCAGGAAGATGCCGGCGGTGGCGGCGATCACGACGGTGACGTACCTGGACGTGACCTTGATGATGCGGGTGACGTAGAGGAACAGCATCACCAGGAACACGGCGAGCGTGGCGCCCACCGCCTGCAGGACGATGCCGTCGAACTGCAGGTTGTACATGTGGGAGATCGCGCCGAGGGCGATGCCGTACCCGAGGGCGTAGAGCGGAGCCAGGAAGCGCGCCATCTTCGGCTTGAAGATGGTGATGAAGCCGAGGATCACCGCGATGATCATCGGGATCCAGATCCAGCCCGGGAAGTTGGTGGTGATGTTGGTCTGGGTGCCGGCCGCGGTCTCGACGGTGGTCTTGGTCTGCGTGACCTGACCCCAGCCGAAGTACGCCGAGACCAACAGCAGCACGAACAGCACCGCTATGGCGCTCAGCGTGCCGCCCAGGGTCATCGTCTTCACCGAGCCGACCGGTGGAGCGCCCTTGTACGCGATGTCCTGCTGGATGTTGAGGGAGGCGGCGCCGGCGGACGCCCATCGGGGGTCGGCCTCGACCTCTTCGTTCCAGCGCTTGTCGTTCAGGACCGGGTTCGCCGGCATCTACGGTTCCTTTCGGAGCGGGGCTACGGGTTCAATCCTACGGGAGGAGCGCCTCGACCACGCCGTCACGCTCGCGGCACGGATGCACCTCGATGTCGGCCTTCGGGTCGCGCCGGCCCTTCACGTTGAGCTTCGTGCCGTGGCCCTGTTCGTCGAAGCGCCAGAAGTGGCTGGCGCACACGATCTCGCAGCCGTCGACGACCCCCTCCGACGCGAGGTGCGACCACTGGTGCGGGCAACGGGCATCCATGACCACCGCCCGACCGTAGACGTCGCGCCACACGACCAGCTCGAGCTCGCCCACATCGGCCGGCACGACCGAGCCGGCAGACACGTCGTCGCCGCGCACCAGCGGGGTCCAACCCATGGCCACGAATCGTAGAGTGCAGGAGCACGCGCACCGCCGACCCGGAGGAGAGCTCATGGCCGTCAACTCGACGATGCTGCCCCTCGGCACCGAAGCCCCCGACTTCGCCCTACCCGATCCCGCCGGGACGGTCTGGACGCTCCGCGACTTCGACGGCGCCTCCGCGCTGCTCGTGGTCTTCCTCTGCAACCACTGCCCCTACGTGAAGCACCTCGGTCGCGAGCTCGGCCTGCTGACGCAGCGCTTCATCGCCCGCGGGGTCGGGGTCGTGGGCATCAACAGCAACGACGCCGACGCCTACCCCGAGGACGCGCCCGAGCACATGGTCGTCGAGGCCCGCCGGCTCGGATACGACTTCCCCTACCTGGTCGACGCCGACCAGATCGCGGCGCGCGCCTACCGCGCCGCCTGCACGCCCGACTTCTTCCTGTTCGACGGCGAACGTCACCTGGCCTACCGCGGGCAGTTCGACGACAGCCGACCCGGCAGCGACGTCGGCGTCACGGGCCGCGACCTCAAGGCCGCCGTCGACGCCGTGCTGGCCGGCGAGCCGGTCGCCGAGCCGCAGCGGCCGAGCATCGGGTGCAGCATCAAGTGGAAGCCGGGCAACGAGCCCGAGTGGTCGGCCTAGCTACCGCTGGGCGGGGCCGCGGGACCGACCTTCACCTTGAGCTCGGACCGGCGCGGGTTGCGGTCGTAGATCATCTGCGTGCGCGACGCACGATCGTGCAGGGCGAGCCGGCTCTTGGCGAAGAAGAGCCAGATCGGCGCGATGAGGATGGTGGCGAAGAGGACCCAGTATCGGACGAGGGCCTGAAGGAACCGCACCCGGGGCTTGACCCGGCCGACGAGGCGAAGGGCCATGAGGGCCATGCCGACCGTGCGACCGACGAGCCACCACGAACCGATGAAGTAGGCGAAGGTCCACAGGGCGGTGATGAAGAGCGTCCACTCTGGCGGCGGATCGGGGTATTGGGGCGTGGTGAAGGTGACCAGCCCCTTGGCGATGCCGAACCCCCAGAACATCAAGGGCGGACCGACCAGCACCACCCCGAAGTCGATGGACCAGGCGACCCCTCGGCTCACCAGGCCGGCTCGACGACCCTGCATGACCGCGATGTCGGTGTGCAGCGCCTGGCCGATGCGCCGGATGGGCATCTCCTCGGAGGAGAGCATGTCGGTCACGCGAGCTCCTCCTCGGTGGCGGCGTCGGGGAATGCGAGCGGCGGGAGGGTGTTGCGGCGCTTGAACTTGAGCCAGTCGGCGAGGTGCTCGACCAGCGTGTCGGCCGTGGCGCCGGCGGTGCGCACGCCGTCGACGACGTCGCCGGTGATGCCGCCCGTCGCATCCATGACCACGTTCGACAGCTCGACCTCGCCCATCACCTCGTTGACCATCGCCGGGAGGTCGATCTGAGACAGCACCTTGTCGATCACCGGCTTGAGGTCGATCTCCCCGATGACCTTGTCGACCAGCTGCGGCAGGTCGAGCTGGTCGAGCACCTTGTCGATCACCGGCTTGAGGTCGATCTCCCCGATGACCTTGTCGACGATCGGGGCCAGGTCGAGCTCGTCGAGCACCTCGTCGACGACCGGCAACAGATCGACCCGGTCGAGCACCAACGGCACCGCCTGACGAACCGTCGCGTCGCCGGCCCGCTCGGCCAGCTCACGGGCCGCGTCCTCCTGCTCCAGGCCCTCGTTGTAGGCCCGATCGAGGCTGTGGGCGACGCGGTCGACGGCCGGGCGCAGCGGCGGGCTGGCCACCAGCCAACCCAGCGTCGGCATCACCGCACGCGTGACCCCTTCGGCCACGCCGAGGGCTCGTCGTTGTGCGTCGAAGGCCATGCCCACCGCGACCCGTCGGGCGACCACCCCCGACGGCGGCGGCACGTCCTGGGTCGCTGCCTCGAGGGGCGCAGTCGGGGGCGGAGACACCCGGCGGGCGACCGAGCGCATGCCCTCGCCGACCAGTAGGCCCAGCCCGAGCACCGCGCGGCCCGCCTGCTCGGCCGCGTCGACCGCTGTGCCCTCGGCCAGACCGTCGGGCAGGTGGACCAGCGCCGTCGACGGGCTCACCGGCTCGGCCGGGACGGCACCGGCCCTTCCGGGTCGTGGATCGGGTGTCGGATCGGTCATCGGCTCACTCGTACACTCGCTCGTCCCACCAGGGATACCACTCGGGCAGGTCGTTCGTCGGGCTCATGGTCCACCGGGCGGGGCGCTTCTCGAGGAACGCCAGTACGCCCTCGAGGGCGTCGGGGCCTCGGCCCGTGGAGATCACCCCGCGGGAGTCGATCTTGTGGGCCTCCATGGGGTGATCGGCCCCGAGCATCCGCCAGAGCATCTGGCGCGTGAGCGTGACCGAGACCGGCGCCGCGTTGGTGGCGATCTCCTCGGCCAGGGCGCGCGCCGCGGGCAGCAGCTCGTCGGGCGGGTGGACGCTGCGCACCAGGCCACCGGCGAGGGCCTCGCCGGCACCGAAGACCCGGGCGGTCATGCACCACTCGAGGGCCTGGTTGATGCCCACCACCCTGGGCAGGAACCAACTCGATGCAGCCTCGGGGACGATGCCCCGGCCCGCGAACACGAACCCCACCTTCGCGTTGTCGGCCATCAGGCGGACATCCATGGGCAGCGTCATGGTGATGCCGATGCCCACCGCCGGGCCGTTGATGGCCGCGATGACCGGCTTGGTGCACTCGAAGATGCGCAGGGTGAGCCGGCCACCGAAGTCGCGGGGGTAGGCCCGCTCGGGGCGCCCCTCCGTCGAGTCCGGACGGGCCACCGCGTCGCCGGCGTCGAACGTGCTCGCGCCCATGCTCAGGTCGGCGCCGGCACAGAACCCCCGGCCTCGGCCGGTGACGATCACCGCCCGCACGTCGTCGTCGGCGTCGACGCGGTCGAAGGCGTCGTTCATCTCGGCCTGCATGGTGATCGTGAAGGCGTTGAGCGCGTCGGGCCGATCGAGAGTGATCGTCGCGACCGGACCGTCGACCTCGTAGGCGATCTCGTCGTAGGACATCGCCCGAGTCTGCCATCCCCGCGCCCGGCCCGGCACCGGGCCGGGCGCGGTTCACCCGCCTCAGACGTCGAGGAAGCGGGTGACCGCGATCGCGGCCCCGATGGCGCCGACCAGGCACCCCACGACGCCGAGTCCGGCGAAGATGAGCGCGAGCTCGCCGGTGCCGACGGTGAAGCCGGCGACCAGGGGGAAGTCCTGGGCCTTGGGCAGCCATCCCTCGAAGACCGGCTTGAAGGCCCACAGCACCCCGATAGCGACCAGCGCCCCGACGATGCCCTGCACCAGGCCCTCGAGCACGAACGGACCTCGAATGAACGAGTTGGTCGCGCCGACCAGCTTCATGACCTCGATCTCGCGCCGGCGCGCGAACATGGCCATGCGGATGGTGTTGAGCACGAGCAGCAACGCCGCGCCGAGCAGGATGACCGCCACGACGATGATGATCTTGGTGATCGACCCGGTGAAGTCCTGGATGGCCCGAATGGTGTCGGACGCGAAGACCACGTCGCGTACGCCGGGTTTGCCCTCGAACTGCTTGCCCAACGACTGCACCACTTCGAGGTCCTTGTTGAGGGGCACCACGCGGTACGAGGGCGGCAGGATCTCGGGTGACACGGCGTCGACCATCTCGGGCGAGTCCGCGAAGAGCTGCTTGAACTCGTCGTAGGCCGCCTTCTGGTCGACGAAGGTGGTCTTCTCGACCTCGGGGCTGTCCTGCAGGTCGCGACCGACGCTGTCGATCTGCTGCTGGGTGGCGTCGGGGTTCAAGAACACGACGAACTCGATGCCGCCCTGCCAGCGGGCGGTGGCGTTGCGCACGGCGGCGCCCAGCATGAGCGACGCCCCGACCAACGCCAACGACACCGCCACGGTGAGCACCGACGCGATGGTGATGGTGACGTTTCGGCTGAGGTTGGCGCCGGTCTCGCGGATCGCGTAGTCGAGCTTCAGCTGCATGGTGCGCCCTTCACTCGTAGACGCCGCGGGCCTGGTCGCGCACGATGGCGCCGCGATCGAGCTCGATCACCCGTCGGCGCATGGTGTCGACGATGCCACGGTCGTGGGTGCACATGACGACCGTGGTGCCGGTCTTGTTGATGCGGTCGAGCAGGCGCATGATGCCCACCGACGTCGCCGGGTCGAGGTTGCCCGTCGGCTCGTCGGCGAGCAGGATCAGCGGCCGGTTGACGAACGCCCGGGCGATCGAGACGCGCTGCTGCTCGCCGCCGGAGAGCTCGTTGGGGAAGTTGCCCGCCTTGTCGCCGAGGCCCACCAGCTCGAGGATGGCCGGCACCTGGGTCTGCACCACGTTGCGGGGGCGGCCGATCACCTCGAGGGCGAAGGCCACGTTCTCGAAGACCGTCTTGGTGGTGAGCAGCTTGAAGTCCTGGAAGACGCAACCGATGTTGCGGCGCAGGAACGGCACCTTCCACGACGACAGGTCGTTGATGTCCTTGCCGGCCACGTAGATCACGCCCCCGTCGGGGGACTCCTCGCGGTTGAGCAGGCGGATGAAGGTGGACTTGCCCGACCCGGAGGCGCCGACGAGGAAGACGAACTCGCCCTTGGCGATCTCGACGGTGGCGTCGCTGAGGGCTACGACGGAGCCCTTGTATGTCTTGGTGACGTGTTCGAGCTTGATCATTGTTGCAGTTACGTTACAGCCGGGATGGGGGCATCACGCGCACGGGGCGGGACGGCCGGCGTCTCGCCACCGTAGACGGCCGGTCGCCCGAGGTGGTGGCACCGGAGTGCACGGAGCGGGGCGGCTACTCCCCCGCGGGCGCCGCGGCCGAGCGCTCCCAGCGGAGGTAGGCCTCCATGAGGGTGTCGAGGCTGCCGTCGAGCACGCCGTCGACGTTGCCCACCTCGAAACCCGACCGCAGATCCTTGACCTGCTGGTAGGGATGCAGCACGTAGGAGCGGATCTGGCTGCCCCACTCGACCTTCTTCTGCTCGCCGGAGATGGCGGCCAGCTCGGCCACGCGCTCCTCGCGCTGGCGGTCGGCGAGCTTCGCCTTGAGGATCTGCATGGCGCGGTCCTTGTTCTGGTGCTGACTGCGCTCGTTCTGGCACGAGGTGACGATGCCGGTGGGCAGGTGGGTGATGCGCACCGCCGAGTCGGTCACGTTCACGTGCTGGCCGCCGGCCCCCGACGACCGGTAGGTATCGATGCGGAGGTCCTTTTCGTCGATCTCGATCTCGGTGTCTGCGTCGTCGATGAACGGCACGACACCGACCGATGCGAACGCCGTGTGCCGTCGCGCCGCGGAGTCGAACGGCGAGATGCGCACCAGCCGGTGCACCCCCCGCTCGACCCGCAACAACCCGTAGGCGTAGCGGCCCCGCACGATGAACGTGGCCGAGGAGATGCCGGCCTCCTGGCCCGGCGACACCTCGTCGAGCTCGACCTCGAACCCGCGTCGCTCGGCCCAGCGCACGTACATGCGCAGCAGCATCTCGGCCCAGTCCTGCGAGTCGGTACCACCAGCGCCGGAGTGCACCTCGCACACGGCGTCGAGCTCGTCGTGCTCGCCCGTGAACAACGCCCGCAGCTCGAGCTCGTCGAACTCGGCCGCGAGCGCGTTGACCGCGGCCTCGACCTCGGGCTCGACGGAGTCGTCGGACTCCTCGCGACCGAGGTCGAACAGCGTCTCGGCGTCGTCGATGCGACTCGCGAGCGCGGCGTACAGGTCGAGGTCCTCGACCACGCCCGCCAGCTCGCCGTTCACCTTCCGCGCCGCGTCGGGATCGTCCCAGAGATCGGGACGGGAGGCCTCGGTCTCGAGCTGCGGTCGGGCTCGCTCGAGCTCGTCGATGCGCAGGTAGACCCGGGCCTCGTCGAGGCGCCGGTGGACCGCGGCGAGATCGTCGGAGAAGTCCCTCATCGGTGCGTGGCCGGCCTCAAGCGCCGTGGCACTGCTTGAACTTCTTGCCCGACCCGCACGGGCAGGGGGCGTTACGAGGGGTCTTGTCCCACTCGCTCTTCACCACGGGCTTCTGCGTGACCTCCTCGACCACCTCGGGGGCAGGTTCGACGCCCTCGGCCACGGCCTGGGCCCGGGCCGCGGCCGCCATGGTGCTCGGGGCCTCGGAGGGATCGGTGGGCGCGGTGTACTGCACGTCGCGGACCGCGGACTCCTCGGCCGGACGGTCGACCACCGCGACCTCCGCGTGCATGACGTACTTGACGAAGTCCTGCGCGATGCCCTGCATCATGGCGCCGAACATCTCGTAGCCCTCGCGCTGCCACTCGACGAGCGGGTCCTTCTGACCCATGGCCCGAAGGTTGATGCCCTCCTGCAGGTAGTCCATCTCGTAGAGGTGCTCGCGCCACTTCTGGTCGATGATGCGCAACATCACCTGGCGCTCGACCTCGCGCATGTTCTCGTCTCCGAGCTCGGCTTCGCGGCTCTCGTAGTACGCGGTGGCCTCGCCCATCAGGCGCTCGTAGAGCTCGTCGGTGGAGATCAGGGCGCGCAGCTCGTCGACCGTGGCCGCGGTGGGCCAGAACGTGACCAGCTCGGGGATGAGTCCGTCGAGGTCCCACTCCTCGTTGAAGTCGGACACGCAGTAGGTGGAGATGGCGCCGTCGATCGCCTCGGCGAGGTACCCCATGGCCTCCTCGCGCAGGTCGGCCTGATCGAGGATCTGGTCGCGGCGCTTGTAGATCACCTTGCGCTGCTCGTTCATGACCTCGTCGTACTGCAGCACGTTCTTGCGGATCTCGCCGTTGCGCTGCTCGACGGTGTTCTGGGCCCGCTCGATCGCCTTGGTGACCATCTTGGCCTCGATCGGCACGTCGTCGGGGAGGGCCTTGCCCATCACCCAGTTCATGGCCCCCGTCGCGAACAGGCGCATGAGGTCGTCCTCGAGCGAGAGGTAGAACCGGCTCTCACCCGGGTCGCCCTGACGCCCCGACCGGCCCCGAAGCTGGTTGTCGATTCGGCGGCTCTCGTGACGCTCGGTGCCGAGCACGTAGAGGCCACCGAGCTCACGCACCTGGTCGCCCTCGGCCTTGGTCTCGGGCTCGTACTTGGTCGTGAGCTCGTGCTTGCGTGCCTGGCCCTCTTCGCTCTCGGGATCGAGGCCTTCGGCGCGGACGTCGACCAGGGCCAGGCCCTCCGGATTGCCCCCGAGGAGGATGTCGACGCCCCGGCCGGCCATGTTCGTGGCCACGGTGACGCCGTGGAGTCGGCCCGCCTGGGTGACGACCTCGGCCTCCCGGGTGTGCTGCTTGGCGTTGAGGACCGCGTGAGGGATGCCGCGCTTGTCGAGCAGGCGTGACAGCTTCTCCGACTTCTCGACCGAGATGGTGCCCACGAGCACCGGCTGGCCGATCTCGTAGCGCGCGGCGATGTCGTCGACGCACGCCCCGAACTTGCCGTCCTCGGTCTTGTAGATGAGGTCGGGCTGGTCCAGGCGCTGCAGCGGCCGGTGGGTCGGGATGGGCACGACTTGGAGGTTGTAGGTGCTGGCCAGCTCGGCGGCCTCGGTCTGGGCCGTGCCGGTCATGCCTGCGAGCTTCTCGTACATGCGGAAATAGTTCTGCAGGGTGACCGTCGCGAGGGTCTGGTTCTCCTCTTTGATCTTCACGCCCTCTTTGGCCTCGACTGCCTGGTGGAGGCCTTCCGACCAGCGCCGGCCCTCGAGGATGCGGCCGGTGAACTCGTCGACGATCTTCACCTCGCCGTCCTGGATCAAGTAGTCCTTGTCGCGCTTGAACAGCTCCTTGGCCTTGAGCGCGGCCTGGAACTGATGAACCAGGTTCTGAGACACCTCGTCGTACATGTTGTCGACGCCGAGCGCCTTCTCGACAGCCTCCACCCCCTCGTCGGTGGGGGCGACCGTGCGCTTCTCCTCGTCGACGTCGTAGTGCACGTCGCGCTTGAGGCCCCGGACCACGCTGGCGAACTGGTAGTAGAGCTTGGCCGCGTCGGAGACCCGGCCGCTGATGATGAGCGGCGTGCGGGCCTCGTCGATGAGGATCGAGTCGATCTCGTCGACGATGCAGTAGGAGTGGCCCCGCTGGACCTGTTGCTCGCGACTCATGGCCATGTTGTCGCGCAGGTAGTCGAAGCCGAACTCGTTGTTGGTGCCGTAGGTGATGTCGCTGCTGTACTGGTTGCGCTTCTCGTCGGGGTCGTACTCGCCGGGGATGACGAGGCCGATGGAGAGGCCGAGCCAGCGGTGCACCTGACCCATCCACTCCGCGTCGCGGCGGGCGAGGTAGTCGTTGACGGTGACCACGTGCACGCCCTGGCCCCCGAGGGCGTTGAGATACACCGGCAGCGTCGACACGAGGGTCTTGCCTTCGCCGGTCTTCATCTCGGCGACCCAGCCGAAGTGCAGCGCCGCCCCACCCATGAGCTGCACGTCGTAGTGCCGTTGGCCGATCACCCGGTTGGCGGCCTCCCGGGTGACGGCGAAGGCCTCGATGAGCAGGTCGTCGAGCTCCTGCCCGTTGTCGAGGCGCTGGCGGAAATCCCCGGTACGGGCGCGCAGGGCGTCGTCGGAGAGCGCCTGGATCTCGGGTTCGAAGGCGTTGACGTCGGGGACGAGCGACTGCAGCGCCCGCACCTTCTTGCCCTCGCCGGTTCGCAGGATCTTGTCGAAGACACCCATGGAGGCCGAAGTCTACCGGCGAGGTGGTTGCTCGGCGGCGGCGGCACCGGCCCCGGTCTGCTCACCCCGCAGGTAGCGGGACAGGCGCAACACCGAGGTGCGGACCAGATTGGCCGCCGTCGCCGGCGCGAGGCCCAAGGCCTCTGCGGCCTCGAGGCTCGACCGCCCCCCGACCAGGTGCTCGAGCACGGCGCGCTCCCGATCGGGGAGGGCGGGGCGGGGACGGCCCCTCGAGGGGCGCCGGGCCACCTCGTCGTAGGTCCCCACGACGGCAGCCGCCACCCCCGGGAGCAGCAGACAACGACCGGCGACCGCCGCCCGCACGATGGCGGGCCCCTGATCGACCGCGACGTCGCGGAGCACGAACCCCGTCGCACCGGCACCGATCGCGGGCACGAAGGTGTGCTCGTCCTCGGCGGTCACGACCATGACGAGGGCCGCACTGGGCACGGCCTCGTGCAGATCGGCCGCGGTCCGCACCCCGCCCACGTTGGGCAGGCGCATGCCGAGCAACACCACGTCGGGCACGAGGTCGACGGCCAGAGAAAGCGCCCGGTCGTTGTCGGCCGCCTCGGCCTGCACCTCGACGTCGGTGGTGGCCTCGAGGGCGATGATCATCCGGCGTCGGAACAGCGGGTAGTCGTCGCACACGAGCACGCGCACGACGCGGTCGCTCCACTTTCGGGTGACGCTGTCGAAGATGATGGGCCTCCCGGTACGTCGCGCCCGGAGTGTAGCGACGGACTCCCGCCGGAGAAGGACCGACGCAACCCTGCCGGTGGCGGCGCTCAGCGCAGTCGGTCGCAGACCAGCCGGGCGACCATGCGCCGAGCCAGGGCCTCATCGGTCGGTCGGTCGCCGGCGGCCAGCCGGCGGCGAGCCGCAGCCAGCCGATCGGGGCGAACCGCCGGGGCGTCGCAGAGCCACCGCACCAGCCCCGCCGGGAACTCGTCGGCGCAGGTGCAGACGTGGACCTCCGGATCGGAGGAAAAGGTTGGTTCGGCGAGGAGTGCGTCGAGTGACAACTGCGCCTGCTTGTCGGTTGGCTGCATGACGTGCCTCGGGCCGGGTCGGGATCCGCTCCCTGTCACCCGAGGTTTTCGGCCGGCGCAGCCGGCGCCTTGAGCGGTGTCCGTGCGAGGACCAAACCGTGCACCTGTCGCGCGCCCGCACCGCGCAATGTCTCGATGGTGGCGCCCTTCGTCAGCACGTCGTCGATGACAAGCACCCGTCCCGAGACCGGCCG
>Ga0209048_10000637_pt1 | contig 36765 bp, 34 predicted proteins | sample FrelakmetCRP12CR_FD_187146 | JGI IMG/M metagenome (GOLD analysis project Ga0209048, IMG submission 187146) | Freshwater lake sediment microbial communities from the University of Notre Dame, USA, for methane emissions studies - CRP12 CR (SPAdes)... | ecosystem: Environmental > Aquatic >...
CTGGCCGCGGCCGAGCACTGGCGGCACGAGCTCCCGAGAGTCCTCAGCCAGCTGCACGACCAGACGGTGGGCGTCCACATGTATCCGCTGACGACCTGCGGCAACCCTCGCGAGGTCACCGTCGGCGGGCTGCTCTCTGCGCGCGCCGCCCGGGCTCCCCGGCGCCTTGCCTGGGTTGTCGCCGACGCGAGCGCAGCGGGGGTGCCGGCGATCATCTCGGAGGCGAACTCTGCCTCGTGCGGGGGCAAGGCGGGCGTTTCGAACAGTCCGGCGGCGGCGGTCTGGGCGGTGCGCTTCGTACTGAGCGCTCTGAACACCGGCTTTCGCGAGGTGCGCTTCCACTTCAGCGGTGACCCCTACGATCCATTCATCGTCCGTGGCAACGAAGTGATCGACAGACCGCTCGAGAGCGCCCTCGTCGCGCTCAACCGTTGGCTGCCGGTCGGCTCGTCGCTGAAGACGGCCAGGACTGCGCGAGGACTGAGCACGACTTCGGTGAGTGGGGCCGGGGGCGTCCGTCTCATTCTCGACAACGAGCAAGCGCGGGCGCAGCAGGTCGTGCTGCGCACAACCCACAGCGCGCACACCGAGGCATTGAGCGCCGCGGGTGCCGGGCTGCGAACACGCACATTCCCCGCAAGCCATGGTCGCGTCACGCTGAAGGTCGCCGCGAACACCGTGCTGGCCGTGTCGGCCATGCCGTGACGGCCCGTTCGCGGGTGGCGCTCGGCGCGTGGCTCTGTGCGGCGCTGATCCTCGCGTTCCCGATCGTCGGCGTCGGTCGGGCCGCGCGGCCCGCCCCGACCCCCAAGCCCGCCTTGACCAGCGTGTCGGTGTCGGTCGACCGGGCCCGCCCCGGCGCGTCGGTTCCGCCGGACTTCCTCGGGCTCTCTTTCGAGCTGTCGAGCTTGCACCAGATCGCCGGGTACGCCGAATCCGGTGATCTCGTCACGCTGCTGCGTTCGCTGGGGCCCGGAGTGCTGCGGTTCGGAGGCGGGTCTGCCGACACACGGGTCGCCTGGACCGACGAAGCGACGCCCCGCCCTTCGTGGGCATCAAGCGTCGTGGATGCGCAGGATCTGCGCGAGCTCGGTACCCTCGCCGCCCGTAGCGGATGGCACGTCGTGCTTACGATCGGCCTCGCCCACTACGAACCCGCTGCGGCGGCGCGCGAGGTGGCGGCGGCTCGGGCGGCGTTGGGGGAATGGCTCCAGGGGATCGAGCTGGGCAACGAGCCGAACGCGTTCGCACAGCACGGCCTGCGCGAAGAACCCTGGACGGTCGTGCAGTACGACGCCGAGGTCGCGGCCTACCGCTCCGCGATCGAAGCGGCCGCACCCGGGATCGCGCTGGCCGGACCGGACGTGTCCGGGGCGGGTGCGTTCGAAAGCTGGGGGCTGGGGGAGGTCATCACCCAGCGCCCCGCTCAACTGACCGGACATCACTACCCGCTCGGATGCGAACAGGTCCCCGCGCCGACGATCGCCCGGCTGCTCAGCCCGTCGATCCGTCGCAAGGAGGTCGGCTCGCTGCGCCGCTACATGTCGATCGCGCAGGCGAGCGAAACCCCGTTCCGCCTCGATGAGACGAACACCGTCTCCTGCGGCGGGGAGCCGGGCATCAGCAACACGTTCGCATCGGCGCTCTGGGCGACCGGCTACCTGCCCGAGGCGATGAGCCTCGGCGTCGCCGGGATCAACCTGCATGGCAATCCTGCCAACTGCGGCGGCTACACGCCGCTGTGCGCCCCGACGCCCGAAGGTCTGACCACCGGCACCCTCGGCGCGCAACCGGAGTGGTATGCGCTGCTGCTCGTCAGGGCGCTGATCGGCGACCGCCCGCTCCGGGTGGTCGTCGCCTCGCGGGGCCGGCCCAACGTCGAGGAGGCCGCGTTTGCCGCCGGCGACGGGAGGCTCCACTTCGTGGTCGTTGACGACGACCCCCCGGGAGCGCGCGGTGTGGCCCTGCAACTGCGAGTCGGAGCCGGCTTTCGCGGCGCGAGCGTCCTGGCGCTGACCGCGCCCTCACCCGCGGCGCTCTCAGGGGTGCGGCTCTCAGGCCGGGCGGTCGCCCGCGATGGCTCCTTCAGCGAGCCGGCGAGGCTGCCATACGCGCCCGACAGGCGGGGGGTCATCACGGTCGCGCTCAGGCCGAGCATGGCCGCGCTGGTCACCGTCTCGCCGACGGCCGCTGCTGGGAGACGCGTGCAAGCGGGGCGCTGACAGACCGCGGAGGTCCGGCGCGCGCCTCAGTCGGGCCGGTGCTCCTCGTCGGCCTCGCCATACACCGAGGCAGCCGCCTCTTCCTGCGGGCCCGCGTCGACGATGATCCGTGCGGGCGTCTGCTCGTCGCCGTGGGAGGCGTGCTCGATCAGTTCCTGCTCGGCGAGCTCGAAACCCTCGGACTCGCCTCCGCCCGCCTCTTCCACCGCCAAGCGCTCTTCGCGCCGACGCGCGGCGAGGTCGACAATCGGATCGGAGCGCCTTCTCGGGTCCATGATCTAACTGTACTGCCTACCGGCTCGCCTTTCGACCAGCGGCTCGCCGCTCGCCTTGGGGCGGACTGCGGCGCTAGGCGTGCAGCTGCTCGAGCGCCTCGTCCACAGGCGAGCCGCCGCGCTTGAGCTCCTCCAGCGCGGCGAGCATCGCGTCGAGCTCGCAGTCGATCTTGGCCGGCCATGGCTTCGCGGGATGGTCGTCGAGGGTCTTCAGGCCGTTGCCGGTGATGATCGCTACGACCGTCTCGTCCGGGGGGAGCATGCCGCTTGCCGCGAGTTTCTCGAGCACCGCGATCGTCGTTCCGCCGGCGGGCTCGGTCAGGAGGCCCTCGGTGGCGGCGAGCAGGTCGATGCCGGCGAAGATCTCGGGGTCGCTGGCGAAGGCGGCGGTGCCGCGCCGTTTGCGCACGGCGTCGATCACCAGGTAGCCGTCTCCGGGTGCGCCGATCGCCAGGGAGTGTGCCGCCGTCTCGGGCATGACCGCCACGATCTCGGCCTCCTGGGCCAGGATCGCGCTGGCGATCGGGTTGCAGCCGCTGGGCTGGGCGATGTGGATGCGCGTGGAGTCGGTCTCGGCGAGTCCCAGGAGCTGCAGCTCGCCGAGGCCCTTGTGCACGCGCGAGGAGAGCGTGCCGCCGGCCGCCGCCGTCACTATGTGGTCCGGCGCCTGCCAATCGAGCTGCTCGACGATCTCGAAGGCGTCCGACTTCGCGCCCTCGGCGTAGAACGGGCGGAGCGTGATGTTCGCGAACTCCATGCCCGTCGCGCCCGCGATTTCACGACAGCGGCGGTTGACTTCGTCGTAGTTGCCCTCCACCTGGCAGACCTCCGCGCCGAGCGCGCGGCAGGCCCGCGCCTTCATGTCCTCGAGACGGTTGGGGTAGAAGACGTAAGCGGCGACCCCGGCCTTGGCCGCGTAGGACGCCACGGCCGTTCCCACGTTGCCGGTGGACACGCATCCGATCTCGTCCTTGCCAAGCTCCAGCAGGCGGGCAACCGACATCGCCACGACGCGGTCCTTGTAGGAGAGGCTGGGGCGCGAGGTGGAGTCGTCCTTCAGATAGAGCTTGCCGAGCCCCAGCTCGGCGCCCAGCCGGTCGGCGCGGATCAGCGGCGTGCACCCCGCGAACCGGCCTACACGCGACTGGGCGAAGCCGTCGACGATCGGCAAGAGCTCCTCGAAGCGCCATATGTTCATCGGCCGCTGCGCCGGCGGAAGCTCCTCGAGGCGGCGAGCGGCGAGCTCGTAGTCGTAATCGATGTCGAGACCCTTCCCGCAGTCCGGGCACGCGAACACCGACTCCTCGAGCGGGAAGCTGTTCTTGCAGCGGTGGCAGACGAGGCCCGTTGCACACGAGCGCGTCCGCTTGGGAGGCCTCTCCGAGGGGCCCTGTGCGGTATATGGGCTCATGCGGGAACCCGAAACGATACGCCAGGCCACGGCGTTTGCGCGCCGTGCTCGTCGTGGCCGAAGGCGAGCCAGAGCTCCTCGGCGAGGTGGGGGGTGAAGGGCCCGAGCAGCTGGACGAGCAGCGTCAGGGCGTCGATCAGCGCCTCGCTGTCCGCCGGGCCCAGCTCGCCCTGGCGGGCGACCACGCGTTTCTCGAAGTCCTTGATGCGGTCGAACAGGCGCATCACGTTGCGCACGGCGGTGTGCATCTGGAGGCTCTCCATATCCTCGGTGACCTTCTCGACCGCGGTCTCACACCATTTCGCGAGCTTGCGCCTGAGGTGCTCGCTTGTGTCCTTGACCTGGTCTCCCTCGGGGGCCGGCCTGGGCTCGGCCCTTGCCAGGGAGAACTCCCACACCTGGGTCAGGAACCGATGGCAGCGGAGCACTGCGGAGTCGTCCCAGTTGAGCGTGCGCTGCGGGCGCGCGGCGTAGAGCACGGCCAGCCGCACGGTGTCCGCGCCGTACCGCGCGATCAGCTCGTCCGGGTCCACCACGTTGCCCAGATGCTTGCTCATCTTGCGCCCGTCGCGGATCACCATCTCGTGAAACAGGCACCCCGCGAAGGGCTCTCCATCGGTCAGGAACGAGAGGGGGCCGATGTCGCGCAGCGCCTTGGTGACGATCCGCTGGTCGAACACGAAGTTGCCGCTGTCGGATCCCGCCACGAGCCGCTCCGATGGCAGCCAGTGGCGTAGGTCGGGCAGCGCGAAGATGTCCTCGAGCGTCTCGCCGCGGGCCTCGGCTGGAACGCAGGCGGGGATCCACAGCCAGAGCGCGTCGAAGTGGCAGTCCAGCGTGTCGGTCTCGCGACGGGCGGGACCGCCGCAGGCGGGGCAGCTCGTCTCCACGAACTGCTGCGACTCGGCGAGCGGGTTGCCGGTCCCGGTTGGAGTGATGTCAAGCGGCAACAGCACCGGCAGCTGCTCGCGGGGGACCGGCACCGTGCCGCACGTCTCGCAGTACACGACCGGTATGGGCGTTCCCCACGAGCGCTGGCGAGAGATCGCGAAGTCGAACGCCCGGTAGCGGACCGCCGGGCGTGTGCTCATCGCGTTCTCATCCGAAGCGCCGGCGGCTGCGCCCGGCTGCTCGCCGCGGCCGTCTGCGAGCCGCGGGCCGTCGAGCCCGAGCCGGCGGGCGATCACCTCGTCGGTGCGGTCATGCTCGGGAATCCCCAGCACGGCCGTCACCCCGAAGCGCGAGTCCACGACGGGGGAGACGAGGACGGGCAATGCCGCTCCGCCGTGCCCGATCAGCACACGGCCGGTGTCGATCACCGGGATCGTCTCGGCCTCGCGGGCGCTGCGCTCCCATCCGCCCGAGCGCATCTGCTCGAGCTCGTCCTGGGCCGCCGGGGCCGAGGCCCATCGGTCTGCGTCGGCATGGCGCGGTGAAACGAGCACGAAGCGCGCCGCCGCGATCGCGTCCGGGTAGGGCGTGAAGACGGTCAGCCTCTCCTCGTCCGGTGCCTGCAGGTCGATCTCAACGCCGTCCACGCGACCCAGCACGTACTGCTGGGAGGCCAGCGACGTGCTGTCCCAGTTCTCGAGATCGTGCAGGCGCCGGTCGTTCTCCTCCAGGTAAGTGCTTATGCGCAGGTACCACTGTGGGCGCAGGATCAGCCTCACCGGACCGTGGCAGCGCCAGCACGTGCCCCCCGGCTCCACCTGGATCGAGGCGAGTGTGGTCGCGCAGTTGTCGCACCAGTCCACATTCCCCGAGCCGCGATAGATGAGGCCCGCCTCGAGCAGCGCGAGGAACAGCCACTGCGACCAGCGGTACATGATCGGGTCAGAGCTCATGAACGAGCGCTCCCAGTCGAACGACGTCCCGAGACGCTCGAGCTGGCCGGTCATGTGCTCGGCGCAGCGGTTCACCCAGTCGGTCGGCGACTCGCCGCTGGCGATCGCCCCGAGCTCGGCCGGCAGGCCGAAGGCGTCGAAGCCGAAGGCGAACAGCACCGCGTCGCCGCGCGCCCGGCGGAAGCGCGCGTAGGCGTCGCCGATCGAGTAGCTGCGGACGTGCCCTATGTGGATGTTCCCCGACGTGAACGGGGCGGACGGCTTGATGTAGAGATGCGGCTGCTCCTCGACGAGAGCCGGCGTCCTGAACGTCTGGCGCGCGCGCCAGACGGCCTGCCGGGCGGTCTCGACCGCCTGAGGGTCGTAACGTGTGTTCGTTGCGTCGTTCATCGGCGTTCCATCGCTCCTAGAGGTCCAAAGCACGCGGCGGGGCCCCTTCGCTCATCGGATTTCCACCGCCGGTGGACCTTCCGCGACCGATGGGCATCGATCGGATCATCGGGCTTGATCGCTCGAGTCCGTCGAGCATAGCCAAGGCGTTCGCCCGGGCATGGCCGTTGCTATGCTCAGATCCCTTGGCTTTCGTCTCTCACGAGGTCCCTCGCGTCGCCTGTCATGAGCTCCGTGCAACGGCGGGGACGGGGTCCCGCGGGCCGGCGCTCGGCCCGATCCGCAGCGGCGAGCTGCCGTCTGCACGGCATGCAAGGATCCGGCGATGGAAGTAGAGATCGGGCGCGGCAAGAAGGCACGCCAGGCATACGGATTCGACGACATCGCGATCGTTCCTTCGCGGCGCACGCGCGACCCCGACGACATCGACATCTCCTGGAAGCTCGGGCCCTATCAGTTCGAGCTGCCGATGCTCGCCTCGGCGATGGACGGCGTGGTCTCGCCGCGCACCGCGGGCATCATCGGCGGCCTCGGCGGCCTGGCCGTGCTCAACCTCGAGGGCATCTTCACTCGCTACGAGGACGCCGAGGAGCAGCTGGAGCGGATCGCCTCGCTGCCGAAGGAGGCCGCGACGCGCGAGATGCAGGACATCTACCGCGAGCCCGTCAAGCCCGAGCTGATCGCCCAGCGCATACGCGAGATCAAGGAGCAGAAGGTCGTCGTGGCCGCCTCGCTCACGCCGCAGCGCGTGCTCAAATATCACGAGATCGCCATGGAAGCCGGGCTGGACGTGCTCGTCATCCAGGGGACCGTTGTCTCGGGCGAGCACGTCTCCACGGTCTCCGAGCCGCTCAACCTGAAGGAGTTCATACCGACGCTCGATGTGCCCGTGGTCGTCGGCGGTTGCGCGTCCTACCACACGGGGCTTCACCTGATGCGCACCGGCGCGGCGGGAGTCCTCGTGGGCGTGGGGCCCGGCGCGGCCTGCACCACGCGCGGGGTGCTGGGGATCGGCGTTCCGCAGGCCACGGCGATCGCCGACGTGGCCCACGCCCGCTCCACGAACATGCTCGAGACCGGGGAGTACTGCCAGGTGATCGCCGACGGCGGGATGCGAAACGGGGGCGACGTCTCCAAGGCGATCGCCCTCGGCGCTGACGCGGTGATGATCGGCTCTCCGCTCGCGCGCGCCTACGAGGCGCCGGGCCGCGGCTTCCATTGGGGCATGGCCACTTTCCATCCGAGCCTGCCGCGGGGCGCTCGCGTGGCCACCACGCAGAACGGCACGCTCGAGGAGATCCTCGTCGGCCCGGCGCATGAGAACGACGGCACGTTCAACCTGTTCGGCGGGCTGCGCACCTCGATGGCGACCTGCGGTTACAAGGACCTCGCGGAGTTCAACCGGGCCGAGGTGGTGATCGCGCCGGCGCTGCAGACCGAGGGCAAGGCGTTGCAGCGCGACCAGGGCGTGGGCATGGGTGTCACCAACGGGAAGGCCGCAGCCCTCGTCAATGGGTGAGGCTGCTGCCACGGCGCCCGAGGCCGTCGCCGAGCAGCGGAGCACGACGCCCGCGGTCACCGAAGAGGTCATCGTTCTCGACTACGGCGGGCAGTATTCGCAGCTGATCGCCCGCCGCGTGCGCGACTGCGGGGTGTTCAGCGAGCTGTTGTCCCATCACCTACCGCTGGAGGAGCTCGCACGCCGCAAACCCCGCGGGATCATCCTCTCGGGCGGGCCGGCGTCGGTCTATGAGGAGGGCGCTCCGCGGCTCGACCCCGGCCTGCTGGAGCTCGGAGTGCCGGTCCTCGGCATCTGTTACGGCATGCAGCTGCTGGTGCGCGCGCTTGGCGGGAGGGTCGAGCAAGCCGACGTCGGCGAGTTCGGCCGCTCTGACCTGCACGTGATCACCCCGGGGGTGCTGCTCAGAGGGATGCCGCTCGAGCAGACATGCTGGATGTCCCACCGCGATGCCGTGTTCGAGCCGCCTCCCGGTTTCGTCGCGCTCGCGTCCTCCGGCGCGTCGCCCGTAGCGGCGGTCGAGGACACCGAGCGGGGCGTGTACGGCATCCAGTTCCACCCCGAGGTCGTGCACACGCCGTACGGCCAGGAGATCCTCACGCGGTTCCTCACCGAGATCTGCGGCTGCGAGCGGACCTGGTCGGCGGCGTCGATCGTGGAGGAGCAGATCCGGCGCATTCGCGAGCAGGTCGGCGACAGCAAGGTGATCTGCGGGCTCTCGGGCGGGGTGGACTCCTCGGTGGCCGCGCTGCTGGTCCACCGCGCGGTCGGTGATCAGCTGACCTGCGTGTTCGTGGATCACGGGCTCATGAGGAAGGGCGAGGGCGAGCAGGTCGTCGATGCTTTCCGCGACACCTTCAAGGTGCCCCTCGTGGCGGTGGACGCCGAGCGGCGATTCCTGCAGAAGCTCAAAGGCGTGACCGACCCCGAGGCCAAGCGCAGAACCATCGGGGCCGAGTTCATCCGGGTGTTCGAGGAGGAGGCCGCGAAGCTCGCCGGCGCGGACGGGGAGGGCCCGCAGTACCTGGTGCAGGGCACGCTGTACTCCGACGTGATCGAGTCAGGCGGCGGGACCGGGGCGGCCACGATCAAGTCCCACCACAACGTGGGCGGCCTGCCCGACGACCTCCAGTTCGAGCTCGTCGAGCCCCTGCGAGCGCTGTTCAAGGACGAGGTGCGGGCGGTCGGCGCCGAGCTCGGCCTTCCTGATCGCCTCGTCTGGCGCCAGCCCTTTCCCGGGCCGGGTCTCGCGATCAGGATCGTGGGGGGAGAAGCGACCAAGGAGCGCCTGGACGTCCTGCGCGAGGCAGATCACATCCTGCAGGAGGAGATTCGCCTGGCCGGGCTCTACCGAGAGCTCTGGCAGTCCTTCTGCGTGCTTCCGGACGTCCGCACGGTGGGGGTGCAGGGCGACGGGCGCACGTACGGCTACGTCGTCGTCCTGCGCGCAGTGACGAGCGACGATGCAATGACCGCCGACTGGGCGCGGCTGCCCTACGATCTGCTCGAGACGATCGCCTCGCGCATGATCAACGAGCTGCCGGCCGTCAACCGGGTGGTGCTGGACATCACGTCCAAGCCCCCCGGAACGATCGAGTGGGAGTGACTCGGCGCCGCGAGCGGGCACGACTTCGCCTATGATGTCCAGTCCGCCGCGCGTTTACGCGTGGCCTTTTTCACGTCACGACCTCGATGAAAACGTACGTAGCCAAGCCAACCGACCGTGAGCGCAACTGGCTCGTGGTCGACGCCAACGGCAAGACGCTGGGCCGGCTTGCCACACAGGTCGCCGACCTCCTGCGGGGAAAGCGCAAGCCGGAGTACACGCCGCACATCGACACCGGCGACTTCGTGGTCATTGTCAACGCCGAGAAGATCCACGTGACCGGAAACAAGCGCAAGGACAAGCGCTACTTCCGCCATTCGGGGTACCCCGGCGGAGGGCGCTCGCGTACCTTCGAGGAAATGATGGCAAGGCGGCCCGAGGAGATCATCAGGCTCGCCGTGAAGGGCATGATGCCGCGCAACCGACTCGCACGCAAGCAGATCACGAAGCTCAAGATCTACGCTGGGCCCGACCATCCGCACACCGCCCAGAAGCCCCAGCCCCTGGAGATCGAGGCCTAACCATGGCAGAGAAGAAGAAGACACCCGAGACGCCCGCAGGGGACGCCGCCGAGCCCGTGACGCCCGCGGCAGAGACGCCGGCGGCAGAGACGCCCGCCTCCGAGACGCCTGAGACGAGCGCCGAGCAGTCGGCACCCCACGCGTCCGCGCCAAATGCCGAGACCGCGCCGCAGGCCAGCGAGAAGGACGGCGCCGGGCATGCCGTACCGACCGAGCAGGCCAGCGAGATAGCCGGGGCGGCCGAGGACGCGCCGCTCGAGGCACTCCAGGAGGCCGCCGAGCGGCCCGAAGCGCACGAGCCACCGGCGCGGGCGGCCCGCGAGCCCCATCCGGGGCAAGCCGTGCCCACGGGGGAGGCTGAAGAGGTGGCCTCCGTCGTCGAGGACGCTCCCCTCGAGGCTCTTCAGGAGGCCGGCGAGGCTGCCGCCGAGGCTTCGGGCGAGTTGCCCGACGCCGGGGAGGACGAGGAGAAGCCGGCTCCGCGCGTCAAGCCGTCTGTCCCGGGGGCCCACCTGGAGGTGGACATCGTCCCGGAGGGCGTCGACCCGCTGGGGCGCGACCAGGACTACGTCGATCCGTACGCGATCGAGGATGAGGCCGATCAGGCCGAGCAGACCGCCGCCGAGGGGCAGACGGTGGACGAGGAGGCTCTCACCGAGCCGATCGCCACGGCCGCCATCGATCTCGCCGCGGGCGCGCGCTATCGAGCCACGGGCAAGCGCAAGACGGCGATCGCCCGGGTGACCCTGCGCCCCGGCACGGGCACATATCTGGTGAACGGGCGGGTCCTCGAGGAGCATTTCCCGAGGGTGACGCTCCAGCGGAACATCCGCCAGCCCCTCGAGACGGTGGGCTATCAGGAGCGGATGGATGTGGTGGCCCGGCTGCACGGCGGCGGCATCTCCGCCCAGGCCGGTGCCCTGCGGCATGGTGTGTCGCGCGCGCTGCTGGAGGCCGACCCGAACCTGCGCGGGGAGCTCAAGCGCAGGGGATTCCTCACTCGCGATTCGCGCGCGAAGGAGCGCAAGAAGGCCGGGCTGAAGAAGGCGCGCAAGCGCCCGCAGTTCTCAAAGCGCTAGGCCCTGGGGCACAAGGGGGGGTATTGGTCCGCAAGCTCTTCGGGACCGACGGCGTCCGCGGCGTCGCCGGCGAGTTTCTGACGGCCGAGCTGGCCTTCGCGCTGGGCCGGGCAGCCAGCCGGCGGACGGGCGCAGAGCGACCGCAGGTGCTGATCATCCGCGACACGCGCGAGTCCGGGGAGATGCTCCAGGCGGCCGTCGCCGCCGGCGTCAGCGCGGCTGGAGGCGACGCCCTGTTGGGCGGCGTTCTGCCGACCCCGGCCGCGCCCCTGCTGCTCAGACGCTACGGCTTCGATCTCGCAGCCGTTCTCTCGGCATCGCACAATCCCTATCAGGACAACGGGATCAAGTTCTTCGGCGGGGACGGATACAAGCTCTCCGATGAGGACGAGCTGGCGATCGAGCGGGAGATCGAGGACGGCGAGGCGGCCGTGCGGGCGGGCCCCGGTGAGGAGGGCGGGCAGCCGATCGGGCACGTGCGTGAGCTGAGGGGGGCGGCAGAGGACTACCTGCGCGAACTCCACACCCGTTTTGCCACGCTCGATCTGCACGGCTTGGATGTACTGCTGGACTGCGCCAACGGTGCCACCTACCGCGTGGCTCCGGAGATCTTCCGCCGGCTGGGCGCCCAGGTGACGGTCGTGGCCGACAGGCCGGACGGACGCAACATCAACGCCGGCTGCGGCTCCACGCACATCCATGCGCTGGCCGAGCGGGTCCGGGCGGGTGGCCACGCGGTCGGCTTCGCCTTCGACGGGGACGGGGACCGCGTGCTCGCGGCGGATCGCCTCGGAGCCGTGGTCGACGGGGACGAGCTGATGGCCCTGGCGGCTCTGCACCTGCGCGACTGCGGGCGCCTGAGCGGAAACGGCGTGGCTGTGACGGTTATGACCAACTACGGCTTCCACTCGGCGATGGAGCGGGCGGGCGTCAGGGTGGCGACGACGAGCGTGGGGGACCGCTACGTGCTCGAGGAGCTGCGCGCAAGCGGCTGGGCTTTCGGGGGCGAGCAGTCGGGTCACATCATCGAGATGGGCTTCAACCAGACGGGCGACGGCATCGCCGGCGCCCTGCTGACCCTCGAGGCCCTGGCCGGAAGGGATCTCTCCGAGCGCGATGCGATGACCAAGCTGCCGCAGCGGCTCGTGAACGTTCGCGTGCGTGATCGCGGCGCCCTAGAGCACGCGGCGGGCGTGCACGAGGCGGTGCGGGCGGCCGACGAGGCGCTGGCCGGCCGTGGGCGCGTGCTCGTGCGCCCGAGCGGCACCGAGCCGCTCGTCCGGGTGATGGTCGAGGCGCCCACCGACGAAGAGGCCGAGGAGGTCTGCGCGCGCCTGGTCGCGCTCGTCGAGCGCGAGCTCTCCTAGCCCTTCGTCCGGCTCGCAGGTGACCTCGCAGGTGGGCCGAGGGCCCGCTGGTATCTTCGCTGTATGTGCGGGATCGTCGGCTACGTCGGGAGGCGCCCGGTTCGCGAGCTGCTGCTCGCGGGCCTCACGAAGCTCGAGTATCGCGGCTACGACTCCGCGGGCATCTCCGTCATCGCCGGCGATCGGATCGAGGCGGTGCGCGCCGTCGGCAACCTGAGCGCGCTGCGGCTGAAGCTGGACGGCCAGGCGAACGGTGGCAAGCTGCCGCCACCCGGCTCAGAGACGGGCTCCCCCGCGGCCGGCTCCCGATCCGGCGCCCCGACGGCCGGCCTGCAGGACCCCGTCGCGTCCGCGGTCGCGGTCGCCGTGGCCCCCTCCGGCGAGAGAGGTGCCAACGAGAACGGTGCCAGCGGCAACGGTTCCCCCGGGACCGGCGCCACGGCCACCACCGGTATCGGCCACACGCGATGGGCAACTCACGGACGGGTCAGCGAGGAGAACGCCCACCCGCACTACGACAGCGGGGACCGGGTGCACGTCGTGGTCAACGGGATAGTCGAGAACTACATGGCGCTGAAGGAGCGCCTGATTGCGCAGGGCAGCGTCTTCACCTCGGAGACCGACGCCGAGGTGATCGCGCACCTGATCGCCGACCGCTATGACGGCGATCTGGCCGACGCGGTGCGAGCGGCCTACGCCGAGCTCGAGGGCCACTACGCGTTCGTCGCCATGAGCCTCGACGAGCCGGAGGTGCTCGTCGGCGCGCGCAAGGAGTGCCCCCTGATCGTCGGCCGCGGCGAGGGCGAGCAGTTCGTGGCCTCCGCCGTGCCGGCCTTCCTGGCGCAGACCCGGCGCGTGCAGTACGTGGAGAACGGTGAGATCGTCGTGTTGCGGCCCGATGGCGTCACCATCACGACGCCGCACGGACGGGAGGTGCAGCGCGCTGTGCAGACCGTCGACTGGGACGAGGAGACCGCCGAGAAGGGCGGCTATGAGACGTTCATGCTGAAGGAGATCCACGAACAGGCCGACGCCGTCGCCGAGGCGATCTCCGACCGCACGGCCCGCGGCGATGGTGTGGACCTGGACGAGGAGGGCGCGCTCGACGAGGCGATCCTGGCCGGCGTGAAACGCATCGTGATCGTCGCCTGTGGCACCTCCTACCACGCGGGCCTGATCGGGCGCTACGCGATCGAGGAGTGGGCGCGGCTGCCGGTCGAGATGGACATCGCCTCGGAGTACCGCTACCGCAACCCGGTGGTCGGGCCGGGAGATCTCGTGATCGGCATCTCGCAGTCGGGCGAGACCGCGGACACGCTGGCCGCGATGCGCCTCGCTCGCGAGCGGGGCGCCACCGTGCTCGCGATAACGAACGTGATGGGCTCGCAGGCCACGCGAGACGCCGACGGCGTGCTGTTCACGCGCGCGGGCCTAGAGATCGGCGTGGCGGCGACCAAGACGTTCCTCTGCCAGGTGGCCGTCACCTACCTGCTCGGCCTGCGCCTGGCCGAGCAGCGGGGCACTCTGGCGCCCGCGCGGATCGCCGAGCTGGTGAGCGAGATCAAGCGCCTGCCACACTGCATCGACGAGGTCCTCGCCGGCGTCGGCGAGCAGGTGGCGCGGATCGCGGAGGACTACTGGCAGAGCGAGTTCTTCCTCTACATCGGCCGGCATGTCGGGCTTCCCGTCGCGCTGGAGGGCGCGCTGAAGCTCAAGGAGATCTCCTACATCGCCACCGACGCATACGCCGCCGGAGAGATGAAGCACGGTCCGATTGCGCTGTTGGACGACTCCACGCCGGTGGTCTGCGTAGCGACCGACTCCCCGGTGCTGGAGAAGCTCGCCTCGAACATGCAGGAGGTGCGCGCGCGGGGGGCGCATGTGCTCGCCGTCACGACCGAGGGCAACGACCGGATCGCCCAGCAAGCCGACGCGGTCATCGCGTTGCCCGCGGTGGACTGGATGCTGCAGCCGATTCTCGCGGTGATCCCCCTGCAGCTGCTCGCCTACGAGATCGCCCGGCGGCGGGGCCTGAACGTGGACCAGCCGCGGAACCTCGCGAAGACGGTCACGGTCGAGTAGGACGCAATCCGGCGCGCCGCCGGTCGAGTGCGCTTGCGGCGGCGGCCCGCGCGCTGCCGGTGGGCCGACCATCTAGCATCGCTCTTCGTGGACTCCCTGCCCGAGTGGCTCACCGCGCTGCCCGATGCTGAGACGATGCGCGGCGTCGACCGTTGGGCGATCGAGCAACAGGGGGTTCCCGGGCTCGATCTGATGGAGCGCGCGGGCGCCGGCGTCGCACGGGCCGTCGAGCGCCTGTCCGCGGATGGCCGGGTCGTGGTGGTATGCGGCAAGGGGAACAACGGCGGCGACGGGCTGGTCGCCGCGCGCCTCTTGCGCGACGTCGGCAGGGAGGTGACGGTCGCCTGCGTCGCGGACCCGCAGGAGTTCACCGGAGATGCGCGCGAGAACCTCACCCGCCTACCCGGCGAGCAGCCGGTGCTCCTCTCCGGCGGCGATCCCCCACAGGCCGGCCGGCCGCGCGCGCACGCGGGGCTATTCGAGAGGGCCGCCGTGATAGTCGATGCGCTGCTCGGGACGGGCTATGTGGCAGGCGGATCGTCGGGCGGCATGCGCGGCCCGGTGGCCGAGGCCATCGATGCGGTGAACGCCGCGCAGGCGCCGGTCGTGAGCGTGGACGTCCCCAGCGGCGTGGACGCCTCAACGGGGGTGGTTGCGGGCGGCGCCGTGCGCGCCTCGATCACGGTCACCTTCCACGCGGCCAAGCCGGGGCTGTGGATCAGGCCGGGCAAGGCGTACGCGGGCGAGGTCGACACGATCGACATCGGGATCCCACGTGGTGCGCCGGGTGACTGTGCGATTGGCCTGATCGAGCCGTCCGTGCTGGGGCTGCTTGCGCGGCGGGACGGCTCGTCCACGAAGTTCTCCTCCGGCCACGTGCTGGTCGCGGGCGGCTCGCGGGGGCTGACCGGCGCGCCGCGGATGGCCGCGCTAGCGAGCATGCGGGCGGGGGCCGGGTATGTGACGGCGCTCATACCCGCGTCGCTGCAGGGGATTCTCGCGAGCGCCGGTCCTGCCGAGCTGATGACCCGTGGCCTCGCCGAGGGCACCGACGGAGCTCTGAGCGCCGATGCCGTCGCAGGCGTGCTCCAAAGCACCGAGCGCGGAGGGGCGCTGGCACTGGGGCCGGGGCTCGGACGCAGCGAGGGGGCGATCGCCTTCGCGCGCGAGCTCGCCCGCGAGGCGACCGTCGCGCTGGTGCTCGACGCCGACGGACTGAACGCACATGCCGGGCGGCTCCGGCAGCTGGCGGACAGGCGCGGGCCGACCATCCTCACGCCGCACGCGGGGGAGCTGGGCCGCCTGCTGGCGCTCGACAGCTCGGAGATCGAAAGCGAGCGCCTGCGCCACGTGCGAGCGGCGGCCGAGCAGGCCTGCGCGGTCGTGGTGCTGAAGGGCGATGACACACTGATCGCCGATCCCGCCGGGCGGGTGGCGGTGAGCCGCGGTGCCAGCCCGGCGCTGGCGACGGCCGGCTCCGGTGACGTGCTCACCGGGGTGATCGCCGCGCTCCTCGCCCAGGGGCTCGACGCGTTCGCGGCCGGGGCGGCGGCCGTCTTCATGCATTGCGCGGCGGGCAGGGAGGCCGCGCGAAGGGTTGGAGCGCCGGAGGGCGTGATCGCCTCCGACGTGATCGAAGCGCTTCCGTACGCGCGGGGGGCACGGTGAGGAGCCGCCGGGTGCAGCCGCCGATCCAGAGCGCCGGCGAGGGGCCGGAGCGCGGATGAGCGCGATGCGCGCGCGGGCGCGCGTCAACGTGGCCGCGATCGAGCGCAACTGCGCCCGACTGCGCTCCGAGCTTTCACAGGGCGTGGCGCTCTGCGCGGTGGTCAAGGCCGACGGCTACGGACACGGCGCGGTCCACAGCGCCCGGGCGGCGCTCGCCGGCGGGGCGAGCTGGCTGGCGGTCGCCGGTGCCCAGGAGGCGGTCGAGCTGCGAGATGCCGGCCTGCGCGAGGGGCGCCTGCTCGTCATGGGCGCCCTGACCCCGGCCGAGCTCCACGACGCGCTCGCTGCGGATGCGGATGTGGTCGCCTGGCATGAGGAGTTCGTGCAAGCCGTCGCCGCGGCCGGCGGCGGCCGCGTGCACGTCAAGCTCGATTCCGGCATGGGACGGCTCGGCGCGCGCGAGCCCGTCGTGGCGGCGAACGTGGCGGCCGCGGCCCGAGCGACACCAGGATTGCAGCTCGTCGGAGCGATGACCCATTTCGCCACGGCCGACGAACGCGAGGACGCGGGCTTCTTCGAGCACCAGCTCGGCTCGTTCGCCGAGTTCGCGCGAGCGCTGAAGGCCGAGCAGCCCGAGCTCCTGCTGCACGCGGCGAACAGCGCCGCCATGCTGCGCGACGGGCGCGCTCACTTCGACATGGTCCGCTGTGGGATCGCCGTCTACGGCATGGATCCGTTCGGGGAGGATCCCGACGCCCGGGCGCTCGAGCCGGCTCTCGAGCTGAGCTCCTGGGTGGCCGAGGTGAAGCGCTGCCGGGCGGGCGAGAGCGCCGGCTACGGACGTCGATTCAGGGCCGAGCGCGACACCTGGCTGGGAGTTCTCCCGATCGGCTACGGCGATGGATGGCGGCGCGCGCTGTCGAACAACGCGGAGGTGCTCGTCGGCGGGCGCCGCCACCCGCTCGTGGGGACGGTGAGCATGGACAACATCACCATCGATCTCGGCCCGCAGGCGCTTGCCGAGCGCCTACGCGGGGAGCCCGCGATCCTGATCGGCTCGCAGGGCCCCGAGCGGATCACCGCCGAGCAGGTCGCGCGGCGCCTGGACACGATCAACTACGAGGTGACCTGCTCGCTGAGCCCACGCGTGCCCCGAGCATACGAGCGCGACGGCGCCCCGCTGGAGCAGGCCGCAGCGAAGCCCGCCCGCCCGATGAACACGAGCCCGGCGTGAGCGAGGGCCTCGAGGCCGTCCGGAAGGCGCTCGCGGGCAGGCGCGCCTGGCTCGTGGGCGGCGCCGTGCGCGACCGGGCGATCGGCCGCCCGACAATGGACGTCGACGTGGTCGTCGACGGGGACTCGGCCGAGGCGGCTCGCGCCGTGGCCCGCGCGGCGGGGCGCGCGCCGTGCTTCGCCCTGTCGGAGGACTTCGGGGCGTGGCGTGTGGTCGCGCGCGACCGCTCCTGGCAGGTTGACGTCGAGCCGTTGCGCGGCGGCTCGCTGGAGGCCGATCTCGCGTTGCGCGACTTCACGGTCAACGCGATCGCCGAGCCCATCGAGGGGGGAGCGCCGATCGACCCGTTGGGCGGGCTGGCGGACCTGGAGGCCCGCCGCCTGAGGATGGCCGGCCCAGGCGCGTTCGCCGAGGACCCGCTGCGCGTCCTGCGTCTGGCCCGGGTCGCGATCGAGCTGGATCTGGAGCCCGAGGCCGCGACGCTGCGCGGCGCGCGCGCCCACAGCCGGGGGCTGAAGGACGTCTCGCCCGAGCGCGTCTTCATGGAGCTGCGCCGCATCGTCGCCGCGCCGCAGGCGGCGCGCGGCCTTCAGATGGTCAGCGAGCTGGGTGCGATGGCCGTCGTGCTGCCCGAGCTCGAGGCGCTGCGCGGGGTGGAGCAGAGCCGCTTTCACGACCGCGACGTTCACGGCCACACCCTGGCGGTCCTCGACTGGACGATCGCGCTCACGGCACCGTCCGGGTGCTATCCGGACGATCTCTACGCCGTCCTCGCCGACCACGCCGTGGAGGTCGCCGGGCTGCTGGGCGAGCCGCTGGCCGACGAGCTGACGCGCGGTGACGCCCTGCGCTGGGGGGCACTGCTGCACGACGCCGCCAAGCCTCTCACCCGCGAGGTCCGCCCCGACGGACGGGTCACGTTCATAGGCCACGACGTGCGCGGCGCCGAGCTCGCCCGCGAGGTGCTCGGGCGCCTGCGCGCCAGCGAGCGTCTACGCGGGCACGTCGCGGCGCTGGTGCGCCATCACCTGCGGCTGGGCTTCCTGGTGCACGAGCCCCAGCCGCTTTCCCGCCGGACTGTCTTTGGCTACCTGCGCGCGTGCACCCCGGTGGAGGTGGATGTCAGCCTGCTGTCGATCGCCGATCGCCTGGCCACCCGCGGGGACCGCGCCAAGGAGTCGATCGAGCGCCACATGCTTCTGGCGCGCGGGCTGCTCGCCGACGCGCTGCGCTGGCGCGCCGGGGGTCCGCCCCCGCCGCTGGTGCGGGGCGACGATCTGGCCGGTGAGCTCGGGATCGCAGAGGGGCCGCGGCTCGGGCAGCTGCTCGAGGAGCTGGCCGAGGCGCAGTATGCCGGCGAGGTGGCCACGCGCGAGCAGGCACTTGCCTACGCGCGCGGCCGTGCGGCGGGATCCGGCGCGATCGATGGGTCCACATCCGAATAGGCTTCACCCATGGCCGATCCCGACTGCATCTTCTGCAAGATCCTCGCGGGCGCCGTTCCCGCAACCATCGTCGACGAAGACGAGCGAACGATCAGCTTCATGGACATAGCCCCCGCCACGCGGGGCCACGTGCTCGTGATCCCGCGGACGCACACCGCCGACCTGCTGAGCATCGATCCGCAGGACCTGGGGGCCGTGGCGGTCGCCTGCCAGCGGCTGGCGGGCCGCGCGAAGGAGCGCCTCGGAGCCGACGGCGTGAACCTCGTGAACTCCTGCGGCGCCGCCGCCTGGCAGACGGTCTTCCACTTCCATGTCCACGTGATTCCGCGCTACGTGGACGATCCGCTTCGGCTCCCGTGGGTCCCGGCGCCGGGCGATCTGGACGAGATCGCCGCGGCGGCGCAGGAGCTTGCAGGCGCATAGCGAAATAGTCCAACCGCTACATCTGCCCTTTGGTCGTGTTGAATGCCCCGTATGAGAGCAATATTCGCCCCGATCCTCGCCGCCCTCGCGGTCGCGCTCGCCCTGGTGCTGCCGGCCGGCTCCTCGGCGACCCTCAGCGAAGTCGGCGTCATCCCGCCGACGACGAACCCGGCCACCGTCCCCAGCTGCCCCGCCACCCCGTGCCTGGCCGTCAGCCGCACGACGGGCTTCCAGGTGAAGGTGGGCAGCACGCACAACCTCGTCATGGCCCCCCGCGACGGCACGATCGTCGCCTGGACGATCATGCTCGGCAAGCCCAATGCGACCCAGATCAAGTTCTTCAACGCGAACGAGGGCGGCGTCGCCGAAGCCGGCATCTCGATCCTGCGCCCCGTGCCCAAGCCGAACCTCACCTTCAAGCTGATCGCGCAGAGCCCGCTCGTCAAGCTCCAGCCCTACTTCGGCAAGACCGCGCAGTTTCCCCTGGCAAGCACGCTCCCGGTGAAGAAAGGCGACATCGTGGCGCTGACCGTGCCGTCCTGGGCGCCGGCGCTGGCCCTTGGCTTCGGCCGAGACACCTCGTGGCGGGCCAGCCGGCCCAAGTCCCAGTGCGCAAGCACCAGCCTGCAGACCGCCCACACGCGCGTGGGCACGGCGCTTCAGTACTACTGCCTCTATCTGACCGCGCGGCTCACCTACAGCACGACGCTCATCTCCACACCCTGATCGCCCGGCTCACCCGGGCGCGTAACGGGTGCAGGGCGCGTAACGGGTAATCAGGGCGCACAACCCGATCGTCGCGATCATCGAGGGCGCTCCTCGCCCCGCTCGTCCCAGCTAGGGCGCGGCGGCCCCCCCGGCGGGACTCGAGGCTTCGCTGCCGGCTTTCGAGCCACCTTCATTGGAGGCGGCTTTTTCTTTTTCGGAGGCCGATGTGCCGCCGGCCGACCCGGCCGAGCCCGATCCGCTGGAGGCGCCCGTCCCCGCGGATTCTCCGCCCGTTTCGCTTTTTCCGGCTTCTCCGGTGGAGCCGGAAGATGAGGAGCCTTCGCTCGATGTGCTCGTGGATTTGGTCGCCGTGGTGGCGGTCGAGGTCGTCTGCGCGGAGGCCTTTTCGGCGTTGGTATCCGTTGGGGGGATGATGTCGGGCGTGCTCTTGGGCACCTGGTCGGCGGTGTTGCCGGCGCCTCCGCACGCGCTGAGGGTCGTGCCGCCGAGCAGCACCACGCATGCCGCCAGGGCGGCCCGGCGTGAGGACGGCCGCTGTCCTCGCCGCCGAGGACGGCTGCCGGGCGAGCCTGCCGGCGTCTCGTCAGGCGGAGCCGCGCCCACGGGGCCTGCCGGTCCGAGCACCGTCAACGGGCTCCTGGGCGGGGCGTGAGGGGTCCCATCCGCCTCCCGCACGTCGGACAGTCGTTCAGGTCCTTCTGGGCCAGTTGGTCGCACCAGGGGCAGAAGCGGAGGTTCTCTACCGCCCAGGGCAGTCGTGAGTCCGAGGGGGCGAGAGGAAGCAGCTTGCCGACGATCTGCAGCTCATCGCCGGACTCACGGTCGACGTACACGGCGGTCGGCTCCGCCTCGAGGACCACCTCCCGGCCGCTTGCGGGGTTGCGCAGGCGGTAACGCTGGCTCGTGCTCACGGCCGCCACTTTACCTGAGCGGGTGGGCGACAGAGGCCGATCGGACGCCAAGGGAGCGGGAGAGCACGGGCCACGGGCGATCGGAGCCGTATGCGGGCAGGCCGGACCGGGTGCGGCGTGGAGCGCCGGATGACTCCGGGGGGCCCGACTGTAGGGTGGCGCGCGGTGCGCGTCCTCATCTTCCACGGCTACCTGCTCGGCGGGACGGGATCGAACGTGTACAACGCGCGCCTTGCCGAAGCGCTCGTGCGGCTCGGCCACGAGGTGCACCTGCTCAGCCAGGATCGCCATCCGCAGGACCATCCGTTCGTGGACGCCGTCGGCGATTGGGATGACGGCGCGCTGCGGGTGCGCCCGCTGCGCGAGGAGGTGCGCTGCACCGTCTACAGGCCGGACATCGGAGGTCTGCTGCCGGTGTACGTCGCCGACCGCTATGAGGGGATCGAGGCGCGGACGTTCGCGCAGTGCAGCGAGCAGGAGGTTGCCCGGTATGTGGACGCGAACATCGCCGCGGTCGCCGATGTGCTCACGAGGGGGCGCCCGCAGGCGGCGCTCGCCAACCACCTGGTGATGGGTCCGGTGATCCTCGCTCGCGCCCTTCCGCAGGAGGTGCCCTATGCGGTGAAGGTCCACGGGAGCGCGTTGGAGTACACGGTCAAGCCCCAGCCTGAGCGCTTCCTCGGTCCAGCCCGAGAGGGCCTGGCCGGCGCGCAGGCGATCCTCGTGGGCTCCCGTCACACCGCCGCCAGCCTGTGGGAGGCCCTTGGAGAACCCGAGGTCGCAGAGCGCACCCGCCTCGGCCCTCCGGGGGTGGACGTCGAGCGGTTCGCCCCGCGCGACCGCGCACAGGCTGGCGCCGGGGTTCGCGCGCTGGCCGCCCGCCTGCGCGCGCGTCAGACGCCGGATTCGCCCGCGAGCGCGTTCGCCCGGGACGAGCAGGCGGCTGCGCAGGCGTTGGAGCGCCTGCATCCTGACGTGGATCTCCTCGTTGCGTTCGTGGGCAAGCTGATCGTGAGCAAGGGTGTGGACCTGCTCGTGGCCGCCTGGCCTCTCGTGCTCTGCGAGGTAGGGGCGGCGCGGCTCGTTGTGGTGGGCTTCGGCGGATACAGAGTGGGGCTCGAGCGCCTGTGCGCGGCGCTCTCAGCCGGCGATCTGGAGCAGGCGAGGGAGATTGCCCTCGCCGGTCGTGCCCTGGAGGCGCCCTCCACCGATCCCAGGCCGCTGCGCCACCTGCTCGCTTTCTTCGACGGCGTTCACGGGCCCGAGCGCGAGCGCTACCTCGCTGCGGCTCGTGCGCTGCGGGAGAGCATCGTGTTCACCGGCCGCCTCGACCACGAGGAGCTTGCAGATCTGCTGCCGGCTTGCGAGGCGGTGGTCGTGCCGAGCACGTTCCCCGAGGCCTTCGGCATGGTGGCCGCCGAGGCCGCCGCCTGCGGCGCCCTGCCGGTCAGCGCCGCCCATTCGGGTCTCGCGGAGGTGTCCGACGCGCTGGCCGGCGCGCTCCCCGCCGAGGCGGCTGGATGGCTGTCCTTCCCGGTCGACGACCACGCCGTCAGGGCGCTGGCCGGGCGACTGGTCGGCTGGCTGCGAGCCGATGGCACCCTGCGCTCGCAGACTCGCGCCGGTCTGGTGGCGACCGCCCGCAAACGCTGGTCCTGGGATGGGGTTGCGCGCGGGGTGATCGCGGCCGCCTGCGGGCGATTGGACGCTCTGGAGAGGCCCTGAGTGCGCCCGCCGACCCCGGGCGAGCGGCCGTCGAGGCAGGCGCCCCTTCGGATAGTGTTCCGCCGGCTCATGAGCCTCAAGCCCGCATCGACCCCCCACGACGGCCGCGCCCGCGGGAGCCTTCGCGCACCCGCCCTGCGCGCCGCGGCGGGCAGCCTGCTCGCGGCGCTGGCCCTCGGCACGGCCGGCTGCTCGGTCAAGGGCGCCCAGAATGCCAACCTGATCACCGGGAAGCAGCAGTTCGTGGCCAAGTGCGGCTCCTGCCACACGCTCGCCCGGGCCGGCACGAAGGGCATCATCGGACCCAACCTCGACATGTCCTTCGCCGAGAGCATCGCCTCGGGCCTCGGGCGCAGCACGATCCGCGGCGTCGTCGAAGGCCAGGTGAAGATCCCCAACCCCGAAGGCGCGATGCCGAAGGACCTGGTGAGCGGAGCGAACCTCACCGACGTGGCGGCCTACGTGTCGCAGGCGGCAGCCCGTCCGGGTTCGGACACCGGCCTGCTGGCCAGCGCGGTGCCCCTGGCGGGCGCCGGCAAGCCGGCCGTCGAGAAGGCCGGCAAGCTGCAGATCGCCGCCAGCCCCACCGGACAGCTCGCGTACGTGACCAACAAGGCCTCGGCCACCGCCGGCGCCGTGACCGTCGAAATGCCGAACGCGTCCGGCGTCTCGCACAACATCGCGATCGAACAGGGCAAGAGCGGCGCGGTGCTGGGCGCGAGCGCCTTCATCACCAAGGGCATCACGTCGGTGACCGTGACGCTCAAACCGGGCACCTACACGTATTTCTGCCAGGTCCCCGGACACCGTCAGGCCGGGATGCTCGGCACGCTGACGGTCAAATGATCGCGCGCAGCAGCAGGATCAGCCCCACGATCACGGCGATCACTGCGATCGCGTAGAGCAGAAGGCGGAACGCCTCGCCCTCTGAGCGCAGGGGGTTCAGCATGCCCGGCAGGGGGGGAGGCCCCGTCCGGTGCGCGCCGGGTCCGGCTCGTAGGGCCGGAGGCCCCGTCCGGTGCGCCGCGGGTTCGGCTCGGAGGTCGGGAGGCCTGGCACCCCTACAGCACGTAGACGGTCGTGTAGACGATGATCCACATGATGTCCACGAAGTGCCAGTAGATCCCGGGCACCTCGACCCCGCGGTATTCGTCCGGGTTGTAATGCCCGCGGAACGAGCGGATCGTCACGAACAACAGGAGCATCAGCCCGATGAGCACGTGCGCGCCGTGCAGGCCGGTGAGCGAGTAGAAGATCGTCTGCTGCGCGTGGTCCTGCGGCGCGAAGCCGATGTTCGCGTACTCGTTGATCTGGATGAACAGGAATGTGCATCCGAGCAGGAACGTGGTGAGGATGCCCGCCTTCAGCGCGAGCCGGTTGCCCCTCCGGATCGACTCCTGGGCCCAGTGCATGGTGAACGAGGACGACACGAGGATCGCGGTGTTGACCCCCGCCACTTCGACCGGCAGGTGAGTGCCGGGAGCAGGCCAGGGGTCGCCCGAGGCGACGCGGATGAAGAAATAGGCGGTGAAGAACGCGCCGAAGACCATCACCTCGGAGATGATGAAAAGGAGCATTCCCAGCAGCTGGGGATTCACCCGCGAGCTGCTGTTCGCGGGGGGAGGGCCGTGATGCTCCTCCTCGCCGTGGCCCGCGGTATGCGCGATGCTCGCTGCCTCCATCGAGCCGGCCCCTCGCTATGCGGCCGGAGCCGCGTTCGTGGTGGCGCGCAGGTCGACGACCACGTGCTCGACCTGCGCCGAGGTGGCGTGGCGCACACGCTCGATCAGGTTCGCGCGCAGCCAGCCCGAGCGCTCGTTGGGAAGCGTGGAGATGACCACGTCGTCGACCCTGAACAGCTCGAGTGCGTTGAGCGCCGCCGTGTAGGGGTCGGGGTCGCCGATCATCCCCGAGGCGAGCAGACCGGCTTGGTGCAGCCCATCGAGCATTCTCGCCAGGCGGGCGCGCGCCTCGCGTGGAGCGTCGCCGCTGCTGTCCTGCTGGGGGACCACGGCGATGAACAGGCGCTGCCCGTCGCTCGCGGCCTTTTCCTTCAGGCGCACCATCAGCTCCTCGCCGCTGGAGGTCTTGCTGGCGAGCACGAGCGTCACGCTGAAGGGCAGGCCCTCCTGCTCGAGGTCGGTCACGATGTGCTCCACGGGCAGCCCCGAGGCGTTGCGGATGCGCTCGACCAGATCCCTGCGCAGCCACCCGGAGTGGATGGCCGGGTAGGTGGAGAGGATGACCTCGTCGGGCCGGCGCTCGGCGATGGCGTCCATCGTGGCCAGGAAGGGATCGGGGTCACCGACCTCCCCGGTCGCGTCGATCCCCTCGTCTGCGAGCAGCGACATGGCCAGATCGACGCGCACCTGGGCCGATTCGCGCACGGCCTCGTCGTATATCACGAAGCCCGCCGAGGGCTTGCTCTGCGGCACGACCAGGCGAAAGCGCACACCGCCGGCGCCCGCGCGCTCGCGCACCGTGGCGAGCAGCTTGCTGCCCCCGAGGGTCCGGTTCGCGACTACCAGGATGTCCCGCACAGGACCGTCCTCCTCATTGGCTCGAGGATCGCACGACGTTGGGTCCGACTCCGGCTCCAGCGGCCGCGGGAGCGGGCGCGAGGATGCCGTGCACCGCGCCCGGAACACCGTACTCGTATGGGCCGCCCACGACCGTCGGGACCCGGTCGAAGTTGAAGATCGGCGGCGGCGAGGACACCTGCCACTCGAGCGTGAGCCCGCGCCACGGGTTGGCCACCGCCTTCGGCCCGCCCCGCCAGCTGGTCACGATGTTGTAGACGAAGATCAGCATGCTGAGTCCCAGGGCGAAGCTCGCTATCGAGATGAACAGGTTCACGTCGGCGAACTTGGCGGCGTAGTCGGCCACGCGCCGTGGCATTCCCTGCAGGCCTATGACGTGCATCGGCGCGAAGGTCAGGTTCAGGAACACGAAGGTCGTCCAGAAGTGCCACTTGCCCAGCCGCTCGTCGTACATGCGCCCGGTCATCTTCGGGAACCAGTAGTAGACGGCAGCAAAGATCGTCATCAGCGAGCCGCCGAACAGCACGTAGTGGATGTGCGCCACGATGAAGTAGGTCGCGCTCACGTGGATGTCGAAGGGGATCATCGCGAGCATCACGCCGCTGATCCCGCCCAGCGTGAACGTGGTGAGGAAGCCGAGGGCAAACAGCATCGGCGTGTCCAGGCGCAGCACCCCTCGCCATAGCGTTGCCAGCCACGAGAAGACCTTGATGCCCGTCGGCACGGCGATGATCGCCGTGGTGATGGCCATCGGGATGCGGATCCAAGAGGCCATGCCCGAGGTGAACATGTGGTGGGCCCAGACCGTGAAGCCGAGCCCGACGATGGCCAGCAGCGAGAACGCCATCATGCGATAGCCGAAGATCGGCTTGCGCGACTTCACGGCGATGATCTCGCTGACGATCCCGAACCCGGGCAGGATCATGATGTAGACCGCCGGATGGGAGTAGAACCAGAAGACGTGCTGGTACATCAGCACGTCGCCTCCCTTCGCGGCGTTGAAGAAGCCGAAGCCGAGCGCCCGGTCGAGCAGCACGAAGAACTGCGATGCGGCGATGAACGGGGTGGCGATGACCACCAGGAGCGACGTCGCGAAGTTCGCCCACACGAGCAGCGGCATGCGGAAGAAGCTCATCCCGGGGGCCCTCATCGTGATTATCGTCACGAGAAAGTTGAGGGCGGTCATGATCGACGAGGCGCCGGCGAACTGGACCCCCACGGAGAAGAACGTCTGTCCGATCGGCGCGTTGATCGATAGCGGCGTATATGCGGTCCAGCCGTCGGCGAACGCGCCGCCGGGGGCGAAGAAGCTCCCGAGCATCATGAACCCGGCGACGGGCAGCAGCCAGAAGGAGAGCGCGTTCAGGCGGGGGAACGCCATGTCCGGCGCGCCGATCATCAGTGGGATCACGAAGTTGCCGAAGCCCGCGAACACGGGAACCATGAACAGGAAGATCAGCAGCGTGGCGTGGACCGAGAACAGGCCGTTGTAGGTGTTCGGATCAACGAACCGCGCTCCGGGCTGGGCGAGCTCGGCGCGCATCAGCATGCCGATCAGCCCGCCCACGAGCAGGAAGAAGAAGGAGTTCACGAGGTACTGGATGCCGATCACCTTGTGATCGGTGTTGATCCGGAAGTAGTCCTTCCAGGTGTGCGCGCCGTGGCCGGAGTGGTCCTCCGGGCGGGTCGGACGGCCGGACGCCCAGTAGAACCAGTAGTCAAAGCCGCCGATCCCGACGAGGAACATGAGCGGCACGGCCAGCAGTGCGACCGTCAGGATCGCGTCGGCGGACAGGTAGTGATGGAACGTCGTGTGGCCGGTCAACATGCGCACCAGCCAGGTCAGGAGGGTCGCGAACACGACGCCGCCCACCATCAGCACGCCGGCGCGGTAGAAGCCGGGAGCACGCACTTTGGCGGCCATCAGCGGGCCTCCCTCGAAGTCCTCATCGGCTGCCCCAGGCCCACATGGCGGACATTATCCCGTAGCCCCGCCCGCACCGGTGCTCGTCGCGGCCCCGCCCGGGCCCCCCGCGCTCAGCTGGCTCTTGATCCACGCCTGGAACTGCGCCGGCGGGACGACATGGACCGTCGCGCGCATCAGCGAGTGCCCGAGGCCGCAGAGCAGATTGCACACGATCGGGTAGCTGCCCAGCCGGTCGGGCGTCGCACGGTAGTTGGTGGTGATGCCCGGCACCACGTCCTCCTGCAGACGGAAGGCGGGGATCCAGAAGGCGTGGATGACGTCCTTGGAGTGCAGTCCGAAGTTCACCGACACCCCCTCGGGAAGGTACAGCTCCCCGGATTCCACGGGGGCTCCGCCGGTGACCGACGGCGGGTACTGGAAGCGCCAGATGAACTGCTGCCCGGTCACGCCCACCGAGATCTCGCGGGCCGGCCTCTTCTCGTTTTCGTGCAGGACCACGAACGAGTAGGAGACCATAGCGAGCAGCAGGGCCGCCGGAATCGCCGTCCAGAAGACCTCCAGCTGCGTGTTGCCGTGGATCGGAGGCCCGTCCTTGAGCTCCTCCCCGGGCCTCATGCGGAACTGCCAGGCGCAGTACAGGATGACGGTCACGACGAGCACGAAGATCGGGATCGTGGCGATGACCAGCACGTGGTAGAGCCGGTCGCTGTTGTGTGCCTGCGTGCTGGCCTGCACGGGGAACCAGTGGATCGCGTAGCTCAGGGCGATGCCGATCCCGGTGGCGAGCACCGCGGCGATGATCGTCAGGGTCAGCGAGCGCTGCCTAGACACGAGCAGGCCTTGCGTCGGCGCGCGAGCGGGTGTTGTCTGCGGCGTTCCCCTCCATTGCGAGGCGTGATCCTAATGCCTTCGACCCCCGGACGGTTGGCAGCTTGACGCCGGACGCTCCCGGTACTAGATTGAGGCAATCGTTGCAACATAGTTCACCGGCGACCGCCGAGGGCGGCGAGAAGGGAGACGGCGATGCAGGTTCGGGACGGGATGAGTCCGACGGTGCTCACCGTGGGGCCGAGCCACAGCCTGCGTGCGACCGCGCGGCTGATGTGCGAGCGCGGAGTGGGGGCGGCGGTGGTCATCGATCCCGATGGCTACGGCCCGGGCATCATCACCGAGCGCGATGTCCTGCGGTCGATCGGAGCCGAGCAGGACCCCGACGGCGAGCGCGTGGCCGACCACCTGACGCGCGACGTCGTCTTCGCCGAGCCCGAGTGGTCGCTGGAGGAGGCCGCGGCCGCGATGGTGCGCGGAGGCTTTCGCCATCTGATCGTCCTCGAGCGGGGCGAGACGGTGGGGGTCCTGTCCGTTCGCGATGTCGTGCGCTGCTGGACCGAGGACGGAGCGATCTGTCCGGTGCCGGCGAGCGCGGCGGTGGAGTGAGAGGGGCGGCACGCCTGCGTGGGGAGCAGGCGTGCCACTGCCTACCGGGGCTGGGCGCGGTCGGGGGGCCGTGCCCAGCGCTCCACTGGGGGCTCCGAGGGTCCGCAGAGAGGCCAGGCCTCCTCGCCGGGGTCAGGTGCCGGGCCGGGGAGGGTCTGGAGCCGGCGCCGGCGAGGAGGCCGCCGGAGGGTCCGTCAGCTGTCGCCGTGCCCGTCGAGCGGAAGCTCGTCGATTTCGCGGCGGGTGTCTTTGACCCAGGCCCAGATGCATCCGAGCGTCAGCAGGCCGCCCGCGACCGTGAGCTCGATGAAGGTCGTGACTCCGATCAGCGCGAGGGTGATCCCGACCGCGGTGAGCACCGGCAGGACGCTCCGCGCCGGAAGGTGGATCTCCTCGCCGACGGGCGGGACCTCGGGGTCGAGCGGGCTCATGAGACGTAAACCGCTGCCACCACGAAGGTGAGCCCGAACATGATCATGCAGATCGCGCCCACGATCAGCCCGGTGCGGATGTTCTTGCGTGCCAGGCGTCGCGTCATCATCGCGCGCAAAGAATAGCCGTTGCGGGTCGCGGTCTTCCGGCGCCCATCCTCGCCTCTGCCATCCACCTCCTCACCTCTGCCGTCCTGCTCACAGGTGGGCGTCCAGCACCATCGCGGCGAACAGCAGCGCGAGATAGGCGAGGGAGAAGAGATACAGGCGCAGCGCGCTGCCCCGGTCGGCGCGGACGTAGAGCCGCGCCGCCGTTGCGATAAAGGCGAGGCCGAGCCCGATCGACGCAAGGAGATAAAAGGCCCCGAAGCCGCCGGCGCAGAACGGCAGCTGGGTGACCGCGTACAGCAGCACGGCGTACAGCAGGATCTGGCGGCGGGTCTCCGCCTCCCCGCGGACGACCGGCAGCATCGGCACGCCGACCTTCTCGTACTCGTCCTTCATCAGCAGCGACAGCGCCCAGAAATGCGGGGGAGTCCAGAAGAAGACGATGAAGAAAAGCATCACGGCCGTGCCGCTCACCGTCCCGGTCACCGCCGCCCAGCCCACGAGCGGAGGGACGGCGCCTGCGGCACCCCCGATCACGATGTTCTGGGGCGTGCGCCGCTTCAGCCACACCGTGTACACGAGGACGTAGCCGAGGAAGCCAGCGAACGACAGGCCTGCGGCCAGCGGGTTGACCGTCAGCGAGAGCTCGAGCAGCGACAGGCCCGCCAGCGTGCAGCCAAAGGCCAGCGCCGCGCGCGGCGAGATGCGTCCCGAGGCGACAGGTCGGCCGGCCGTGCGGGTCATGCGCGCGTCGATGTCGCGGTCGAACCAGTGGTTCACGGCGCCCGCGCCGCCCGCCGACAGATAGCCGCCCAGGCATGTCAGCGCCACCAGCACGGGCGATGGGTCGCCCGCCACGTACATCGTGGCGATCGTGGTCAGCAGAAGCAGCGACTGGACCTTCGGCTTGGTGAGCTCCAGGTAGTCGCTCAGCAGCTGAAGGGTGCGCGGCGCAAGGCCGAGAGCGGGTGCGTCGAGCGAGGAGGCCGCCCCGGGCATGCCGCGCATTCTAGGCGCCAACCCTTGCGGTGCCGCTGCGTGCCGGCGCGCCCGACGCGCCCAACTCGGCGCTGCGGCGCTCGATCTCGCGGCGGATGTCCTTCATTGGCTCGGCCGATCGCACGCGCGGGATCGTGTCGAAGTTGTTCTCCGGTGGAGGTGATGTGGTGAACCACTCCAACGTGTTCGCCTTCCACGGGTCCGGCCCGGCCACCACGCCCGTCTTGAGGCTGCGCACGACGTTCACGATCGTCACGACCACACCCGCGCCGAGGATGAAGGAGCCGACCGTCGAGATCAGGTTGTAGAGCCCCATATGGCCGATGTCCTGGTACTCATAGACGCGCCGCGGCATGCCGTCGAGTCCCAGGACGTGCTGCAGCAGGAAGGTCGCGAGGAATCCGAAGAACATCAGGTAGAAGCTCAGCTTGCCCAGGCCCTCGCTGAGCATGCGCCCGGTGATCTTCGGGAACCAGTAGTAGATCGCCGCGAAGATCGTGAACACCGAGCCGCCCATCAGCACGAAATGGATGTGGGCGACCACGAAATAGGTTTCGTTCAGCTGCCAGTCGACGGGGAACAGGGCGAGGAAGATCCCCGAGATCCCGCCGACCAGGAACAGCGCGATGAACCCCGCGCAGAACAGCAGCGGGGTCTTGAATTCGATGGTTCCCTGCCACAGCGTGGCGATCCAGTTGAGCATCTTCACGCCTGTGGGAATGGCGATCAGCAGCGAGCTGAGCATCACGAACACGAGGATCGCCTCCGGCAGAGGCGTCGTGAACATGTGGTGCGCCCAGGTGAGGAAACCGAGGAAGGCGATCGCCACGGTGGACGCGGCGATCGCCTTGTAGCCGAAGATCGGCTTACGGGCGAAGACCGGGAGGATCTCGGAGACCAGGCCGAATCCGGGGAGCACCATGATGTAGACCTCGGGGTGGCCGAAGAACCAGAACAGGTGCTGCCACAACAGGGCCGAGCCGCCGTTGGCCGGGTCGAAGAAGTGCGTGCCGAAGTGCCGGTCGGTTAGCAGCATCGTGACCGCTCCCGCGATCACCGGCATGGCGAAGATGATCAGGATCGAGTAGGTGAGGATCGCCCAGACGAACAGCGGCAGCCGGCCCCAGCTCATGCCACGCGCCCGCATGTTGGCGATCGTCGCGTAGAAGTTGATCGCGCCGATGATCGACGAGATGCCGGTCAGGTGGATCAGGTAGATCCACGCGTCCTGACCGCCGCTCGGCGAGTAGACGGCGCTCGAGAGGGGCGCGTAGCTCGTCCAGCCGGCTTCCGGCGGGTTCCAGAAGAGCGACCCGTAGAAGACGATGCCGCCCGCCAGCAGCAGCCAGAAGGACAGCGCGTTCAGGCGCGGATATGCGACGTCGCGGGCCCCGATCATCAGCGGGACGAAGTAGTTGGCGAGCCCCGCCATCATCGGCACCACGAACAGGAAGACCATCGTGGACCCGTGCAGCGTGAACAGCTGGTTGTAGATCTGGGGGGTGACCAGCGTGTTGTTGGGCGCCCCCAGCTGCAGTCGCATCAGCAGCGCCTCGACGCCACCGAGGCAGAAGAAGACGAACGTGGCGACCATGTACATGATCCCGATCCGCTTGTGATCGGTGGTGGCGATCCAGCTCGCCCAGCCGGTGGGAGCGCGCTCGGCGCGGTGGGCGCTCACCTGGGGGAGTGGGGCGGCGTAGGTTGCCATTTCGGGCGTTCGCTCCTCGATGTCCTAGGGGTTGGAGACCTGGCCGGCGCCGGTCTGGGCGGCCAGTTTGGCCCGCGAGATCTTGGCGGCGGCGTTGGCCTCGGCGATCAGCTGCTTCTGGTTGGCCAGCCAGGCGTCGAACTGCGGCGGCGAGATCGCCCTGACGGTGGCGATCATGCGCGCGTGCGCCCGCCCGCACAGGGCCGCGCACTGGCCGTGGTAGATCCCGGGCCGGGAGATCTTGAACCAGGTGTAGTTGTGGTAGCCGGGGACCGCCTGGAACTTGCCGCCCAGCTGGGGGATCCACCACGAGTGCACGACGTCTGCGGAGACGATGTCGAGCGTGACCGTGGTGTTGGTGGGGACGACCATTTCCTCGTAGGAGTAAGGCGCGCCCAGGCCGTCGGGTTCGCTTGCCCCCGGATAGACGAACTGCCAGATGTACTGGCGGCCGATGACCGCGACGTTCAGGGATTTGCCGTTGGGCGGAAGCCTACGCTGGGCGCTCGCGAAGAGCAGGTCGCCGTTGCCGCTCAGGCTGTCGCCGTTCGGGCCGGAGTTGGAAGGGTCCTGGATCGACGGGAGCATGGCGAAGGTGATCGCCGCTAGCCCGACCACGATTACGGCGGCCGCCACCGTCCAGCCGACCTCCAGGCGCGTGTTCCCTCGGATCTGGGCGGCCGCCGCGCCCTTGCGGGCGCGGAACCGGATGAGCGCGTAGGCCAGGGCGCCCTCGACGACGACGAACACAACGATCGCCACGTACAAGGTGATCTTGTAGAGGGTGTCGATCTGGTTCGCGTTCGGCGAACCGCCCGATTGGGGGGTCACGAAGGCGAGCGCTGAGGAGATGAGGTGGCCCAAGGCGGCGGGGATTCTATTCAGGCACGCACCGGGCGCGCTTGATGACGTCCGCCACGACCCCGGCCTAGCGTCCAGAGAAGCGCGCCGGGCGCTTCTCGGCGAATGCCATCACGCCCTCGAGGAAGTCCGCGCTGCCGGCCATCTCCTGCTGCAGTCTTGCCTCCAGCTCGAGCTGCTCGCCCATCCGCGAATAGAGCCAGTTGTTCAGCTGGCGCTTGGCGGCGGCGTAGGAGCGGGTGGGTCCAGCGGCGAGGCGTGCCGCGAGCACGGCGACCTCCTCCTTGAGGCGCTCGTCCGGTACCACGCGGTTGACCACGCCCCACTCGAGGGCCCTGGAAGCCGGGAGGCGTTCTCCCAGCATGGCGAGCTCTGTCGCACGGGCCATGCCCACCCGCGTCGGCACGAATAGGGAGGAGCCGCCATCGGGCGCCAGCCCGATGTTCACGAAGGCGAGCATGAAGTAGGCGCTCTCGGCGGCCACGATCAGATCGCAGCAGAGGGCCAGCGAGCAGCCGATGCCGACGGCCGGTCCCTTCACCGCGCCCACCACCGGCTTCGGGATCTCGCGGATCGACTGCATGATCGGGTGGTAGAGCTCGGTCAGGGTCTTGTAGACGTCCGGGCGCCCGTCGGGAGTCGTCTGGCCACCGCTCACGTCCTTCAGGTCCGCGCCGGATGAGAAGGCACGCCCGGCGCCGGTGATCACGACGGCGCGAACGGCGTGGTCCTGCTCGGCCTCGCGCAGCGCGGCGAGCAGATCCAGGCCGAACTGCCGGTTCCAGGCGTTCAGCGTCTCCGGCCGGTTCAGCTCGACCGTTGCGACGCCCTCGCTCACGCTCAAGTTGACGGTCTCGAGTTGGGTGGTCGACTCGCTCATAGCACTCCTCTGGTCGTTGTGGCCGTCGATGCGGCATGCGGGCGAAGCGGCGGCCGTCCGGCCGCGTTGATCCTATGGTGTTCTCATGCGACGACCAGTGATCGGCATCTGCACCGCGCTCGAGCAGGCGCAGTGGAGCGTGTGGGACCAGCCCGCGCTGCTGCTGCCGCGCAACTACGTCGATGCGATTCACCACGTCGGGGGATTCGCCCTGCTGGTCCCTCCGGACCGGGTGCTGACCGAGAACCCGGCCGAGGCGCTGGATCTGCTCGACGGGCTGCTGGTCGCGGGCGGCGCCGACATCGACCCCGCCGCCTACGGCCATGAGGTGCACTCCGAGACGGTCGGCACCGTGCCAGAGCGGGATGCCTGCGAAATCGCGCTCGTGCGGGCGGCGATCGAGCGGGACATGCCGGTCCTGGGCATCTGCCGGGGTATGCAGCTGATCAACGTCGCGCGCGGTGGCACGCTGCTGCAGCACCTGCCCGAGCGCCTCGGACACGGGGAGCACCGCCGTGTGGCCGGCTCCTTCGACGGTGCAGACCACGACGTGGAGCTCGTTGACGGCACGCTCGCCGTGCGGGTGGTGGGGGAGTCCCGGCACGCCACGAAGTCCCATCACCACCAGGGCATCGACCTGCTTGGGGAGGGCCTGCAGGTCAGCGGGGTCTCCGTTCTCGACGGCCTTCCGGAGGCGATCGAGCTGCCGGACCGCCATTTCGTGCTCGGCGTGCAGTGGCACCCCGAGGCCGACGAGACGAGCCCCGTGCTGAAGGGCCTGGTCGACGCGGCGGCCGAGCATGCGAAGGACGCGGACCCCGAGCGCGCGCGCGAAGCCGCCTCCTGAGGCCTCCTTCCCGCGGGGCGGGCGCCGTGGGCCTACATATACTCAGGCCCAGTGCGGCGGTCGAGCGCGATCCGAGCAACCGCCTGGGGCATCGTCGTGGCGGGGGTGGCGGCGCCATTGCTGCGCAAGCGGGTCAAGGCTCCGCCCATCGTCCTCCAGACGGTCGCCTTTGCGGCCCCATTCGGCCTCGGCGTCGCCATGCGCCCCTCGCGTACGCGCGACCTCGCCGCCTGCGGTCTGCAGATGTGGGCCTACGTGGCGGCCTACAAGTTTCCCCACGACGACCCGGCCGCACAACAGGCGCGGACTCACTTCGAGTACCCGATCGTCGTGGACCGGGTCCTCGGCCTGGGCGAGCTGCCGACCGTGCGCCTGCAGCGCGCCCTTGCTCGCCGGGGGCCGCAGGGCGCGGAATGGCGGGCCCTTGATCGCGCCCTGGTGTGGACGCACTGGGTTTGGTTCCTGGTCCCGCACAGCTCGCTTGCCTACATCCTGCTACGTCACCCCGAGCGATTTCCGCGGGCGGCGGTCATGACCTACGTCGTGTTCGACGTCGGCGCGAGCTTCTACTGGCTCGCGCCGACCGCTCCTCCCTGGTTTGCCGCCTCCGCGCGCGGGCATGACGTGGAGGGCGAGCCCGCCGTGCGGCGGATGATGGTGGAGTACGGGGAGCTGTTCTGGCGAGACGGCTGGGGCCCGCTCTACAGTGTGTTCGGAGGCAACCCCCTGGCCGCGATGCCCTCGCTGCACTTCGCCACATCCGTTATGGCTGCGCTCCTGCTCTTCGACGTGGGACCGGTACCTGGCGCGCTGGCCGGCGCGTATGCTGCGGCTCTCGGCTTCGCGCTCGTCTATCTGGGCGAGCACTACGTCGTCGATCTCCTGGCCGGGGCCATGCTCACGGGAGCCGTGCGCCGGCTGGAGGGGCGCGCCGGGCCGGTGGTCGCCCGGGTGGGGCATGCGGTGAATGCACTGAACGCGATCGCTCACGAGGCGGTCTGAGAAGGGCGGGGGGAGCCGACGGGATGGAGCGGGCAGGCGGTATGGAGCGGGCAGACGGGATGGAGCCGGTCGACGGGATGGAGCCGGTCGACGGGACGGAGCCGGCCGACGGGGTCGGGCAGGCGGTGGAGATCGAGCGGGCGGACGGGATCGGTCGGACGGTGGGCGTCGAGCGGGCCGAACCGATGGGACAGGTGGACCACCATCGCCCCGCGAGGATCGTGACCGACGGGAACCCGGCGGTTCGCGGGCCGGCCACGGGATCGCCGGCGGGCGAGCCGCGGATGGCCGAGGAGATGCCGCGCATGCGCCTGACACGCCGCCAGGCCGTGGGCGTGGTCCTGTTCATCCTCTCGAGCGTCGCCTTCCTGTACTTCGCCCTGCCGAAACTGGCCGGCCTGGAGGCGACGGCGCACCGCATCGAGCGCGGGGACGGCTGGTGGATCGCGATGGGCGTGCTGCTCGAGATCCTGTCGTTCGGCGGCTATGTGGTGCTGTTCCAGTCGGTGTTCGTCCGCGAGCCGGGGCCGATCGGCTGGCGGGAGAGCTATGAGATCACGATGGCCGGTCTTGCGGCGACCCGTCTGTTCGCGACCGCCGGGGCCGGCGGCGTCGCGCTCACGGCCTGGGCCCTGCGTCGTTCGGGGATGGAGCCGCGGCTGGTGGCCTGCCGGATGGTGGCGTTCCTGGTGCTGCTGTATGTGATCTATGCGGGCTCGGTGCTGATCGACGGCCTTGGGCTCGCGACCGGCCTGTTTCCCGGGGGCGGCTCGCTGGCGATCACGCTCGTCCCGGCAATCGTGGCGGCCGTGCTCCTGGCCGTGGTGGGCGCCATGGCGATGCTGCCGGGCGACGTAGAGCGGCGTCTGGCGCGCTGGGCGTCGGGCTCGGGGCGCTTCGCCCACTGGGTGGCGCGCGCGGTGACCGTCCCTGCGCTCGCCGCCAGCGGCGTGCGCACCGCGATCGAGCTGATCCGCTCCCGCGAGGTCGGCCTGTTGGGCGCGGTCGCGTGGTGGGGCTTTGACATCAGCGTGCTGTGGGCGATGTTTCACGCATTCGGGTCCCCGCCGCCGTTCACGGTGATCGTGATGGCGTACTTCCTGGGCATGCTCGGCAACCTGCTGCCGCTCCCGGGCGGACTGGGGGGCGTCGAGGGAGGCATGATCGGCGCTTTCGTGGCGTTCGGGGTCAGCTTCAACCTGGCGGTGCTCGCCGTGCTCTCCTATCGCGCGATCTCCTTCTGGCTGCCCACGCTCCCGGGCGCCCTCGCATACATCCAGCTGCGCCGCAAGGTGGCGCGCTGGCGCGAGACGCAGAGCGCCTATCCTTCGGTGGCGCCGGTTGCCGGGTCGGTGGAGCCGACGGGTGCGCTGCAGGTTCGCTAGAAGGCGCGAGGACCGCCGAACCGCTATACTTTACAAAGTGAAGTGACCCTAGATCGGCGAGCCGGACGGCGACCCGTCAGCGAGGAAGTCCGAAGATTGGAGTTGATCCGATGAGCGACGCAGAGTCGGGAGACGGGGGAGGACCGGCGATGGGCGATATCGAGAACGTGATCGTGGTGGGAAGCG
>Ga0209048_10000638_pt1 | contig 36731 bp, 29 predicted proteins | sample FrelakmetCRP12CR_FD_187146 | JGI IMG/M metagenome (GOLD analysis project Ga0209048, IMG submission 187146) | Freshwater lake sediment microbial communities from the University of Notre Dame, USA, for methane emissions studies - CRP12 CR (SPAdes)... | ecosystem: Environmental > Aquatic >...
GTTCATCTTCTCCAGGGCCGATACGCCGGCTCGCGCCGAGGCGGCTCTGCGCGAGGCGCACGCGCGGCTGGAAATCCTGATCGTCTAGCGGGCGATCCGAGCCGTCGCGCGGCGACGAAAGGCATCCTTCGCTGCGCCCGGATGACAGTGACAGGGTGCGGCGCGGCGAAGGATGACGTGCCTCGAGTTCCCGTCCTCGGGCCGCCGAAGGTCCCTTGAGGTGGCGCGCTGCCAACCCCGTGGCCGGGGCGCGATCATTTCGAGGGCGCGTAGAAGGGGTTGCGTCCCGCGGCGTGGTCGGTGGTGTCGAGAATCTCGCCGACCAGAGGAGCGAGCTCGCGGATGGCCTTCGCGATGCCCTGCTTGAGCGTGACGTCCGCGGCGCCGCAGCCCTGGCAGCCGCCGCCGAGACGGAGGTACACGTTGTTGCGGCGGACGTCGATGAGCTCGACGAAGCCCCCGTGCTGCGCCACGGCCGGGTTGATCTGGCGATCGAGAAGATCGCGGATCGCCCACTTCAGGTCGCCCTCGGAAGGCAGGGCGCGGAAATAGTCGCTCGAGACGACGGGCGACCCCGCGCGGATGTGCCTGCGGATGACGTCGCCGATGCCGAGGGCCGGCCAGTCCACCGCGTGCGCGGCCTCCACCGTCACGGTGTTGTCGGCGATGAGCACGGCGTCGACGCCCGGGAGAGCGAGGAGGTCCGCGGCCAGCGCCGATTGGCTCGCCGTTTCGGGGCCGGCGAAGTGAGCGGATTCTCCAGGAAAGAGCGGCCGGTCGACGACAAAGGCGCAGCGGTCGCCCTGCGACGACGGTTCGCCCGTGATCCTGATCTCGGAATCCATGGCGCGCGCCAGTATAGCGCCGGCGCGGCGTTTGACGGGCCCGCCAGCGTCGGAGATAATGCGCCGTTTTGGAGATCGAGCTGCAATGACCCAAAAGATTCGCCGCCAGGACCTCAAACGCAACGAGCTTGCCGAGACGATGGGCAAGACCGTGGACTACGTCTCCGGCCACCGACGGGGCTTCACGGAGGTCGTCGCGGTCGCTGTTGCGATCGGCGCCCTCGTGGGAGGCGTCTTCCTCTACAGGGCCTGGCTCGAACGGTCGGCGGGAAAGTCGCTCTCCGAAGCGCTCGCGATCCTCGACACGCCGCTCGCGGCCGAACAGCCCGGGGCCGCGAAAACCTTCGCGTCTGCGGCCGAGCGGCGCACGCAGGCGGACAAGCTCCTCCAGCAGGCCGCCGAGCACGGCTCGACGAACTCCGGGCGAGCAGCCCAGGTCATCCTCGCGGCCGGCGGGGCCGATAAGCCGGGCCAGGCCGTCGACGTCTTCGAGAAGGCGGCGCGCCAGTCCCGCTCCGAGAGCGCCGCGGCGGCCGAGATCGATGCCGCCAAGTCGCTCGCCGCGCAGGGCAAGATCACCGAAGCGATCGATCGCTTGAAGCGCGCCATCGAGTCGCCGGCCTCGGCGGCCCCGAAAGACGCCCTTCTCTTTACCCTCGCCGGCATCTACGAGCAGAGCGGTTCGCCGGCTGACGCACGGGCGACTTACCAGCGCCTCATCACCGACTACCCGAATTCACCGTACCGCGCGGATGCGCGCCAGAAGGTCCCGCTGTCGTAACGCTCCTGCACGGCATCCTCGTCGCGTCGGCCGCGCTCGCTTTCCTCTGCTCCGTTCTGCTCTGCGTCAACGCCGCGACGACGTGGCGCCTCCGGCCGGCGCGCTCTGTCGCGTCGGGAAGCCCGCGTGTCGCCGTCGTGATCCCCGCGCGCAACGAGGAGCGCGGGATCGAGGAAGCCGTGCGCTCCCACCTTGCCCAGGACTACCCGGACCTCGAGGTGATCGTCGTCGAGGACCGGTCGACCGACGGGACGGCGGCCATTCTCGCGCGCATCGCCGGGGAGGATCGGCGTCTGACGGTGGTGCAGGGCGTCGAGCCTCCGGCGGGCTGGCTCGGCAAGCCCCATGCGCTCGCCCAGGGGGCCGCGCGCGCCCGGGGGGAATTCCTGCTCTTCGCGGACGCCGACGTGTCTTACGCGCCGGAAGCGGTAACGGGGGCGGTCGCGCTCTGCGCGGCGCGCGGCCTCGACCTGCTCGCGTTCTTTCCGAGGTTCGAGATGCGGGGCTTCTGGGAAAACGTTTTGATGCCGTACATCCCCATCTCGTACTTCTTCGGACCGGCCTTCCTCATCAACTCCGACGCGCAGCGGCGGTTTGCGGCCGGCGGGGGCGCGGGGATGCTCGTGCGGGCCGCGTCCTACCGGGCGGCCGGCGGCCACGAGGCGTTGCGTGGCTCGGTGATCGACGACATCCACCTCGCCATCCGCGTTCGCCGGGCCGGGGGGCGTTGCCGGATGGCGCTCGCGGACGATCTCGTCCGGGTGCGCATGTACAGGGGCTTCCGCGAGATCTTCGATGGGTTCACCAAGAACATCGCCTATGCCTTCGAAGGCTGGCTGGGCGCCTTCCTGGCCCTGTCGACGGCCTTCACGTTCGTCGCGTCGACGGTCCCGGCCCTCGCCCTGGTCGCGCGCGCCGCGGGGGCCGCGGTGCCCGCCCGCGACGTCGCCTGGGCAGCCCTGGCAGTCGGGCTCACCGTTCTCGCGCGAGGCGGGCTGGCTCTTTTTCTACGCTATCCGATGTGGGCGGCCCTGACCCAGCCCGTCACGGCCGTCGTGTGGGCGGCCATGATGGCCCGCTCGTTGGCCCGGCGCTTCCTGCGCCGCGAGGTTTTGTGGCGCGGCCGCCGCTATCACGCCTCGCGGGCCGGCTTCTGACGGCCGCGCCGTCCTCGGCTTAGAATCCTGCCGTGCTGTACCGCTTCGATCGCGTCCGCAAGAGCTACGGGCCCAAGCTGGTCCTGCGCGACGCCACATGGCAACACAACCCCGGCGAGAAGGTCGGTTTGATCGGCCGGAACGGGGCGGGGAAGACCACGCTCCTGCGGATGGCCCTCGGCCGTGAGGAGCCGGACGCAGGGGAATTCATCAAGGCCAACGCCGTGCGCATCGCCACCGTGGACCAGGCGCTCCCGTCCGATCTGGACGAGAAGCTGCACGATTTCGTGGCCGGTGCGTTCGCGCACCTGCACGCGATCGAGTCGGAGCTGCGCAGCCTCGAGCACAGGATGGCGGAGGGCGAGGATTCCCCGGCGATCCACGACAAGTACGACGCCCTCTCGCACCGGTTCGAGAACGAAGGCGGATACGACATGGTGGCCGAGGTCGACAAGGCGCTGACGGGCCTCGGCTTCGACAAGTCCGATTTCGAGCGGCCCCTTTCGGAGCTCTCGGGCGGGCAGAAGAACCGGGCGATGCTGGCCAGGGCCATCCTTTCGTCGCCCGATGTCCTGCTGCTCGACGAGCCCACGAATCACCTCGACTTCCAGGCGGTCGAGTTTCTCGAGGAGTACCTCGCCAAGTCGCGACGGGCCTACCTCGTGGTCACCCACGACCGGCGGTTCCTCGACCGCGTGGCCGAAGAGATCGTGGACCTCGAGAACGGGCGGCTCACGGCTTACTCGGGCGGGTACACGGCCTACAAGACCCAGAAGGCGGAGCGCATCCTCTCGGCGACGCGCGCTTTCGAGAAGCAGCAGGACTTCATCGACAAGGAGCAGGAGTACATCCGCCGCAACATCGCGGGCGTGAACTCGCGCCAGGCGAAGGGCAGGCGCACGAAGCTCGCCCGCGTGGAGCGGATCGAGAAGCCCGAGGGCGACACGACCCTCGTCGATTTCCGTTTCGACTCGGCGCGCATCGGCGGGCGCATCTTCCTTCGCGCCAAGGATCTCGACTGTGGCTACACGGCGGGATCGCCGATCGTGCGGCGCGTCTGCTTCGAGCTCCTGCGCGGCGAGCGCCTCGCGATCCTCGGCGACAACGGCACGGGCAAGACGACGCTCCTGAAGACGCTGGCCGGCAGGCTCGCCCCCCTCGGGGGCACCGCCACGACCGGCCACGACGTGTCGATCGGGTACTACGACCAGGAGCTGCGGGACCTCAATCCGAAGCGCCGGGCGATCGACGCGGTCTGGGACGAGCACCCCAACGAGACCGAGGGGTCGGTCCGCTCGTACCTCGCCCGCTTCGCCTTCCGCGGCGACGACGTGTTTTCGCAGATCGAGGGGCTCTCGGGCGGCGAGAAGGGGAGGCTGACGCTCGCCGTCGTGATGAAGCAGCGGCACAACCTTCTGCTCCTCGACGAGCCGACCAACCATCTCGACCTCGACTCCCGGGAAGCGCTCGAAGAGTCGCTCGAGGACTTTCCCGGCTCGATCGTCTTCGTGTCGCACGACCGGGCGTTCATCGACCGCCTGGCGACGCGCGTCCTCGATCTGCGGGACGGGCGCGCCGTGCTCCTGTCCGGCAACTATTCCGACACGGCCGATGCCCGGGCCGAGAGAAGGCGCAGGCCGGAGCCTCCTCTGTTCGCTGCCGCTCCAGTGCAGGCGCCGGCGGCCCCGCAGCCCCGGACCGCCGCGCCCGCAAAGGCGGCGGCTCCGGCCGCACGGCGCCCCGCCTCGCAGGACGACAAGGACAAGGAGGCAGCGAAGAAGCGCCGCCGGATCAGGACCGTCGAGGAAAAGATCGCCGGCCTCGAAGGCGAGGTGGAGGCGCTCGAGACGCGCCTCTGGGACGAGGCCCTGACGCTCGGGCCGGTGGCCGCCCGCGAGCTCTTGGACCAGAAGTCGGCGAAGAAGGAAGAGCTCGACGCCCTGGTGGAGGAGTGGGGCCGTCTCTCGGAAGAGGCGGAAAGCCCCGCTTCCCGGCCCTCGTGACCGAGGCGGCCGGGCCGGCGACCGCGTCGACCGCGGGGATAATCGCCATCGGCTCTGAAATGCTCGGGCCGCTCCGGCAGGACACGAATTCGCTGTGGCTGTCGGCGCGTCTGGAGGAGCTGGGCATTCCGGTCGTGCGCAAGTCCGTCGTGGGCGACGATCCGGCGCTGCTCGCCGAAGAGCTGAGCTTCCTGGCGCGTTCGGCGCATTACGTGATCACGACGGGAGGGCTCGGGCCGACGGCGGACGATGTCACGGTGGCGGCTGTCGCCGCGTGGCTCGGCGCGCCCCTGCGGCGCGACGAGGTCTTTCTCGAGAAGATGCGGGAGCGATTTGCGCGGCGGGGCTTCGAGATGCCCGCTTGCAACGCCAAGCAGGCCGATTTCATCGTCGGAGCGACACTCCTGGAAAACCCGAAGGGGACGGCGCCCGGCTTCTGGGCCGTGCGCGAGGGCGTCGAGGTCGTCATCCTGCCCGGAGTACCGTCCGAGATGCGCGAGATCATGGAGTCGAGCGTGCTGCCCGTCCTGCGCGAGCGGGCGGGTGGCGTGGTCGGACGGCGCCGCGTGCTTCGTATCGCGGGAATGGGCGAGTCTGCCGTCGAGGAGCTCGTCGCCCCGGTCTACGCGAAGTGGAAGGACGACCCGGTGACGATCCTGGCGTCGCCCGGGGAGGTCCAGCTCCATCTCGCGGTGCGCGGTGAGCCGGCCGCGGCGGACGCCCGGCTCGCGGCCATGGAGGCGGATTTCCGGGCCGTCCTTGGAGCACGCATCTTCGGCGAGGACGCCGAGGACCTGGCGCGCGTGGTCGGCCGCCTGCTCAGGGACGGGCGCAAGACGCTCGCGTTGGCCGAGTCGTGCACGGGGGGCATGGTGGCGTCACTCGTGACGGACGTGCCGGGCTCGAGCGAGTACTTCCAAGGGGCCCTCGTCACGTACGCGAACGCGGCGAAGGAGGATCTGCTCGGCGTCGAGTCCGCGGTTCTGCGCGAGGCGGGAGCCGTGTCGGACCGGACCGCGCTCGCCATGGCGCGCGGGGCGCAGGCGCGTTTCGATGCGGATGTCGCGGTGTCCGTGACCGGGATCGCGGGGCCGGACGGAGGGTCGGCCGAGAAGCCGGTCGGTACCGTATACTTCGGGCTCGCCGATCGCGATGGCGCCACGCTCGCGAAGAAGCGGCTCTTCATCGGCGACCGCGCCGTCATCCGCCGCGCGGCGTCCCTCCAGGCCCTCGAGCTTCTCCGGCGCCACCTGGTGGGGGAGCAAGCGTGAGGGCGTTTCTCGCCGTTGCGGCCGACGCGGCCTGGGTCGCCAGCGCCCGGGACTTGACGGCCCGGCTGAAGGAACGCCTGCCCCGCGCGGCCTGGACCCGGCCCGAGAGCTGGCACCTCACGGTGCGGTTTCTCGGCGAGGTGACGGAGGCGGCGGCGTCGCGATTTGCGGAGGGCATCGGGCCGGCCGCGGCGGCTCTGTCCGAGGGAGAGATTGCCGGCGCCGGGCCCGTCGTGTTTCCGGCGCGCGGGCGGGCGCGCGTGCTCGGAATCGGCTTCGGGGCCGAGACCGTCAGCGAGGCGCTCGGCGCCCTCGCGCGGGCGGCCGAAGGCGCAGCGCGCTCGATCGGATGCCCTCCGGAGGACCGACCGTTCCGGCCGCACGTCACGCTCGCTCGGCTTCGGGACCCGTGGCCGCCGACAGCCGTAGAGGAGTTCCGCGAGGCGGCCGAAGCCTGGCCGTTCCCGGCCTGGCGCGTGCGTTCCCTCGTGCTGTACCGCAGCCGCCTCGATCCGGCGGGAGCCGTGCACACACCGGTGCGCGAGTGGGCCGCCGCCGGCAGCGTCGCGGAGGCGCGAGCGTGAACCCGCCGGCGGCGCTTCTCGTCGGAGTGGGCTATCTGCTCGGGTCCCTTTCGTTCGCCGTGCTTCTCGTGCGCCTCGCGACCGGCAAGGACATCCGCATGGAGGGGTCCGGCAACGCCGGGGCCACCAACGTGCTCCGGGCCCATGGCAAGGGGCTCGCGCTCGCGGTGGCCGCGCTCGACATCGCCAAGGGCGTTTCCGCGGTCCTGCTCGTCCGCCTCGTCACGGCCGACCCTCGCTATGCGGCGGCGGCGGGATTTGCCGCTGTCCTGGGTCACGTGTTTCCGCTGTATTACGGGTTTCGCGGCGGCAAGGGAGTCGCGACCGCCGTCGGGGCCTTCGGGGTTCTCGCGCCCATGGCGACGCTCGTCTGCGTCGCGATTTTCGTGGCGACCGTGGCCCTGACGCGCTACGTGTCGCTCGGGTCGGTGCTCGGCCTCGTTCTGCTCCCCCCCGTGGCCGGCGGACTGTTTCACGCGAGCGGCTCGGTCGTGGCCGCGGCCGCGGCCACTGCCGTCCTGGTCGTCCTCACACACCGGGAGAACCTGAAGCGGCTGACGGGCGGCACCGAGCGCAAGCTGGGACAGAAGTGAACGACCGCATCGCGATCCTCGGCGCGGGGTCGTGGGGAACGGCGCTCGCGATCGAGCTCTCTCGCTCGGGTCATGACGTCATGCTCTGGGGCAGGGACCCCGAAGTTGCCGCGCGCATCGAGGCCGATGGCCGGCATCCCCGCCGCCTGACGGGCTATCCGATCCCGCCGGCGACGCGCGTGAGCGCCGACCTCGACGAGGCCTTCGCGTTCGGAACGACGGTCCTCGTGGCGGTTCCGTGCGCGTCGCTGCGACCGCTCCTCGCGATTTCGCCTCGGGGAGCGGGCAGGGGCCTGCGCCTCGTGTCCACGGGAAAGGGCATCGAGCCGGACACGTTGAAGCGCATGTCGGAGATTCTCGCCGAGCACTACCCGGAGGCCGCGGTCGCCGCCCTTTCGGGCCCCACGTTCGCCGAGGGTGTCGCCAAAGGCGACCCGACCGCGGCCGTGATCGCCTCGAAGGACGCGAGCGCGGTCGAGGCCCTCCAGGCGTCGCTGTCGAGCCCGACGTTTCGCCTGTACCGCTCGGACGACCTCGTCGGCGTCGAGCTCGCCGGAGCGCTCAAGAACGTCGTCGCCATCGCCGCGGGCATCGTCTCGGGACTCGGCTTCGGCCCTAACACGCTCGCGGCTCTGGTGACGCGGGGCCTCGCCGAGATCGGGCGGATCGTCCGATCGCAGGGCGGTCAGGACCGGACGGTGCAAGGCCTGGCGGGAATCGGCGACCTCATGCTCACCTGCACCGGCCAGCAGTCGCGCAACCGTTCCGTAGGCGAGCAGGTGGGCAAGGGCCGCATGCTCGCCGACGTGCTGATCGAGATGCCAGAGGTGGCCGAGGGGGCGCGGACTTGCCTGGCCGTGCCGCGTCTGGCCGTGAAGGCCGCCTTCGAGGCGCCGATCGCCGAGGCGGTGGTGCAGGTGCTCTACGAGAGAGTCCCGCCGCGGGAGGCCGTGGAGCGCCTGATGACGCGCACCCTGCGTCGCGAGTAGCTCGGCGGGGCCGGCCTACGACGCCCTGGCCTTCGGCTCGAGCACGCGGATCGGCAGCACGACGGACTGCAGTCCGGCGAACTGGAGCCGGCGCTGAATGGCGAAAGCCGTCTCGTTGTGAAGAACCCGGTAGTAGAAGCGGTCGTTCTCGAAGACGAGCTGGCCGAGATAGAAGATCGAGCGGGGGAACTCCTTCCGGACGTCTTCGCAGACCTCGACGACCGACTGGACGGCCTCCGTTCCGATCTCGAAGCGATATTCGGCCTTGAAACCGAGCCGGTGGGCGAAGTCCACGTACTTTTCGAGGTCCTCGAGCGTGTGGCTCTTCAAGGCCTCGACCTCGGCCTGGCCCTTGAAGATCGCCGAGTCGATGACCCCGACCGAGACGAACACGTAGCTCTTGTACTGGTGAGGGAAGAGCGTCTGCACCGAGAGAACGGTATGGACACCGAGCCCGGAGAAGCCGTTGACCAGCATGACGGCCACTGGCTCGTCGCGTTGAATTTGCCCCTTCTCGAGTTCGTGCGGGCGAACGGGGATGCCGAGGAGCTGTTCGTCGAGGCGGCGCAGCTGCTCCCGGACGCGACCGTAGTGGCGCTTGATCGCAAAGGCAAGGCCGACCAGGAGCGCCGTGACGACGATCGTCATCCAGCCACCCTCGAAGGCCTTTTCGTAGATCGTGATGATGAGGATGCCCACGCAGAGGATGGCGCCCGCGCCGTGAAGGAGCAGGCCCTTCTTCCAGGCTTCGTCGCGGCCGCGCTCCTCGAGCCAGTGCCGCGTCATGCCGATGAGCGTCAGGCTGAACGTCACGAAGACGTTGATGGCGTACATGACGAGCAGGCTCGAGACGGATCCGTGCGTGTACCAGAGTGTCGCCGCGGCCGCCATCCCCATCAGCCAGATCCCGTTGTTGGTGACGAGGCGGTCTGAAAGCTGCGCGAAGCGGCGAGGCACCCACGAGTCGACCGCCATGTTGGCGAGGATGCGGGGCCCGTCGAGAAAACCGGTCTGCGCCGCGACGAACAGGATCGCGCCCGCCGCGATGAGCGTCAGGATGACGAGAATCTGGCCGACCGCGAAGCCGCCGAGCACCCAGGTCCCGAAGACCTTTTCGGCCAGGACCGCGTTCATGACGCGGTACGGGGTCGGGCGGGAGTCGGTGAGGAGATAGCCGAGGATGATCCCGGACGCCGTGAAGGCGAGCGAGACGGCCATGTACAGCATCGTCCGCTTGGCGTTGGGGACCTTGGGCTCGCGCAGGATCTGGACGCCGTTCGAGACGGCCTCGATTCCCGTGTACGCGCCGGCGCCGAGGGAGTAGGCGCGAAGCATGATGAAGACCATGGGAATGAAGCCGATCGCCGTGGCCGTCGCGCTCGCTTCGCGAATGGCGCCCGTGTAGACGCCGGGAAGCCGGGTCAGGTGCGTGCCGAGCGCGACGAGGATCATGAGGAAATGCGTGCCGATGAAAACGAGGAAGATGGGCACGAGGATCTGGACGCTTTCCTTGACGCCGCGCAGGTTCAGAAGGATCAGCAGGCCGAGGACGAGAAACTTGAGCGGGAAACGGCTCGAGTGCCACGACTCCGGAAGGACGCTGAAGATCTGGTCCACGCCCGCGGCCACGGACGTCGAGATCGTGAGGACGTAGTCGAAGATGAGCGCGCAGCCCGACACGACGCCGAAGCGCGGCCCCAACAGCTTCGTGGCGACGAGATAGCCGCCGCCGCCGCCCGGGAAGAGCTCGATCACCTTGCTGTAACAGGCCGAGATGATGAGGACTGTGCCCGCGATCATGAGAGCCAGGAAGACCGAGAGGTACGCGTGGGAGCCGAGCGCCTTGAACGCTTCCTCGGGGCCGTACGCGGAAGAAGAAAGACCGTCGGCGCCGAGGCCCACCCAGGCGAGAAACGCGGCCAGCGTGACGCTGTGAAAGACGCGGGGATCCATCGGATCCCTCGCCTTCCCGACGAGAATGGTCTTGATTGTCGTGGGCATTGGGGTGCGGCGGGATTATGTTTTTGGGTGCCCCTCAAGTCAAACCGGGCCCGGCTGCCTGTGGTACGGTTCGTTGTCCCATGGCTGTGGGAAGGCCTCCGGAAGTCGTGCGCGAGAGGGTGGATGCGGTCGGCCCGGGCCTCATCTCGTGCGCCGTCATCCTCGACCGCGAGCTCTCCCGCGACGAGATTGCGTGCTTCTACCTCGTGGAGGGTACCGGGCGCCCCGCCGCCATGGATTTCGAGGTGGCGGGGCGAGTCGTCGCGTGGGAGTGCCGCAGCGAGGAGGAGTCGCGCTGGCGGCTCGCCCTCGAAATCTTCCTCGTGAAGGCCTTTCGTGGCGAGAGCGCAACCGAGCCCGGCCCCGAGCTCAGACCGCGCCGCTCCATCCGCCCTCCCGAGCGCTAGAGCCCGCGCCGAGTCGGGGTCCCGCCGGGCGCTCCGGGGCCGTACGGCTGGCTTCCTTTGAGCGGGTGCCTTGCGGCCCCCGAACCCCCGGGGCCGGAGCACGGGTTCGATTCCCGTCTCTTCGCGTGCTATTTTCTTCGACGAGACGGCCCCATCGTCTAACGGTTAGGACACGGCTCTTTCAAGGCCGGAGCACGGGTTCGATTCCCGTTGGGGCCGCCACTTCCAGCACCTCTACAGGGCGCTCCTTCGCCGTGTCCGGACACGGCTGGCTTCCTTTGAGCGGGGGCCCTGCAGCCCCCCTGGGGCCGGAGCACGCGGCTCCCCGTCGAATCACCCCAGCGTCGCGAGCAGCTGAAAGTACTCCTCCGGAGCCTGGCTGATGCGAGCGGCGAAACCGCTCGGCTTGATGCTGGCGAGTGCCCCGGGCACCCTCTGCGAGCGGACCACCCGGCAGCTCAGCGTCGCTCGTTTGCCTCCGGGCAGATGGACCGTCAGACTCAGGGTCGTCCCCGGACTCGGCAGCCTTGCCGACCGGACGAAAATGCCGCTGGCGGAGAGGTCGTTCGAGAATCCGGTGCAGGGTACGCCCTCGAGGCTAAACTCCACGAGGTAGCGCCGCTTCTTTCGCGGGAAACTCAACTTTCGCTTCTCGGCCATCTTGAGGCGGAGCTCTTTCGGGCCCGCTGTCCTATTCTCCGCTTCGCCTGGCGCGCCGGCAAGGTAGGAATCGGCGCCCGGGTCGGGTGCTCGACCCTCCCTGGAGGGAGGCATCGCCGAAATCGCCTCATCGGGCTCCGCTTGCTCAGCGCGTGAACGTCCACCGCAATTTCACGATGATCTGGTCCGCTTCGGGCACGAGCAAGTCGGGAGCGCGCTCCGAGACCGGGTGCTTCCATCCCCGGTTCCAGACGACGAAGAGGTCGTCTCCCGGCTGGATCGTCCACCGCAGCCGGGCGTTCACGCCGAGGTCCTGCGACTCGGAGTCGTACTGGAAGAACGCGGAGAGCAGGAGATTCGGGTTGAAGGCGTAGACCGTCTTCAACTGCCAGAGCCGGAAGATGAAGTCGCCCTCGGGAAGGTAGCCGTAGTCGTTCTCCATGTTGAGCGCCAGCTGCAGGTGCCCGGACCCCTCGGTCCACTTCACGAAGCCTTCCACTTGCGTGAGGTTCCCGTTGTAGAACCCGCCGAACCAGACGGTCCCGCCGGCCGAAAGAGGTCGCGCGTCCGAGGACTCGATCTGCACGCGGAAACGGTGGAACTGGTAGCTGCCCGTCGGGATGACGACACCCGGTGCGATCTCGAAGGGCTCCGTCAGCCGCTGGTACTCCGGGGCGTAGTTGGCCTCGTAGTGGTCGCCTTCCTGCGTCTGGAGGTTGACGGGAGCGGTGAAGACGCGAAACGACTCGGTCTGTCCGTGAAGGTCGGTGACGAGGACCGGATAGATCTCGAAGAAGAACTGGCGCACGCCCGAGAAGAGGCCTCCCCGGGGCCTTGGCTGGTAGGCGATGTAGCTCGTGTACTGGCGCGTTCCCGGGCGCGGAAGATAGCCGAGGGCCGGATCGAGGGCGTCGCCGAATTGCTTGACGGATCCCTGCAGGTTCCAGAGGTCATTCGGATACTGGACCTTGACGCCCCAGGCATTCCGGTCGCCCTCGCCAAGATCGCCGAATCCGCGAGTCGCCCAGAGCCCGAAACCGAGGTTCTTGTCGCCATGAAAGCTCGCGGTCTGCCAGACGGCGTCGATCCCGGCCAGAGAGTTGTCCGTCCGGCCGTCCGGGTTGCCGTTGGTCCCGATCGCGCCGACCCGGAGATTCTCGTTGACGTCGTAGGTGACCCGGCCGGCCGCCATGTTCGTCGCCGGCACTCCGTACACGTCGCGCGTCTGAACGTCGAGCGCGCCGATGCCCCAGGCCCCCTCCCGCCCGACGGCCTTCAGCCCTGCCGTGATCGGGATGATCCGGTCGTTGTACAGGCCCACCGTGCGGGAGTAGAAGGGGATGAAGGTGTCCTGGAGATCCAGCCCGAAGTCGAAGAAGTTCGCGCCGTCGGTGAAGAACGGCCGCTTTTCGGGAAAGAAGAGGGCGAAGCGCGTGAGGTTGACCTGGCGGGTATCGGCCTCGACCTCGGCAAAATCGGGATTGATCGTCAGGACGCCGTCGAGCTGGGAGCTGATGTGGTACCCCACGTCGAGACCGGCCTGACCCTTCGTGAAACTGTGGTCTGTGACCTGGTCGACCTCGTAGCGCCCGAGAAGAAAGGGAGAGACCGACAGGCCCCATCCCTGGTCGAGACAGCAGACGCCGTCGAGGTTGCCGGCGCGGCGCATGTCGAGGAGGTTCGAGTCGAGCGTCGTCCCGCTCCAGCGCAGCGTGAGCTGTTCCCGGGCCACGTATCGCTGGATATTGAAGCCCCACTGGCCGGTCGCGCGCTTGACGAATCGGAGCGTCTGGGCCGGAAGGGCGATTTCCGCCGTCCAGCCGGTCGCCGTGCGCCGCACCGCGACGTCCCAGATGCCATCCCAGTCGAGCGAGGCGCTTTCGGCGTTCGGGTCCGAGATCAGACCGTCGCGCCGGACACCCGCGGCGTTGACTTCGAAGAAGTATCCGGTCCGGTGGTCGTGGAAAGTGTCGAGGACGATCGAGATCGTGTCGTCCCCGCGCATGTTGCCGTCGCGCTGCATCGTGTGAACGGCGATCCGCTCCGGATCGGGGTCGGTGCAGGTGATCCCGAAATAGAGGTGACTCTTGTCCGCGAGGATGCGGACCTCGGTGGAGAAGCGGGTCGGCTCGCCCGGTTTCGGGGACTGCTGGGTCAGATCGGCAATCACGCCGGCCTGGGCCCACGCGGGCTCGTCCAGAACGCCGTCGAGGCGGATGGTCCCGATGAAGGTGGCGAGGGCAGCGGTCGGGGCCTCGGTCGGAGCGAGCGCCTGACCTTTCGCGAGTGCCGAGATGAAGGCGAGGATCGCGGCGCACGAGGCCCGGCGCATGCAGGACAAGGGGTGACAGGGTAGCACGCAGGTTTGCAGGATCTTGCGGAAAGGCGGGCCGGTTACACTCTCCCGATGTCCATCCTTCAGGCGTTGATCCTCGGAGCGCTCCAGGGGCTGACCGAGTTCGTTCCGGTCTCGTCCACAGCCCACCTCTTTCTCGCGCAGGCCGTCATGGGGATCCGCAACGACGAGACGGCGCTCTCCTTCGACATCGTGCTGCACCTCGGGACGGCGGCGGCCTTGATGGCCTCGACGCGCAGGGAGCTCGCGGCCATCCTCGCGGAAGCCGTGCGCTGGGCAAGAGGGGAGCCGGTGCGCGATCCGGCCGGCCGCGCGATGCTGGTGCCGGTGGCGGTCGGGACCGTTCCCGGGGTACTCGCCGGTCTCTTCCTGCTCAAGAGGTTCGAGGCGATGCGCTCCGTCGGCCTCATCGGCGCATCGATGATCGCCGCGTTCCTCTACTTCTTCTTTGCCGAGAGCGTGTCGGAGCGGCGGGCGGGCGCCGATCGGGAGCTCGCGGACCTGGACTCCCGAGACGGGCTCTGGATCGGCATCGCGCAGGCGGCGGCCGGCTTGATGGCCGGGTTCTCGCGCTCGGGCTTCACGATTGCGACGGGAAAGCTCCGGCGGTTGCGCCGCCCGGATGCCGCGCGCTTCTCGTTTCTCCTGGCGCTGCCGATCATTCTCGGCGCCGGCGCGAAGGCCCTGCTCGACCTGCGCAAGCAGCCGGGGCCGACCGCGGGCACGCCGCTTCTCGCGGCGGGTTTCATCGCCGCCGCCGTGGTCGGGTACCTCTCGATCGAGGTGTTGCTCCGGTTCCTGAAGACCCACAGCCTCCGTCCGTTCGGGGTGTATCTCGGCCTGCTCGGGCTCCTGCTGCTGGCGGGAACGGCTTTTCCGGGTCTCGTCCCGTTTCTGCCCCGATGAGCCGAAAGTGCGATACTGACGCCATGCAGAGAACGAAGACAGCGCGTCGTCTGGCATGGCTTACGGGGTGTGTGCTCGTCTGCGTCGCGTGCGCCCAGAACCAGGCCGCAAAGCAGGCGTGGACCGACGCGCAGACGAAGGGCCAGTACAAGGTGCGGCTGACGACCAACGCGGAGTCCGTGGTCGGCGTGTGCAAGTTCGTCATGATGATCGAGCCGGAGCAGGACCCCGTCGGAGTCGTGCCCGAACCTCAGTACGCCGAGTACTTCCGGACCCACGCCGTCTACAAGGGCGCGGACACCGTGCTCGTCCGGGGCGGCAAGATCGGGGAGGCGTACATCTGCGGCCCGGGGCCCCTGAACCCCGACGGCACCCTCAAGACGTCCTTCGATACGCCGCCCGCCCAGCACCCTTGACGGCGGGTATATGATCCGCCGACTGTGTCGATGAACCGGCCCGAACGCTGGCGCCCGGCGGCCCTTCTGTTCGCGCTCGCGGTCCTCGCCTCGAGTTCCGCGGCGCTGGCCGGGGATGGATTTCTCTCGCCGGGGTCGGGCGAATCGCTCGCTCCCGGATCCATCGTAGAGGTCCGCTGGACGTCGCTCTGCACTTCGGAGCCAAAGGATCGCGAGATCGACGAGGCCGAAATCGTCCTGTCGCTCGACGGCGGCAAGACTTTCCCGATCAGGGTCACGCCCGAGCTCAAGCCCTGCGCCGCGCGGTATCTCTGGAAGGTGCCCGCGCTTCCAGCGGCGCACGCTCGCCTGGCGTTGCGCGCGGGGTCCGAAGAGCGGGACACCACCGAGTCGATCGAGGTCCTGAGCGCCGACTTTCGCATTCTGCCGGACCCGGATGGCCGCGTTGAGGCGTTGCGGCGCCGGGCGGCCGAGTGGTGGATCCCATCGCAGCCCCCGGTCCTGTCTGCGGAAGATCTTCTCGAGCGGACGATGTCGGCCGCGCGCGAACAAATCGGTCTTCCCGCGGCCCTGCCCGTTGCGGCGATTCCGACGTCTTCTGCGAGCGCCGTTCGGCCTTCGCGTGTCGCGGCTCACGCCGCGCCGTCGCGTCTGCTGGCGGCTGCTCTGCTCGTCCAGCCCCCCGCCCGCTCTTCGGGCACTCCGACCCCGCTGCGCCTTTAGGCGGCTCTCCCTTCGCTCACTGCAGCAAGGAGATCGAGCGCCCCAGGGAGGGGAGCCGGTCGGCGGCCGCGCTCGCGCGCGGGCGCTACCGACGACCGTTTCCCCGGAACAAAGCACGTTCTTTTGCCGAGCTTGAGACCGGGACTTTCATGCGGCTCGTGCGGCCCTCCGTCCGCACGGGCCGCCTTTTTATTCTCACGACTTCGAGGCCGTCGGGCGTCACGCGTGGTTTAGAATCCGCGCGTGCCTCCGGCAAACTCGAAACACGTCCTTCGCGCGGGCGCAATACTGCTCGCGGGTCTCGGGCTCGCGTCGGGAGCCCGGGCGCAAGTTGGATTCCTGTCGCCCGCGCGCAGCGAAGCGGTCGGGGCCGGCGCGACCGTCGAGGTGCGATGGGGCGGCCCCTGTCGCCAGAGCGAGGAGGCGAACGAAGGCGAGCTCGTGCTGTCGGTCGACGGCGGGCTCACCTTTCCGATCCGGGTGACGCCGGAGATGTCGCTCTGCGCCTCGGGGTTCCGGTGGCGCGTTCCCGCGCTCCCGACGGCTCACGCCCGCCTGGCGCTGCGCACGGGCTCGGGTGAGACGAGCGGGAACGAGCGCCTGGAGTTTGTGAGCGAGGAGTTCTCGATCGCCGCAGCAGGCGACGAAGCCTCTGCCGGGCTTCTTCCCGGCGCCCGGGAGTGGTGGACCCCGCAGGCCCTCGAGGGCGAGGGCACCGAAGACGTTCCGCTCGAGTCCATGGCCGGAAGTCCCGAAGAGATCGTCGCTCCGGCAGTCTGCACGGACATCAGCGAGCCCACGCCGCCCGGCGTAACGGCGCCGGATCTCTCGGCGACGCCCCTGTCGGATCAGGTTCGAACTGCGCGGACCGTATCGGCCCGTCGGAGCTCTCCCGGGTCAGTTGCCCCGCTTCCGCTGCGCCTGTAGGTCCCCCTTCCTCCCGTTTTTCCCCAAATTCATGAACGGAGGAAGGAAGGTCTATGAACCCGATGTCATCGCGCCGCCTCGGCGGCGCCTGTCTCGTTCTGCTGGGAATTGCGGTCGCGCGCGCCGTGGCGGCGCAGAGCCCGACTCCGGTTCCCACGCCCCGTCCCACCCCGGTTGCGGCAATCGCGCCGGCACCGCAGGAGGTCGAGCCCGTCAACGAGGAAGTGGTCGTTTCGTCCACGAAGATCCCTCAGGAGCCCATCGACATTCCCGGCAACATCACGGTCGTTTCTGGCGACGAGTTGCGCCGGCGCGGCACGACGACGCTCGCCCAGGCCCTCCAGGACGTCGTCGGTCTCGACACGGGGGAGGGCTCCGATAACGGCCCGCGCCTGCCGAACATCGGCCTGTACGGCATCAAGGAGTTCGACGCGCTGATGGTCACGGTGGACGGCGTTCCTGTGGGCGGCCCGTTCAACCCGAATCTGGCCCAGGTTCCCGTCGAAAACATCGACCGTATCGAGATTAGCCGCGGCCCGCAGGGCACGCTCTACGGCGTGTCGGCGTTTGCCGGAATGATCGCGATCTTCACCAAGCAGAACCGGGGCGCCGGCGACGTGTGGGGAAGCGCCCGGGTGGGGGGCTTCGGCGCCTTCGAGCAGGGCTACGGCCAGGTCAACGTGGGCACGCAGGTCAACAGGGACCTGACGCTGAACCTCTCGGGCTGGGTGCAGCGAGGCGACGGCTGGCGAGAGCGCACCGACTTCGCGCGCGACCAGCTTCTCGTTTCGGCCAACCAGGCCTGGGGCCAGACGAAGCTCGGCGTATCGGTCCTGTATCTGCGCGATACGAACTTCTGGGGCTCGCCCCTGCCGGTGGACGCGGGCCAGCCGGTCCCGGGATTCCAGATCGACAACAACTATGCCGTGGGCGGCGCCCGGGTGGACCACCACACCATCGGCGTGTTCACGAACTTTTCGACCCCGATCTCGCGGGCCGTGACGTTCGAGAACGTCCTCGGATTCACGCAGGACACGGGCGACTCGATCCGTTCGTGGACGAACGGCTACGAGGGCAACACGGCCACGGCCGAAGGCATCGCCCTCTACCCGACGGAGACGACCTGGTACGAGGACGCGCACGTCGTGGCCTCCTTCCAGGCGGCCGGCAGCCACCAGTTGGTGGCCGGCGCGGCGCTGACGTGGGGCCGCACGGTCGCCGACGGCCACGGATTCGACTTCGCGCTGCAGGTGTCGCCGGAACCGCTCGTGCCGAACTACGGCGACATCCCGTACGGTGACAACCGCAGCTTCAACGACCAGCGGACGTTCATCGGGCTGTACGCGAACGAGCAATGGACTCCTGTCTGGTGGTTCACCCTGTCCGGCGGAGCCCGCTACGACATCACCTCGGAGACGCTCCACGTCTTCCAGCAGGAGATCGGCAATCCCAACTTCGACGTGGTCGACGAGAAGAGCGACAAGAACGCCTGGTCCGGAGGCGTCGGGGGAGTCTTCCGCGCCCTGCAGGGGCCGAAGGGCCTCCTCTCGGCGGCGAATCTCTACGTGTCCTACAAGTCCAACTTCAAGCCGAGCGCGCCGAACCTGTCCGAGGCCGAATCGGCCGAGATCCTGCTGCCCGAGACGACGCAGGGCGAAGAAGTCGGCTTGAAGACGAGCTGGTGCGACAACACGTTCTCCTTCAACGTGACCGCCTTCCACTATCTCTTCAACAACCTCGTCGTCAGCATCCTCGACCCTAACGGCCAGCCGGCGCTGACGAACGCCGGCAAGGAGCGCTTCCAGGGCGTCGAGTTCGAAGCGGGTTGGGCGATGCCCTTCCTGGAGGGCCTGTCTTTCTACGGCGGCTACGCGCACCACGACGCGCGCTTCGTGCAGTTCACCTTCTTCACTCCGGATGGGCAGTACGTCGATGTCGGCGGCAATCGGCTCGAGCTCGTGCCGCGCGACTTCTGGAACTTCAAGTTCGTGCTCGCACCACCCGAGGGAGTGGGCGGCTTCGTGGCGCTTCGCCACCAGAACCATCGCCCGTTGAACCGGCGGAATACGTTCTACACACCCAGCTTCTACAGCCTCGATGCGGGCGTGTCGTTCGGGTACCGGAACTTCCTACTGTCTGTGACGGGACGCAATCTCACGGATTCGCGGCCGTACACGACCGAGAGCGAAATCGGTGACAGCCAGTTCTACGTGGCGCCTCCGCGCGGTGTTTCGGCGGAACTGACCTTCCGGTTCTAGTCAAGGTACCCCCCCCTCACCCTGACCCTCTCCCCCCGCGGGGGGAGAGGGGACTCGGGAGGGGACCTGGGAGGGGCCTCGTCCCGCCGCGGAGAGGGAACTCGGGGGGAGAGAGAGCTACTTGACGGGGCGGTAGGCGACGCCCAGGCGGTCGAAGAGGAAGGCGTAAATGTCGGCCTCCTCGCCGATCTTCTCGTCGAGAGAGCTGCCGATCCCGTGGCCCGAGCTCGAGCTCGTGCGCAGCAGGACGATCTGCTTGCCGCCCGTGGCGGCCTGCATCCTGGCCGTCATTTTGCGGGACTGCATCGGGTCCACGCGCGGGTCGTTCGCGCCGGTCATGAAGAGAACGGGAGGGTACGCGCCGCCGTCGGTCACATGGTGGTAGGGCGAGTACGCGAAGAGCGCCCGGTACTGGTCGGGGTCCTTCACGGTGCCGAATTCCGTGATGTTGTAGGTCCCGTTGGGCGAGAGCTCCACGCGCAGCATGTCGTAGATACCGACGTGCGCGACCACTGCGCCGAAGAGATCGGGGTGCTGCGTGAAGGCGGCGCCCATGAGGAGCCCGCCGTTGGATCCGCCCTCGATCGCCAGGCGCGCGGGCTTCGTGCCGCCAGCGTCGATGAGGCGCTTCGCGCACGCGGCGAAGTCGTCGAAGACGTTCTGCTTGCGGGTCAGCCGCCCGGAGCGGTGCCAGTCCTCGCCGAACTCGCCGCCGCCCCGGAGGGCGGCCACGGCATACACGCCGCCCTGCTCGATCCAGACCCGGAGCATCGGGTCGTAGAAGGGCCTCTGACTGATGGCGTAGCCGCCGTAGCCGTACAGCAGCGTCGGGTTGTTCCCGTCGAGGCGCGCGGCCTTCGGCTGCAGAATTCTCAGGGGAATGCGGGTGCCATCCTTCGAGACGCCGGTTTCCTGCACGACCTCGCAGTCGGAAAAGTCGACCGGGGAGGTCCGGAAAAGGCCGGTCCTCACGACTCGCCCGCCGGGCCCCGTGCGATACCACGCCGGCGGCTCGAGGTCGCTCTGGTTCTGGAACAGCAGACCGTCGCCCGCGACGGCGAGCATCCCGGTGACGGACGAGACAGGAAGAATGGCGACTTCGCCGAGCGGCTTGCCGGAACGGTCGTAGGCGCGCAGTCGCGAGGGGCCGCCCATGAGGCTCGACACGTAGATGCGATTCGGCGTGACGCAGAAGTCGTCGATGGCCGCGTCGCCTTCCGGCACGACCACCGTCGCTCCGGAGAGGGAGGCCCCGCCGGGCGCGAGGCGTAAGATCCGCCCCCGCGGCGCGGTCTTGTGGGAGATCAGGTACAGCGAGCCATCCGGGCCGAACCGGCCAGGTGTGGCGTCGTCGGCAAGCGTCGCGATGCGCGTCCAGGCCCCCTCGGGCGAGCGCAGGTACTGGTCGGCCTCGCCGCCGTCGCCATTCTTCACCGTGGCCAGGACGACGCGGCCGTCGTCCGACGAGGTGAGCGTCGTCTCGGCGATGCGCGGAAACTCCCTGCCGATCGCGTACGCGTCGGCCGCGGTCGAGGAGCCGAGCCGGTGAAAGTAGACCTGCTGGTAGAAGTCGAGGTCCGCGGGCGGCCGCTCGCCTGCCCTGGGGTAGCGCGTGTAGAAGAATCCGGACCCGTCGGCGTTCCAGGCCACGGAGCCCCCGGCCGTCCCGCCGTTGACTCTGGGCACGACGTCCGCGAGCTTGCGCCCGGCGGCGACGTCCCAAACGGAGACGCTTCCGGCCTCGCTGCCGCCCTCGGACATGGAGACCGCGACGAGCCGGCCGTCGAGCGAGGGGACGAAGAAGTCGATCGCGGTGGCTCCCTTCGGATCGATCGCGTTCGGGTCGACGAGGACGCGCTCGGACGCCGGATCTTCGGCCGACTTGAGCGTGACGAGGAAGGGCTGTTGCTTCGGAGGCTCATTCTTCAAGGCAAAGAGCAGGCCGCCCCGTTCGGCGAGGCTGCCGTACGAGGGAGAACGGAATGTCGCGATCTGGCGGACGCGCTCCCGGATCTCGGCGAATTGGGGAAGGTGGTCGAGGACGGCGCGGGCGTGAGCATTCTGGGCCTCGCTCCAGGCCTGTACGGCAGGGGCGCTCCAGTCCTCGAGCCAGCGGTAGTCGTCCCGCACGTCCGTGCCGAAGTACGTGTCGGTGACGGGCTTCTTCTCGGTCGGGGGAGGGCCGCCGGAGGGCGTCATGGGCGAAAGGAGAGCGGCGGAAAGAAGCAGGGCGCGTCGCATGCAGGGCCCTCCTGTAAGGGGTGATGCCTCATCGAGCCGCGCGATTCTACATGGCGCCGACTGTTCATGTTGCGTTCATCTCCACGGGCGTAGCGTTCTCACCCGTAAGGACGCGCTGCAAGTAAGCATCGCGAAAAAGGAGAGATGACAATGAAGAAGTTCCTGGTTCTCGCCCTCGCCCTCGCGCTCCCGGTTGCCGCGATCGCTCAGCAGTCCGCGGCTCCGGCCCCGACGGCCAAGCCGGCTGCGGCCGCCCCGGCCACGTCGTCCGCCCCCAAGGCGGAGCCGACGAAGTCGTCGAAGAAGTCCCACAAGAAGAGCACCCACCACACGTCGACGCCGGCGCCGACCCCGGCCGCCAAGCAGTAAGGTTGCGATTCCGGCTTCAAGCCGGATCAAGAACCGCGCAGCGCGCCGGGCGACCGGCGCGCTGTTTTGTTTTTTGGGGGCCTCCCGCTCTGCTAGGCTCTCGCGCGTGACGAGCCCCAGCGTCGCGCGCGACGTGCATTCCTACGCGAATCCGGCCGAGATTCGGGTGCGCCACCTGGAGCTCGATCTCGACGTGGACTTCGGGCGCCGCATCCTTTCGGGCTCAGTGACGCTGCACCTGGAGCGGACGGACCCCTCTGCGCTCCGGCTGGTTCTCGACACACGCGGCCTCGACGTCGGCGGCGCCGAGAGGGGCCGCGGCGGCGCATGGTCGCGGGCGCCGCACGAGCTCGGAGCGTCTGACCCGATCCTCGGTGCCCCCCTTGCCGTCGGGCTCGAGCCCAGCGACGATCGGGTCCGCATCGCCTACGCGACGCGGCCGGGGGCCTCCGGGTTGCAGTGGCTCGAGCCCGCCCAGACGGCCGGGAAAAGACACCCGTTCCTCTTCTCACAGTCTCAGGCGATCCACGCCCGCAGCTGGGTCCCCATCCAGGACACGCCGGCCGTGCGCATCACGTACGACGCCACGCTGCGCACTGCTCCCGAGCTCGTCGCGCTCATGGGCGCCGCGGGAAATTCGACGGGGGAGCGGGGCGGGACCTACCGCTTCCGGATGCCGCAGCGCATCCCGGCGTACCTGATGGCGATCGCCGCCGGGGACATCGGATTTTCCCCACTCGGGCGGCGCAGCGGCGTGTACGCGGAGCCCTCGGTGGTCGCCCGCGCGGCCGCCGAGTTTGCGGACACCGAGCGCATGATGGCGGCGGCCGAGCGGCTCTACGGGCCCTACCGATGGGACCGGTACGACATCCTCGTTCTGCCGCCGAGCTTTCCGTTCGGCGGCATGGAAAATCCGCGTCTGACCTTCGCCACGCCGACGGTGCTGGCCGGCGACAAGAGCCTGGTCTCCCTGATCGCGCACGAGCTCGCTCACTCCTGGTCCGGAAACCTCGTCACGAACGCGACCTGGAGCGACTTCTGGCTGAACGAGGGCTTCACGACGTACATCGAGCGGCGCATCGTCGAGGAGGTCTACGGGCCCGAGACGGCCGGCATGGAAGCCGTGCTCGGCCGGCAGGACCTCGAGGACGAGATCGCGCGCCTCGACGACCGCGACGAGATCCTCCAGATCGATCTTTCGGGCCGCGATCCGGACGAGGGCGCCACGCGCCTGCCTTACGAGAAGGGGGCGCTCTTCCTGCGCTCGCTCGAGGAGCTGTTCGGGCGCTCCCGCTTCGACGCTTTCCTGCGCGGCTACTTCGACCACTTCGCCTTCCAGAGCATCGTGACCGCGGATTTCGTGGCCTACCTGAGGGCCAACCTCTTCGTCAGCGACGCGGCCGCCGCCGCCGCCGTGCCTCTCGAGCAGTGGATCGAGCGTCCGGGCCTGCCGGCGTCCGCGCCAAGGCCCGCGTCGGGCGCGCTCGTCCGGGCCGCGCGGGCAGCCGGCGAGTGGGCGGAGGGACGGCCGGACGCCGCGACGCGCGGGTTTCCTGGCTGGACCACGCACGAGCGGATCCAGTTCCTGCGAAGGCTGCCCTCGCCGCTGTCCGTGGAGCGATGCGACGAGCTCGACCGGGCCTTTCGGCTGACGGCCTCGGAGAACGCCGAGATCGCCTTCCAGTGGCTGCTGATGGCGGTCCGGAGCGGCTACAGGGCGGCGGACAGCCGGCTCGAGCAATTTCTGGTTTCGATCGGCCGCCGCAAGTTCATCAAGCCGCTCTACGAGGAGCTCGTGAAGACGGACGCCGGCCGCGAGCGCGCCCGCGAGATTTATCGGAAGGCCCGCCCGGGGTACCATCCCATTTCCGTGGATACGGTGGACCGGATCGTCGGGAGGGGGGCGTGAGCGCGGCCGGGCACGAAGGCGAGCGCCATGTCGAGAGCGCCTGCCCGCTCGACTGTCCGGACGCCTGCAGCCTCGACGTCACGGTCGCGGGCGGCCGCGTGGTGGCGGTGGGAGGCTCGGAGAAGAACCCGGTCACGCGCGGCTATATCTGCGCGAAGGTGCGACGCTATCCCGAGCACATGTACGGCGAGGCGCGGATCCTTCATCCCGGCATCCGGGCCGGCAGGAAGGGGGAGGGCGTCTTCCGGCAGGCCTCGTGGGACGAGGCGCTCGGCCTCGTCGCCGAGCGGCTCAAAGCGGTCCGCGCCGGGCGCGGCGGCGAAGCGATCCTGCCTCTCTCCTACGGCGGCTCGAACGGCTACATCTCTCAGGACACGACCGACGCGCGTCTCTTCTACCGGCTCGGCGCTTCACGCCTGCTCCGGACCGTGTGCGCCGCCCCGTCGGGAGCCGCGGCCAAGGGCCTCTACGGAAAGATGCCCGGGGTCGCATACCAGGACTACGCGCACGCAAAGCTCGTGATCGTCTGGGGCATGAACCCGTCGGTCTCCGGCATTCACATCGTGCCGTACATCCAGCAAGCGCAGAAGAAGGGCGCTCGGCTCGTGATCGTGGACCCGCGGCGGACGCGGCTTGCCGAGAGCGCGGACTTGCACCTGGCTCCCCGGCCGGGAACGGACCTGCCGCTGGCCCTTGCCCTGATCCGCTGGCTCTTCGCGGAGGGCCGCGCCGACCGCGAGTTCCTGGCGCGCGATGCGCACGGCGCCGAGGAGCTCGAGCGGCGCGCGCGGCCGTGGACCATCGAGCGCGCGGCCGCCGAGTGCGGGGTCGCGGCCGCCGACATCGAGGCGCTCGCGCGCCTGTACGCCGACACGAACCCGGCCGCGCTGCGGTGCGGCTGGGGCCCGGAACGCAACCGCAACGGCGGCTCCGCGATCGCGGCGATCCTGGCGCTGCCGGCCGTGGCCGGAAAGTTCGGCGTGCGCGGCGGCGGCTACACGCTGTCGAACTCGGGGGCCTGGAAGGAAATCGACGGGATGGCGGCTGCGGCCGAGCCGGAGCCTGCGACCCGCCAGATCAACATGAACCGCCTCGGCGCGGCCCTGACCGAGAAGGGCCCGCGGTCCGTGGACCTGCTCTTCGTCTACAACGCCAACCCTCTCATGACAATGCCCGACCAGGAACGCGTGCGCGCCGGCCTCGAGCGCGAGGACCTCTTCACGGTGGTCTTCGACCCCGTCATGACGGACACCGCGCGGTACGCCGACGTCGTCCTTCCGGCGGCGACGTTTCTCGAGCGGACCGAGCTGTCGCGAGGCTACGGGGCCTTCGTGCTGCAGAGGGCGGCCGCGGTCGCCGCTCCCGCGGGCGAAGCGCGCCCGAACCACGAGGTGTTTGCCGACCTTTGCCGCCGCACGGGCGTGGCCCGGCCGGGCGACGCGGAGTCGGCCGAGGAGATCGCGGGAGCGATCCTCGCGTCGAGCCGGCGCGGGCCGGATCTCGGGCGCGAGCTCGCGAAGAACGGCATCGCCTTCCTCGAGGAGGGAGTCGCTCCCGTCCAGTTCGTGGACGCCTTTCCGCGCACGCCCGACGGCAAGATCCACCTCGTTCCCGAGGCCCTCGACCGCGAGGCCCCGCACGGTCTCTACCACTACGAGCCGGAGCCGGCCGGGTCGCGGTTCCCGCTGGCGCTCATCTCGCCCGCGACGGACCGCACGATCAGCTCGACGCTCGGTGAGCTTCGCCGCGCCGCGGTGCCGGTGGCGCTTCACCCCGACGACGCGCGCGCCCGCGGGGTCGAGAACGGCGACCGCGTCCGGGTCTACAACGAGCTCGGGTCGGTGCGCTGCCGGGCCCGCGTGGACACCGGAATCCGCCCGGGCGTCGTCTTCCTGCCCAAGGGCCTCTGGAGCCACAACACCGAGAGCGGCACGACCGCGAACGCCCTCTCGCCGGACACGCTGACGGACCTCGGGGGCGGCGCCTGTTTCAACGACGCGCGCGTCGAGGTCGAGCGGCTCGGAGGGGCGTGACCGACGCGGGCGGCCTTGCCGCCGACAGGACCTCCAACAAGAGCCGGCTGCGCGGGGCGCTGCTTCTCACGCTAGGCGTGCTCGCCGTCGAGGTGGCGGGAGGGGTGGTCTCGCACAGCCTCGCCCTGCTGGCCGACGCCGCTCACATGTTCACGGATGTCGCGGCCCTGACCCTCGCCTGGGCGGGCATGGCGCTGGGCGAGCGCGCGCCCACGGGTCGCCACACCTTCGGCCTGGCCCGCGCCGAGGTGCTCGCCGCGTTCGTCAACGCCGAGATGCTGCTGGTGGCGTCGCTGGCGATCCTCTGGGAGGCCTGGCAGCGATTCCGCTCGCCGGCGCCGATCCACACGGGGCTGATGCTCGGCGTTGCGGCCGCGGGTCTCGGCGCCAACGTCGCGGCGATGCGCCTGCTGCGCACGGGGCGCGAGGGAAGCCTGGGGATGCGTGCCGCGTATCTCGAGGTGCTGACCGATGCGCTCGCCTCGTGCGCCGTGATCGTGGCGGCCGTCGTGATGGCCCGGACGCGGTGGTTCGGGCTGGACGCGCTGCTCTCGGCGGCCATCGCGCTCGTCATCCTGCCGCGGGGGTTCGGGATCCTCCGCGAGGCGGCGCATATTCTGCTCGAGGGCGCGCCGGAGGATCTCGACATCCCGGGCCTTCGCGCGGCGATCCTCGCGGTCCCCGGGGTCGAAGCGATTCACGACGTGCACTTCTGGACGCTCACGTCCGGCTCGCACTCGGCGAGCGTGCACATCCGGGCCGTCTCGCGCAGCCCGCGCAGCGAGGTGCTCGCCGGAGTGCAGCGCGTGCTGCGCGAGCAGGGCGGCGTGGGCCACGCGACGATCCAGATCGAGCAGGGAGACGAGACCGTGTGTCATATCGCCCCCGAGCACGCCTGAAGGAGCCCGCATGCCGCAGACACCGCACCACGAACAGCACTTCACGGCCAGCGACGCCGTCCGCGACGTCGTCATCGGCATGTCGGACGGGTTGACCGTTCCCTTCGCCCTCGCCGCGGGACTTTCCGGCGCCGTGGCCTCGACCGGCATCATCGTGACCGCCGGCCTGGCCGAAATCGCGGCCGGCGCGATCGCGATGGGGCTCGGCGGCTACCTCGCAGGGCGCAGCGACGCCGAGCACTACGCGAGCGAGCGCGAGCGCGAGCACCGCGAGGTGCGCGAGAAACCGGCCGTCGAGGCGCGGGAGGTCGGGGACATCTTCAAAGGATACGGGTTGTCCGAGGAGGAAACGGCGCCGATCCTGCGCGCCTTCCAGAAACGGCCGCAGGAGTGGATCGACTTCATGATGCGCTTCGAGCTCGGCCTCGAGAAGCCCGACCCGGGCCGCGCGCTCCGGAGCGCGCTGACGATCGGGGGCGCCTACGCAGTGGGCGGGCTGATCCCCCTCGGGCCCTACCTCCTGCTGAAGGACGCGGCGACGGCCCTCAGAATCTCGGTCGTCGTGACGCTTCTCGCGCTCACCGTCTTCGGGTTCGTCAAGGGACGCTTCACGGGGGCCCGGCCCTGGAAGAGCGCGCTGCAGACGGCGCTGATCGGGAGCGTCGCGGCCGCGGCGGCCTTCGGAATCGCCCGGGCCGTGGGATAGGCCGTCGCCCGTGCAGGCAGGTGACCTCGCGGGTCTCGTCGCGGCCGGGCCGGTTCCCGAGGCCGGCCTGTCGAGCGCCGAGGCCGGCAGGCGCCTGCGCGAGATTGGCGCCAACGAACCGGCGCCGCGGCGCCGCAAGGGACTGCTGGCCCAGGCCGGGCCTCAGCTGCTGAACCCGCTCGTCGGAGTGCTTCTCGCGGCGAGCGGCATCTCTTTCGCGGTGGGCCAGTTCGTCAACGGTTCGATCATCGTCGTGATGGTCGCCCTGTCTCTGGCGCTCAACCTCGTGCAGACCTATCGGTCCACGCGCGCGGCCGATGCCCTGCGGGAGAGGGTGGCGCCGCGGGCGGACGTGCTCCGCGACGGCGCCTGGGTGGAGCTGCCGAGGCGCGATGTCGTCACGGGCGACGTGGTGCGGCTGTGCGCGGGGGATCTCGTTCCCGCCGACGGGCGGCTCGTCGAGGCACGGGACCTTCACCTGCAGGAAGCCGCATTGACCGGCGAGTCTCTTCCGGTCGAAAAGACGGTGTCGGCGGGCGAGGCGGGCCGCGTCCTGCTCGGCACCTCGGTGGTGAGCGGAACGGCGATGGCCATCGTCACCGCCACGGGCGCGCGGACGGCGTTCGGCGAAATCGCGGCGCGACTGGAGGAGCGATCCCCCGAGAACGCGTTCGAGCGGGGGACGCGCGAATTCGGCGTTCTCATCATGCGCACCGTCGTCTTCCTCGTGTTCTTCGTGCTGCTCGTGAACCTGCTGCTGCACCGCGATCCCCTGGAGTCGCTGCTGTTCGCGGTCGCGCTGGCCGTGGGTCTCACCCCGGAGTTTCTGCCGATGATCACGACGGTGACCCTGGCCAGCGGCGCCGTGCGGATGGCGCGCCGGAAGGTGGTCGTGAAGCACCTGGCCGCGATGCAGAATCTCGGCTCGGTCGACATCCTTTGCAGCGACAAGACCGGCACGCTGACGGCGGGCGTGATGGCGCTGACGGGCGCCGTGGACGGCGACGGGGGCCCTTCCGACCGGCCGCGGGGTCTCGCGCGGATCAACAGCGCGCTCGAGACCGGGATCCGAAGCCCGCTCGACGCCGCGATCCTCGAAGCGGTCCCGGAGGCGGCGACCCGAGCCGTCAAGCGATATGAGATCCCGTTCGATTTTGAGCGCCGCCGGCTCGCGGTCGTGGCCGACGTCGAGGGCGAGGGGACTCTGCTCATTACCAAGGGAGCGCCCGAAAGCATTCTGCCGCTGTGCACCCGCGTCGAGGCGAAGGGCGTCGCTCGCGTATTCGACGAGCCGGCGCGCGAGCGCTGCGAGGCCGTCTACCGGGACTTCTGCACCCGGGGGCAGCGGGTCCTGGCCGTGGCGGTCCGCCGGATGGCGCCTCGGGCCGAGTACGGCGCGACCGATGAAACCGAGCTGACTCTCGCGGGGTTTCTCGCTTTCGACGACCCCGTCCTCGGCGACGCGCCGGAGATGCTGCGTGCCCTGCGCCGCGACGGGGTTGTCCTGAAGATCCTGACGGGCGACAACGAGCTCGTCGCCCGGCACGTGTGCGGGAAAGTCGGGCTCGACCCGGCCGCGATGGTGCTCGGCGACGAGGTCGACCATGCGAGCGAGGCGGCTCTCGGGCCCCTCGCCGAGGAGACCGCGGTCTTCGCTCGCGTTTCGCCCCGGCAGAAGCACCGGATTCTCCTCGCCCTGAAAGCGCGGGGCCACGTCGTCGGGTATCTCGGCGACGGGATCAACGATGCGCCGTCTCTGCATGCGGCCGACGTGGGCATCTCCGTGGCCGGTGGCACCGAGGCGGCCCGCGAAGCCGCCGAAATCATCCTCCTGCAGCGCGGCCTCGGAGTGCTGCACGACGGCATCGTGGAAGGCCGCAAGGCCTTCGGCAACGTCATGAAGTACCTCCTGATGGGGACCAGTTCGAACTTCGGCAACATGCTCAGCATGGCGGTCGCGTCGCTCTTCCTTCCTTTCCTGCCAATGCTGCCGACGCAGATCCTGCTGAACAACTTCCTCTACGACCTCGCGCAGGTCACTATCCCGACGGACCGCGTGGACGCGACGTACATCCGGAAGCCGCGGCGCTGGAACGTGCGCCTCGTCCGCGACTTCATGATCGCGATCGGGCCGGTCAGCTCCGTGTTCGACTTCGTGACGTTCTTCGTCCTGCTCCGTGTCTTCCGGGCCGACGCCGCGCTCTTCCACACGGGCTGGTTCGTGGAGTCGCTGGCGACCCAGGCGCTCGTCCTCTTCGTCATCCGCACGGCGGGCAACCCGCTCCGCAGCCGCCCGAGCCTGCCCCTTGCGGCGACGACGCTCGGGGTCGTCGCCGTCGCCGTCCTGCTGCCGTACACGCCGCTGGCCGGTCCTCTCGGGTTCCGCCCGCTGCCCGGGTCCTACCTGCTCTTCGTCCTCGCGGTGACGACGGTCTACCTCGTCATCGTGGACGCCGTAAAGCGTCGCTTGATGGGCCGGCTGTCGGCCTAGCGGCGGCGGCGCGACGGGACGACGAGGACGGGAATCGGGGAGCGCGCCAGCACGCGCTGGGCGACGCTGCCGAGGAAGAGCGAGGAGACGGCGCCGTGGCCGCGGTTGCCGATCACGATCAGCGTGTAGCCGCGCGACGCCTCCTTGCAAAGGGCCAGCTCCGGCTTCCCGGCCAGAATGAGCGGGCGCTCGCCCGGGGCGGCCACGGCTCCGAGACGCCGGGCGTAGTGCTCCGCGACGCGCGCTCGCAGGGTGCCGGCGGGAGAGCGCAGGAGGTCGCCGCGCTCCTCCGTCACCGCCGCCCGCACATCGGAGGTCGGCCGGACGTGCGCGACCGTCAGGGCCGCGCCGGTATCGCGGGCGAGGGCGCGGGCGGCGGCGACCGCCCGCCGGGACGCGGGCGAGAAGTCGGTGGCCACGAGGTATCGGCTGCGCGCTCCCATCGGAGAAAGCCTAACACTCCGTGAAGGCAGCGCCCCCTGCCGGACACGTGGCGTAGGATGCCGCGGTCGAACGGGGGAGGTCATGAAGTTTGTCGCCGGCATGGTGTTCGGAATCGCCGTTGTGGCCCTGGGGGCGGCCGCCCTCGTCGCGTCGGGAGCCCTTGACCCGGCCGCGAGCGTGCCGCCCGGCGCCCTCGAGACGCGGGTCGCGCGGTTCGCGCTCGACCGTTCGGTGGCGAGGCGGGCGCCGAAATCTCCGAGCCCCTTGAAGCCCGGTCCCGACGTGCTGCGGGCGGGTCTCGATCACTACAAGCACATGTGCGTCGGTTGCCACGGGGCCCCGGGAGTGGATCCCTCCGAGGCGGGCGAGGGCCTGAATCCTCCTGCCACCGACCTGACGCTCGGTCGCGTGCAGAAGCGTACCGACGGCGAGCTCTTCTGGATCGTCCAGAACGGCGTCCGCATGAGCGGAATGCCCGCCTTCGGGCCCTCGCACAAGGAAGAGGAGATCTGGAAGATCGTCGGCTTCCTGCGGCACCTTCCCGCTCTTACGCCCGAGGAAGAGAAGGAGCTGAAGGCCGCGGCAGTTTCCGCCGACTGAGGCCCCCGGGCGGTCCGGAGGCGACGTTCAGGGCTTCCAGAAGGCGTCGGCCGACTCGACCAGCGCGGCGAGCGCGCCGAGAAAAGTCGGCCGATCGTTCAATCCTGGCGTGCGGCGGAAGTGCGCGATTCCGGCTTCCCGGGCTTGCGCCGCGAAGAGCTGGTCGATCTCCTGCAGGGTCTCGACGTGGTCGGTCACGAAGGCGATCGGCACGACGAGGACCTGCCGCTGCCGCTTCGCCCCGAGCTCGGCCAGAACGCCCGAAGTGGGAGGGCCGAGCCATTCGACGGGACCGAGCTTCGACTGGTAGGCGAGCGAGGTCGGGCCCTTCCAGTCGAGCCGGGCGAGGATTGCGCGCATGCTCGCTTCGACCTCGGAGGCGTACGGGTCGCCCTCCTTCGTCACGAGCTTCTTCGGGATGGAGTGAGCCGAAAAGAGCAGATGGACGGCCTCGGGGCGCGGATCGGGGAACTTCGCGAGCTCTTCGCGGATTCCCTCGGCGTGCGCCTCGACGAAGAGCGGGTGCGTGGGGAAGGAGCCGAGCTCGTCCAGGCGCGCGGCGGGGGCGAACTTGCGGACGGCCGCGCGGCTGCGCTCGAGAGCCCCTTTCGTCGTGGTCAGCGAGTACTGGGGATAAAGGGGAAGCGCCAGAAAGCGCTCGACCCCGGCCGTGGCGAGGTCCCGGACCACGTCCTCGACCAGCGGAGCGGAGCAGGTCATGGCGGCACGCACGAGGGCGTCGCGCCCCCCGGCGGCGAGCAGCTTCTCCGTCCCGGCCGCCTGCTCCTCCGTCAGGCGCCGGATGGGCGAGCCGCCGCCGATCGAAGCGTAGAGCGCCCGCGAGGCCTTCTTCCGGCCGAGCGCGATCGCGGCCGCGATGCCTTTGCGCAGCAATGCCGGCCTGACGCGAATGACGTCCGGGTCCGAGAAGAGACGGTAGAGAAACGCCGGGACGTCGTCGAGCGTCTCGGGGCCCCCGAGCTGGAGGAAGAGAATCGCTCTTTTCGTCACAGAGTCCGGGAAAAGACGGGCTTGTCCGCGGTGGCGTCGAGGTACGCGTCGAACGGCATCGCCAGGTTGCGCAGGAAGACGCGCCCGAGCGACGTGGCCCGGACTTCGTCGCGGGACAGCTCGACGAGGCCGTCGGCGGCGCAGGGCTTGAGTTGCTCCAGGGCGGAGGCGAAGGTCTCGTCGAACACGATCCCGAAACGGGCTTCGATCTCGCGCTTGACGACGACGCCGTGGCAGAGCAGGTTTTCGATGACCGTGCGGCGCAGCGCGTCGTCGGCCGAGAGCCGCGCGCCCCGGAAGGTCGCGGCGCCGTCGGCGGAAACGGCCTGGCTGTAGGGGGCGAGCTCGCGGCGGTTCTGGACGTAGTGGGCGCCGACCGAGCCGATGGCGCTCATGCCGAAGCCGATCAGGTCCGTGCCCGCCTTCGTCGTGTAGCCCTGGAAGTTGCGGTGGAGCGTGCGGTCGCGCCGGGCCCGCGAGAGCTCGTCGTCGGGCCGCGCGAAGTGGTCCATGCCGATGTACTCGAAACCGGCGTCCGAGAAGCGCTCGAGCGCCGTGCGGAAGATGCCGAACTTCGTGGGCTCGTCGGGAAGGTACGGCAGCAGGACGTTCTGGTGCTTCTTCATCCAGGGGACGTTGGCGTACGAGTAGACGGCCAGGCGGTCGGGCCCGATCTCGAGCACGCGGTCGATCGTCGATGAAAACGTCTCGGGCGTCTGGTACGGGAGGCCGAAGATGAGATCCATGTTGATGCTCGCGAAGCCGAGGCCGCGGGCCTCCTCGACGAGGGAGCGCGTCGCCGCGTAGGGCTGGATGCGGTTGATGGACTCCTGGACCCGGGGGTCGAAATCCTGCACGCCCATGCTCAGGCGGTTGAAACCGAGGCGGGCGAGGACCTCGAGGTGGGCGCGGGTGGTGACGCGCGGGTCGACTTCCACGCCGAGCTCGGCGTCGGGCGCGAGATGGAACCGGTCGAAGATGCGCCGCCCCAGGCCCTCGAGCAACTCGGGGGGGAAGTAGGTCGGCGTGCCGCCGCCCCAGTGGAGCTGGACGACCGGCCGCCCTCTGCCGGCCCGCTCGGCCACCCAGTCGATCTCGCGCGCGAGGACCTCGAAGTACGGGTGCTCGAGGCCGTGCTTGCTGCCCGTGATGACGACCGTGCAGCCGCAGAAGAAGCAGAGCTTCTCGCAGAAGGGAAGGTGGAAGTACAGCGAGAGGGGGGCCGGTGTCGGGGCGGCCGCGCTCTCGGCGAGGATCGCTTCGTAGTCCGCCGGGCCGTAGTTCTCCTTCCAGACCGGCGCGGTCGGGTAGGAGGTGTATCGCGGGCCCTGGACGTTGTAGCGCCGGAGCAGCTCGAGCGAGATCTCGCCGGGTCTCATCGGGCCGCCGCCTCCTCGGCCGAACGCGCGGCCGGCTCGAGGGGCGCTCGCGCGGCCTCGAAAAAAGCCTCGACGCACTCGAGGCGCGCGCTCGGGAGGATTCCGTGGCCGAGGTTCGCGACGTGGGAGCGGCCGCCCGTCTGCGCGATCATCGCCCGCGTGCGGCGCCGGACGTCCTCGGGAGCGCCGCCGAGCACGGCCGGGTCGAGGTTGCCCTGGAGCGCGAGGCCGGGAACGCGCCGGCGCACCTCGCCAAGGGGCAGCCGCCAGTCGACCGACAGAACGTCGGCTCCGGAGGTCGCCATGGCTTCGAGCAGGTGTCCTGAGCCGTTGATGTAGAGCATGACCGGGGCGGCCTCTCGCCGGATTCCGGCGATCGCGCGCGCCGCGGCGGGCAGCGCCCATTCCCGGTAGTCCTCGGCGGAAAGCTCGCCCGCCCACGTGTCGAAGAGTTGGACGGCGCGGGCGCCCGAGGCGATCTGGAAGGACAGCACGTCGGCGGCGACGTCGGCGAGCAGGTCGAGCAGACGCCGCAGCGTGCCGGGGTCGCGAGCCATCATCTCCTTGATGACGGCATAGCTGCGCGAGCCGCCGCCCTCGATGAGATACGAGGCGAGCGTCCACGGCGCCCCGCAGAAGCCGAGGACCGCGGCGCGTCCGCCGACTTCGCGAGCCAGGAGCCCGAGGATCTCTCCGGTGAAACGGATGCGCTCGGTCGGGTCGAAGCGGGACAGCCGCGCGACGTCCGACGAGGAGCGTACGGGCTCGGGGAGCGAGGGGCCGCCGTCGCCGAACTCCACGCGGGCGCCCATGGCTTCGACGGGCACGAGGATGTCCGAGAAGAAGATCACACCGTCGGGCGAGAAGCGCCGGAAGGGCTGCAGCGACACCTCGGCGGACAGGTCCACGGAATGGCAGAGCTCCAGGAAGGAGACCTTCGTCCGGACCTCGCGGTACTCGGGAAGGTAGCGGCCGGCCTGGCGCATCATCCAGACCGGCGGGCGGTCCACGGGCTTTCCGGCGCAGGCTGAGAGGAAGCGGTCGGCCGAGGACGTCTGCGGGCCCGTCATGCGAGCAGCTGCCGCAGCACGTACGGGAGGATCCCGCCGTGCCGGTAGTAATCGGTCTCGATCGGCGTGTCGATGCGGACCTTCAACGCGACGCGCGTCACCGAGCCGTCGGCGCGGCGGATCGCGAGCGGCGTCTGCTGCCGCGGCGCGAGGCCCTGCGCGAGGCCCTCGAGCTCGAACGTCTCCGTGCCGTCGAGGCCGAGAGTGGCGGCGCTCGTTCCTTCCGGGAACTGCAGGGGGAGAACGCCCATCCCGACGAGGTTCGAGCGGTGGATGCGCTCGTAGCTCTGCGCGACGACGGCCCGCACGCCGAGCAGGCGCGTCCCCTTGGCCGCCCAGTCGCGAGAGCTGCCTGTGCCGTACTCCTGTCCCGCGAAGATCACGAGGGGCACGCCCTCTTTCTGGTAGCGCATCGCCGCGTCGTAGATCGCCATCTGCTCGCCCCCCGGCTGGTGGCGCGTGACGCCGCCCTCGACGCCGGGGACCATGAGGTTCTTGATGCGCACGTTCGCAAACGTGCCCCGTGTCATGACGCGGTCGTTGCCGCGGCGGGAGCCGTAGCTGTTGAAATCGGCGGGGGAGACGCCGAGCGACTGGAGGTACACGCCTGCTGGCGAGCTCGCCTTGATCGCGCCGGCAGGGCTGATGTGGTCGGTCGTCACCGAGTCGCCGAAGATCGCCAGCGCCCGGGCGCCCCGAATGTCGGTGACGGCCGACGGGTCCTTCGAAAAGCGCTCGAAGAACGGCGGCTGCTGGATGTAGGTGGAAGCGGCGTCCCAGGCGTAAGCGGTCCCGGTGGCCGCCGGAATCTCCATCCAGAGGGGGTTGGCGGCCGCGAGGTCCGCGTAAAGGCGGCGGTACGTCGCGGCGTCCACCGACGCGAGCAGGGTCTGTTGTACCTCTCCAGTCGTCGGCCAGACGTCGCGCAGGAAGACGGGCTTGCCATCCCGGCCGGCGCCGAGCGGCTCGGACGTCAGGTCGATGTCGGCGCGGCCGGCGAGCGCAAACGCGACGACCAGCGGCGGGCTCATCAGGAAGTTCGCCTTGATGTTCTGGTGAATGCGGGCCTCGAAGTTTCGGTTGCCCGAGAGGACCGCGGCCGTCACGAGGTCGTTCTTCGTGACGGCCTCCTCGATGCCGGAGTCGAGAGGCCCGGAATTGCCGATGCACGTCGTGCAGCCGTAGCCGACGAGGTTGAAGCCGAGCCGGTCGAGGTAAGCCGCGAGGCCCGTCTTCGCCAGGTACTCGGTCACGACGCGGGAACCCGGCGCGAGCGAGGCCTTCACGCGCGGGGACACGAAGAGGCCGCGCTCGACGGCCTTCTTCGCCAGCAATCCGGCGGCGAGCATCACGCTGGGATTCGACGTGTTGGTGCACGAGGTGATCGCGGCGATGAGGACGTCGCCATGCCCGACGTCCACGCGCGCGGCCGAGGCGGAGTCGGGGACGGCGGGGTCGGGCGTGGGATGGTTGTTCGCCATCTCGCCCTCGGTGACGGCGCTCGTGTTGCGGGCGCGCGCGCCGGAGAGGCTGACCGGAACCTGGCTGCCGCCCCCGGGGACGGGCCGGCCGAGTGTGGCCGGGAAACGCTGCCCGATCGAGGCCGCGTCCTTGCCGTAGCCGTTCTCGGCCGCCGGTTTGACGAGCAGCTCGCGAAAGCGGCTCTTCAGATCCGGCAGCGCGATGCGGTCCTGCGGGCGCCGCGGCCCGGACACGCTCGGGCGCACGCTGGCGAGGTCGAGCTCGAGCGTCTCGGTGTAGTCGCAGTCGCCCGGCGCCGGAATCCCGAAGAGGCCCTGGGCCGTGTAGTAGTTGCGAAAGGCGTCGACGTGCTCCCGGCTCCGGCCGGTCGCAAGCAGGTACCGACACGACTCCTCGTCCACCGGGAAGAACCCCATCGTCGCGCCGTACTCGGGAGCCATGTTGGCGACGGTGGCGCGGTCGGTGACCGGCAGCGACGCCGCGCCCTCGCCGAAGAACTCGACGAACTTGCCGACGACCCGGGCCTTGCGCAGCATCTCGGTGACGACGAGGACGAGGTCGGTCGCCGTGACGCCTTCGGACAGACGCCCCGTCAGGTGGACTCCGACCACGTCGGGCGTCAGGAAGTACACCGGCTGGCCCAGCATCCCGGCCTCGGCCTCTATGCCTCCGACGCCCCAGCCGACGATCCCGAGACCGTTGATCATGGTCGTGTGCGAGTCGGTGCCGACGAGCGAGTCGGGGTAGTAGACGCCATCCTTCGAGAGCACGCCCCGCGCGAGGTACTCGAGGTTGACCTGGTGGACGATGCCGATGCCCGGAGGCACGACCTCGAACCCGCGGAAGGCCTGCATGCCCCATTTCAGAAACTCGTAGCGGGCCCGGTTGCGCTGGAACTCGATGCGCATGTTGGCCTGGAGGGCGTCGGGCGTCGACCACTCGTCCACCTGGACGGAATGGTCCACGACGAGCGCCACCGGGACGAGCGGCTCGATGACCTTCGGGTCCCTGCCGAGGGCCGAAACCGCCGAACGCATCGCCGCGAGGTCCACGAGCAGGGGAACGCCCGTGAAGTCCTGCAGGACGATCCGCGCGACGACGAACGGGATCTCGGCCGTCCGCTCGGCGCGGGGCTTCCAGGCGGCAAGCGCCCGGACGTCGTCTTCCTTGACCCGCCTGCCGTCGCAGTTGCGCAACAGGGACTCCAGGACCACGCGGAT
>Ga0209048_10000639_pt1 | contig 36681 bp, 56 predicted proteins | sample FrelakmetCRP12CR_FD_187146 | JGI IMG/M metagenome (GOLD analysis project Ga0209048, IMG submission 187146) | Freshwater lake sediment microbial communities from the University of Notre Dame, USA, for methane emissions studies - CRP12 CR (SPAdes)... | ecosystem: Environmental > Aquatic >...
CCATCGGTTCAAATTGACCAACTTGAATCTTGACTGATTTTGAAACGGAGACTTCGATGATTTTCATATATTTCCTTTAACTCTTAAATAGGTATCGGCAGAATAGGCGAGGTCGGCGAGGTCGCGGTCGGTCATTGAGTTGATGATATTGTCGTTCAGAATTCTCATTTCTCCGCCCCGCCTTTTGTATTCGGCGATGGCGTTGGACATATCAACCAAAAGCATTTCCATTGTAAGGTTGTCTTGTTTTTCTTCGGGGAGTTCGTTGTAGGATACGGCTTTCATATTCGTTCCACTTTAGAATTTATATACTTTTTCCATCCGGCGATGAATTCCTTGACGGTCTTCTGGCCTTCTTTTTTGGCGAACTCCATAAAGATTTCCATAATCCTTTTCACTTGTTTGGGTGTGTAAGTCATATATTTTATTACATATTTAACGATTGGAATTTTTCCCAATAAGGACAAGATTCACTCGGCGTCCCCGTATTATACCGACATACTGATTGGGCAAGTGTGTAGCGACTAAGATTATCTTTGAACCAATCAATGACTTCTTTCTCGACCTCTTTTTTGGTTTTGTAGCACTTCCACGAGAAGGTGCTTTGTGAGAATCCATATCCATTGACTAAACCCTTATTTTTGCAACTATCGTTTTTTCCTCCGCTCGATTCAAGCATCTGAATCCTGGGAAGTATATCCGCCATCTCCCCAGAGGTGGGGGCGAAGACCGGTCTAGTGGCCTCCGCCGCCTCTGGTTGTTCGGTGGATTCCGTTGAGTAAGATGTCGCCTTATCAACCGAATCGCCGGAACTTTTTATTTCAATCGTTTGTCTTTGTAAGTGTTCTTGCCACACTTGGCTCTCTTCTTTCTTTAATTCCGTGAATGCGAGCGTGGCATACATTACGGAAGCCCCAATTGTGATTGACAGAATTACTATTACTGCCAATCTGCACTTCCCCCACACCTTCTGTATGATACGCATTTGAGTTTTGCAACTCACCCTATTGCGTTAATTATTGATTGATTGGTGTCACCGTAATCGGTGTTCCTTCTGGAGAAACCTTCTTGGTTACGAAGTCGGGTTGGATTGGGCCATCGGCGATTTGAACTTCTGCTGCGTCCGCGATTTCGATTGTTCCTCCCGCCTGCGTGGTTATTTTTACATCCATCTTTTTTACTTAGTAATTAAACGGATTTTGTTAATCTTATAGAACTCTGACCCAAGATTTGTTCCTCCGCCTTCAAGTTCTTCTAAAAAGAACTCTATCTCTCGGATGACTTGAGTTTCGGTGGCGGAATTTTTGAACTCGGCTTCTATTGTGATGTAAATTTTTGCTTTTTTATTTGGCATAGCTTTAGTTTAGCAGATAGCAAATAAGTTGTCAAGTGTTATTACGCCTCAACCTGTTAATAACTTTCCGTACACCTTCCCCAGATAAGCCAAAAAGCTTCCCAATCTTGCGATAAGAAAGCCCTTTTTTGCGATATTCCATCATCTTTTTGTCTCTATTTTCCCTTGTTTTTTTCCAATCCATACTGCCATTATAGCAAATGAGTTGTCTTTGTCAAGCTTTCATCTCCCGCCAAATCCGGCGGTAGTCTATTTCGGTGCAACCCTTCTTTCTCAAATAGGTTATCACTTTGCTTATGGTGAAGTCCTTACAGCTGAAAAGGTCAAGATTGAATCCCACTCGGTTTCCTTTTTCAAAAGTATGGATGCAGATGTTTGAAAATTCTATGAAGATAAATCCGCTAACGCCAGGGTTATACTCTGCTCCTTTGACGGCAAAAGGTTTTGAGATGGGAAACATCTTGGCGATTCCGCAGATGTCGAGGAGCATTTTCTTGATTTCCTTTTTGGTTAGTTTCGGTGAAAGGCAGTCCACGATTAAGTGGGGAGCGTAAATTGGTTTCATTGTTTTCCGTAAAGTTTAAGAGTGGCTAGATCCATCTTGGTATAATCCAAGTCAACATTTCCGTTGACCCCCGCTATCCGACCACGACTGCTGTATTGCCAAATGGCGTAAAATGGCCACCACTTGTAAGAGGGCGAGCCGATAGCATAGGGAAGATTCAGACCGTAATTCGCAATCCAAAGTCCGTTGTCATTGTTCACCACTGGCATCCAGTTGAACGACTTGCAGGTTGAGGAGTTAATGTAGAGCATCGGTTTGAATCCGACTTGTTTCTCGACTTCCTGAAGGAAGGTCAGACACCAATCCACCGGATAGGGCAGGTGAATCTCATAGTCCAGAGCCAGAAACTCTCCTTGCTGGATGTCGCCCACCGTTTTCACGAAGTGAGTCGCTTCCTGAACAGGGTCGGCTCCGATGGCGTAGTGGTAATATCCCAAAAGGATGTTGTTCGCCCTCGCTTTCGTCTTGTTAGTTTGGAACATTTGGTCTAAACCCACTATCCCCTGCGAAGCCTTGAGGATAGCGAAGTCAGTTTTGACAACAGACCAGTTGATGTTCCCCTGCCAATGTGAAATGTCGATGCCTTTCATAATTTTTTAGTTGAACCTTTTAGAGCGTGCCGCTAACTTCTCGTTCTTGTACTTGACCGGTTGGTGTTTGGTATAGCTTATAATAAGGCAAGCCAGAAACGCAAGCACCAATAGTCCGATGACCGCTAGGATAGCTCCGGTAAACCATCCGTACTTATCCTTTGGGTCATTGTAAAAGATACTCGTATTGTTTATTCCTAACTTTCGAGATTCTTCAGCTAGGAACATTACAATTTATCCCCTACTGATAGCACCGAGAAGGGGCGGACACGCAAAAGCTGTGTCCCTCGGTGCTATTAGTCGGGAGGCAAGGGGGGTTAGCCTTGCCTCAGAGGGAGGTCATAGAGGCACTGTTGCGAGCCAGAGGTTGTGATTCGCAACAGCGAGAACTTCGAGGGATTTCCCTAATCTGTCCGCTTTCTTAAAATCGAAAGCGTCCATCGCCTGTTTGCGTTCCAGCGTCATCTCTAAAGTCAGCTCTTCGAGACTCCGCCGCCTCCGGTCGATTTTTCTTTTGATGTTTTCCATTTCGCCTCCGTGCCACCAAATTGGGGCATCCGTTGTGGGCATCCTGCCGTTTGCATTTTTTGTGGAACATCTCTTGGCTTACCCATTTGCGGTGTTTTTTGCACCACATTAGACACGCTCCGACCAGACCATCTGGGCATTGCGGTACGGGCAGGGGATTTTTTTCATATCCCAGCCATGGGTTTCCTGCTTGCAGGTTTCACAAAGCCTTTTTTCGGATATAACGCATCCGACCACTTTGTTGTTCTTGCCAGAAACGAGAATTTCGGACATCTTGACCTCCTATTGGATTTGGTTAATCCCTAAACTTTTTTCAGCTCTCTCCAATAAATCAGGGCGGCTCCGATTACGACCAGAATAATTCCGGTCACTAAGTCGTGGGACTCGACAAAGGTAATCCCTGTCGTCAACGCCCCCACCGAGAGGGCGAGAAGAGTCCCTTGAACTGTGGCATTGTCCATTTTATTATATTACAATTTAGATGGTAAACCAACAGACTTGAGTATGAAGTAAAGCGTAGCCATAGCAAAGAGGACTAGGATAGCAATGATAAACTTTTCCAGCCTTCCCAGATTTTAACCAACCATTAGAATAAATTAGTATACTCACGAGTAGGCTTCTTACGAGTAGACTATTTGTCTAGGAAAAGCATCACACAACCCACAATCGCCACAACTCCACCAGCCATCAAGAGAATACTTCCCAATCCAAATATAGGGGCAATCATCATCATTACAATCCCAGTCAAGCATATTTTAAGACCCATTTTTTCCACCTCCCTCCGAAAACTTTGCTACCACATTAGCACTGAGATACATTCCCATCACCACTTCCACGAAGCTGACGAACATATCGGTTGCTATTTTTCCCACCATCGCAAGGGCGAACATTGTCGCCAAAAGCAGAACGGTTAGGACAAACTTACGACCACCAATTGTTTCCATAATTATTTATGTTAACAAGTTAATTATAACTCCAATTGCAATGCTCAAAAGTATTCCTGTAATCAAAACATTCCGCCAGAATCTAAACTGTTCGGCATCGGCGAATTTGGTTCACGATGCCTGTGATTAAATCTGTGTGTTCCACTAGTTCGATTCCTGTTCCCAACGCTCCGATAGCGAGCGCGAGAAGTGTTCCTTGAATAGTTGCGTCTGTCATATTATTTATTGATTATTGATTGATTGACGTGTTCCTTTAACTGAATTTTGATGCTTCCAATGTCGTTGAGATAGATATAGACGATTAACGCCATAACAATCCCGATGACGCTGAATATCCCGATAACCCATGACTTCCAATTTTCAAGATTTACCACCCGCTTGTCATTGCTGTCAATAAAACTATCCATTTTATTCAGAATGACTGTGTGAAAAGACTCAAGGTCTCTCTTAATCTCGGAGTCCTGTTTTTTTTGGTCTTCGACGTGGGTATCTAGTGTTTTCGTGAGTGCCGCCAGATTGTCTGATTGCTTTTGCATTTCAAGATTCGTTTTATTGATGAAAGATAGTGTTTCGTTTGCGGGTATACGGTCTTTGAAATCTGTTTTAAGTTCGTCAATCTTTTTAGAATGACAATCCACGTCCCGCTTTATTAGTACTATTTCTTTCTCCTGCTGTTCCATTGACTTTATGTTTTCTTAAACCATTTAATTTATCATATTCTCCGTGGCACTTTGGGCATAATCTAAGATAATCTTTCAGAACTCTTCTATATTTATGGTCAATGTTTGCCCAATGCATTATGTGCTTTTCTTCTCCGCATATTTCGCAAACCATCGAAGCTCCTCTCCACTTTCTAATCCAAATGTGTTTAGACCTATATCCCGCTTCATCGCCTTTCCATTTCCAGCTTTTATCGTTAGCGTGAGCCAAAGATAATTTCAATCTTGTTTCCTCTGAATGTGTATGCCCCTTGAAGAAATTATGTCTTCCCTCGAGCATTCTTTTTTGTTGTCCAATCCTTATATTTTCTCTTGCTTTTTCAGTCTGTTTATATGCCCCTTTCATACCCTTATTCCAAGCCACTTGTCCTAGATGAGATTTTCTTAGTTTTTCTATTGTTTCTGGTGTATGTTTTTTACCAGACATACCGCCCTTTTTTACTCTCTTGTATACTCCTATTGGCATAGTTTTTAACAAAAAAGGACGTACACGCTTAGCAGGATGTACGCCCATCTTTGTTGCTAAGCTGATTATGCGTACATTCTACTAAATTTTTGCCAATTCGTCAACGTTTTATCAATGGGATTTGTTCGATACCTTCCATCAGTTTAAAATCCAAATTAGTAGGAAATAGACTACTGCGACCCCGACGGCTCCTGCGATTATCCCTTGCGCTCTATACATCCATTTTTGTTTTTGCTCCCAAAAAAGTATGTTTTTTAATTGGGGTCTATAATCTCGTTTATTGTTTTTTTTCATATTATTGTTTTTATAATTAAGTGTCCGTGCCTAAAAATAGTTTCGGAGACTGGAGCTGACGCCCAAATTGTCACATAAAGAAGTATCATAATCCGTTTATTGCCCCAGGCACACGAGTTCTCCTGTAAAAATGCAAGTTATTTATAGTGGGAGTGGGAGACGGTGTCGGGAATTGAAATACATAGCCATTGGTCATTGGAGTAGGCAAATCTGGATAGTTGGTTGCATAGTTGCCAAGTCCAAATACACTATTAAAAGCCAAATTTGCAATATCAGTTTTGCAATTATCATAAAAGCTTCCATATTTCACAAAGGGATAGGGACTGCCCCATCCTCTGCCACTCCCTGTCCAGGCACTCCCATTCCAGTCATATATAGAGGGGGCAGTTCCATAACAGAGAAGGGTGTTTCCACTGTAATCGGCTATATATTGAACACCCGTGACATACATAAAAGTACCATTTTCTGTATACATCTCAATATAGTTTGTCGTCCCTCCCGGTACTGCCGGGAAATTTGCCATTGGCATATTTTTAGTCCGTTATACTATTTATAAAACCAGAAATAGTTATAACATTGGCCGTCCCAGCAAATGCCTTAACAACCATTGAATTTTGCAAAATAAGTCCAGGGACAATAAGTTGAAGTCCTGATTTTGAGGCTAGAACTACAATTATATTCTGGTCGGGAACGCTCGCTCCCCCAAATTCAATAGTCAGCTGAACTGCCCCGGTATGACCGTTGTAGGCATATAACCAAACTTCATCAAACGTTCCCGCCGTTGTTCCGGAAACGGCTGTATGAATGGTTGTCCCGGCGGTTGCCGTTTCAACAACCTTAATTGGTTTTCCGTCTGTGCTGCCTGATAATTTTCGCTTGACTGCTGTTGCCATTTTTTTATCTTTAATTGATTATGAGAATACCTGCATTACTAGAAAATCCCCTCCGCCGCCACCTGATGGTGTTTGCCAAGAGCAAGTACCATCTCCATCTTCTCGTAAGAATTTAGTTCCTCCTGATTCACCGGTAGAAAGAACTGCCGTTCCTTCAGTTGTCGGTGCGGACATCATAGCGTGTTTATGGTCTCTGCGCGCGGAAACGACAGCCGAACCAGTTGCAGCTGCGTCTCCATATGCCTGTGTACTTGGAACAGTCGCATCAAATAACGCTTTGTTAGCGTAAACCGTTTCTCCATTCGCTATTCCAACAACATTTACAAGTCCTGCGGCTGGTGCGGTAGCTTGAAGAAGCAATCCGTGATTTGTCGTGTTGGCGTTTAAGTTGGTGTTATTATCGGGTGTGGCGAAAGCGTCTAACTTTGTTGCGGCGATTGAAGTATTAGCGGCGTTATCTCCACTATTAGTCCCACTGGTATTTCCTAAAATAGTTCCTTCTGCGGTTGTGATTAAACGACTACCTGCGACTTTATCAACTTTATCTCCTAGAGCCGTAAGTCCAGCGAGTCCCCCAGCTGGGACAGCGAGTCCGTCTTTGAGAGTCTTTGAATTCGCTCCGTTCCATTGAGGGATGTAAGAATCGGTATTGGTGGCTGGTGCAACAACATCTCCACTACCTCCGCCACTTGTAATTGTGATTTTAGTAGCGTCATTTCCTGCGTCATCCGTTGCGGTGACTCCTGATCCTGCAAAGTTTAGATTAGTTCTTGCAGTGAGAGGAGTTCCTTCGTCTTCTATGGTGTGGCCAGAAGTTCCAGCGGGTCCTTGGGGTCCTGTCGCTCCGTCAGCTCCAGCGGCACCCGTGTTGCCTTTATTCGCCAAAACTTGCCATTTAGTTGTGTCAGTCGGCAAAGTCCCTGCGGCGGCATCCACAAACATCACATAGGATGATCCATTGTAATCAACGGAATCTCCCACTGCGTAGTCTGTCCCAGCGGCATAAGCACCTTTCGGAACAAGTCCTGAAGGGATATTAACTGGGGTATTTTGGTTAAGTAGAAATACTTTTTTTATAGACATAGTTTTAGCCGTAAGTTAGCGTAGCGTAGTCGTCCGCCACATTATCAAAATTAGAATTAGAATCCGCAAAGAGTTCATTCCCTGATGAATCAACTCGTGAAACTCTCCAAACAGCTCCGGATGTCTCCGATCCGATTGTCGCTTCGCAGATGTAGGTATATCCTCCAGCGGTGTATATTCGAGAGGTCAAATCTTCGGTCACCACGCTAACCAAGTTAGTTCCGTCAGAAGCATAAAGACGAACCTTCTTTACTCCGAAAGTTTTGTCGTGTTCTTCTCTTTCTATGTCCGAGACAGCTGTGCATCCTGATGGCATATGATTAAATGTTATATTTGATTAAACTGCGACGAAGAACCCAATAATTTACCCTTATCTCTCTCGCCAAATTTTTCATACTATATTTTTTGTTTTTGTAAATATAAAACTTACAATGTCTAGTGTTGTTATTTTGTTCTAATCTTGTCGCCCATTTGCAGTTTTCTTTGCAGTAGTTTCCATTATTGTCGATTCTTTCAAGTGTCATTCCCTTCGGTTTGTCTCCCATATCTCTATAGAAATTTTCAAACTTTTTCCAATCATCACTATACTTGATTCCCCTTCCGCCATAATTTTTATAATCTTTATATTTTTTCTTATCGCACCTATCCTTCATATGGCACCACGAATCATAAATAGATGTCCTACTCATCCTGTGTGTGTATCTACTTAATTCAAGATTTTTATTCTTATGGCAACCGCAAGAAACAGTCTTTCCTGTATAAACAGAATCGGTTCTTATAACCTTTTCTTTCCCACAATCACACCTAAAAAGCCAAAAGGAATGTTTATCTTTTCTGGCAAACTTCAATGCCGTTAAAAATCCGTATTTATTATTTTCTATAATTGTGCAATTACTCATAGTATTTTGACTTTTCCTTATTAAGTAATTCTTGTTTTCTTTGGATTTCTTCTTCCTGTCTCAAAAGCTGGATGTGCATATAAATCTTATCGAGCCTTGATACTCCGTGCGGGTTTCCCAGATTGATGTCCATTTTCTGCAAGGAATCAGCGTCTGGAAGGTAGTCAGCCATTTCTTGAATCTTTGCCATTGTGTCGGGGTTGAACATATCGTTCTTTAGTCCCAGATAGGAAAGAAATTCTATGTTCTTCAAATTGATTCCAGCGTCAAGAAACTCTTGGGGAAGGGATTGCGGTTGTGGTTCTGGTGGAGTTTCTACTCTTGGTTGGATAATGTTTTCGTTCATTTGGCTAGTTGGTTAATTTGTCTTTGGGTGGTTAAGTCTTTCTTTGGTTGTTGATAGGTGAAATGATATTTTTTGAATATCTGTGTTTTTATGAGGTCTTTGGCCTTGGTAATTATATCCGCCTTAGCCGTTGAATCCATTGCCTTGTATCTTTGGTCTTCGGTGACTTTTTTTAGTTTTGCGGAAACCAATTTGTTATATTCGTCATTGGCTTGTTGAAACTTGGTATCACCCACTTTTGATTTGAATTGCAACAATTCTTTACCAGAACTTTGATTCCAGTCGGTTGAAGTCGCTTGATAAGTATTAGTGTTAACACCAAGTCCATCTAGGATAACACCAAGCACAGCCTCTGCTGATTTATCGTCTTTTAATTGAATCATATTTTGAATGGTAATTGGAGTGAATGCTCCATACAATGTTCCGCCTAGTGTGGGTTTTTGTCCCATTATATTTTTTCCTTTGAGCCAACTTATCAAGGCACTCACTGGAGGTGTGGTTTTACCAGTCATAAAATTTAGGAGAACATCAAATCTCGAAGTTTGCCCTATCTTTGAGCCGAGTTCTGATTTTACCCCAGTCGAAGTGCTTTTGGTCATTCCGGTTATTTGTCTTGCGGCTAAAACTATCAATGAACCCGCACCACCGGTATAGTCAAATGTTGTATTTCCCACTTTAATCTTTCCAAAATTAGTGCTGGTTGGGTCTAATTCCGCACTTCCTGGTTTAATGGCATTGGCAACCATCATTAGGGTCGCAGTTTCTCCAATTATTTTTGCAAAGTTTTTAGCCGCCTCTTTTTTAGCTAGTCCAGTTTCAAGACCATAACCAAAAGTGTGTCCCGTTAGAACATCCCAGTTCGCCTTTAACATCCTAGGAGCCCAAAATATAAGTTTAACCGCAGGAGATTCTCCAACTCTACCAAGTTTCCCTCTTGCAGTGAGAGCGTTTATCATTGTTCCCAGGTCTTGAACTTGCACCTTGTCCATTTTTACCCCATTTCCCTCTGCCCGACTTGCCAACATATCAAACAAATCAATTCTTGAACGAATAGCACTTCCCGTGAAAGCATCATCCGCCGCTTTGAAAATTCTACCAAATCCAGGAATTTTACCCGGAAGTGATGTCGGGAATTGCTCCTCTGTTCTGGGTAAAAGCTTTGCCGTTGTGTATTCTCCGTTTATAAATCTTTTTCTTGAATATACATCTGCCCACAAAGCATCCTTAGCGTTTTTTCCTCCGAGTGTTTTATAAATATCTTGAAAAGACTTTCCCGCCATATCCCACCAAACTGTCGGATGTGTCATAAGCGTATGAAGTCCCTGTCTTCCGAGAAAGCTGTTATCAAAAGTCGCTACAATTGAAACGGAGTTATCCCTAACTACGTTAATTGCTTTATTTAGCAAATCTCCAACCGCGCGGGGTTTGTTTTCTCCCCAAGTCTGTTTAGTGTCTTGCCACGCTGATTTCAGCATATCCTTAACCGACATTCCTTCTCCCTTTAATGCACTGACATAATTTTCCGAAACGACCTTTGATGCTCCATATTCTAGTGCTGATTTTTGTTGTGCGGGTGTTCTATCTACCTTTGGAATATCCAGTTCCTTCGCGTATTTTGTTTTGAGATCGTCAACTTTCGTCTGTAGATCAAAAATAGTTTTTCCCTGTTCTTGGGTTATTCTTGTTCCCATTTTCGCCTCCGCCAAATCAGCAAGGAATTGTTCGTTTTCTTTGGGACTGAAAATTCTTTCTGATTGTTTGGTCTGGAATTCTTTGAATAGTTTTTCCATTTCAGCCTTTTTAGTGGGATCGTATCTTCCGATTTCTCCAATTTTGCTCGCCCAGTTTTTTATTCCCTGCAACTTATTTTTCAATACAAGCTTCTTTTCAAATAAAAGGTTCACATCTTTGGCGTTTTCTCCAGCGTATGTTTCAAATAGTTTCGTCCGTTCTTCCGTAGTCATATTCAAAAGGTCGGGAATATTTATATTCTTTGACTTTAGTGCCTCCTTGAAAGCTATTACTTTTTCCGGTATCAAACAAAACGCCATATTATTTGCACACGATGGTTTCTAAAAATTTATTCCAATTCAGTTCTTCCTTGGGTATGTTTATTTTTTTAGTCTCTGCGATTAGTGAATTTTTAACTTTGGTTACTTTTTCCGATCCACCAGCCTTTTCGATGAAAGACTTTTTAATATCCGTCATCTTTGATAGTGCGGAATCAGGGTTTAATCTAGCGAGTGCCTGGTTTTCCTGACCCATTCCAGTTGATTCTCCGACCAACTTTGATTCATTGGCTAATCTCCAAATCATATTAGCGTCTTTTGTGGCGGTTGCGTGTTCATTCATCGCAACGAAAACATCTCTATCCAAAAGTCCGGCAGGAGCTTTCTTTTCTCCCATCGCTACTTTTACAGCCTCGTCATAGTTATTCAGGACATAATCAGTCGCTTTAGTTGCTTGCTCTTTGTTGATAACTTTGTCATATTCGGGCAAGTCTCTGAAATTTTTATCAAATCCATAAATCATTTTATCCCTGACCGCTTTTGATTTCACTGTCTTTGCTAGTCCTGCCGTTCCGGTGGTTGATTGATAAGTCAATTCTGGACTCTTTATCTTCCCTCCTTCTTGTGGGGGGAGTGCATCTGCGTAGGTAACAACATCTTTTCCATTAAACTTTGTGGTCTTATCTGTTTCGGAAAGGACAATTCCTTTATAACCAGCATCCCTCGATGCATTTATAAGTGCATCTTGTTCTCCCTTGGCAGAATGATTTGGGAGTCCGTTTTCCGTTCTGGAAATCATTGTATTTACCTTGTCTTTCCCCAATATATCTTCAAGCTGTTTTCGTTGTTCTGGTATTCTTGTGTCCAAATAATCACTAGGAGCGATTGTTTTTTCTCTAACCTTTCCACCATCTGCGAATTGTGAAGAAAATTCTTTATTCGGAGTGGAAAAACCAGTTTCTGCTTTACCCGAATTATACACTTTTATGGTGGGTTTTTCTGATGGTATTGTGCCGGTTTCGGGTTTTGGGGGCTCTACGGGCATTGTAGGGGCTTCAGAAGCGATTGTGGGGTTGGCCTCTCGTCCAGCCATTAAATCCTTAACCGCCATATCAGTTGAAACTCCTTGACCGAGATGAACCTTCAATGTCGAAAGTTCTTCTTTGGTTAATGGGCTTCCCAGTTTTTCTTCGGCTTGCTTTAGTGCATCAGGAAGAAGTTTTGAAACTTTAGCACTTTTGAAAAGTCCTTCGAGAAATCCACCTCCGACTGAAAGGGCGGGTTGCATCACTGCACCAGTCGCCGCCGAAGTTCCGATTGTTTTTGCCAGTTCTGTGCCTGATTGTTTTTGTTGCATTCCCTGTCCCAGCCCTCCGAGTCCAAATTGAGTTAGACCTGCGACGGATTGTTCAGCTAAATACTTCAATCCAGCCTTTGAAGCGAAGAATTTAGCCAACGGAACGATGCCACCTTCTGTTTTAGCCAGTTCAAACGCCTTACTTGTCGTTCCAAAAGTCAGATAGTCAGCTAGTGTTCCGATTGCCTCTCCCGCGATTTGAGAATTGTCTTTATTAGCAAAGTCATAAGTGCTATTCACATTTTTTATAGATTCCTGTGTCGCGTCTTGGATATTTTTAATCGCTTTCGCCCTGTCTTCTGGTGAAATAGTTTTGCTTTCATTTAATGCTTTCAAAACATCCTGTTGGTTTTTAAGGTTCTGGGCGTTTATTTTGTCCATATCATTGCTCCCACCGAGTTGATATTGAACCGCTTGTGTTGCATCAGCCAAAAGATTAGCCGTCCCAAAAGAAAATGAGTGTCCTAAATCACTTGCCGACTGCACGGGATTTTTAGCGACTGTCTCTATAGCATTTCCCATTCTTCCGACCCAATTTGATGGAGCATTGGCTTGTTGTTGTAAAATTTGTGCATTTCTTTCCGCATTATAAACTGGTGGAGCGTTTTGTATTTCGGGAAGTGTTTTTCCAATCCCCAGAAAACTTTTTATCGCCTCAAAGGGATGAAAACCTTGTTGTTCTTGATTATATTGGTCAAGGGCGACTTGAGCTGTCTTAATATCTTTTTGCTTAAAGTAATCGGGATTAACTTGCCCCATTGCACTTCTAAAATTCATCGTCCCAGCCGAACCTCCCTGATTCACTTGTCCCATTGCTTCTTGAAAATTCATAATCCAAAATCTTTAGGATCACCGCCCATCATTCTTATATATTGAGCTTGGTCTTCGGGTGTTTGGTCATTCCAATCTGAAATTTGAGCTATCTGCGAGTTTATCTTGGCATTGATTTGATATTTTGTTTCGGCTACAGACGGGGTACTTTCTTGGTTCGCCTGATAAGATGTCATACCAATCTTAAACTTTTTAACATCTTCAGGACTCAACATTGAACCGAATGCCGCATCGAAATCACTTCCAGATATTCCAGTACCGCTTTTAATTGCCTGGTCTTTAGCCGACTGATAGGCTGAAAAGTCAACATATCCACCATCTCCTCGTTGAAGATTACCTCCAAAATTAGCAAGGGATTTCGCCGCAGTTGGTTTTCCCCTTGCCGCGATTTCAGATAAGGTATTTTTTGTATCCAAATTGAATTTCTTTAGTGCAAGGTCATTTTCAAATGCTTGTTGTTCTGCCGCCTGTTTTCTTTGAAGTTCCGTATTTTTGGCATTATACATATCCGCCAGAGAGTTTATCTGGTTGGTGTTAATCGCCGCCATATGAGCCGCCTGACCCGTAATAACTCCCATTGAGATGGGTTGATTCATTATCTTCACCTGATTTAGCTCGGCTTTGTTCTTAGCCTTTGCGATTGTAGAACCTAAAGCATCCACGCTCATTTTGGCGTAGTTAGGCGGTTCAGCGGTTGCTGATTTGGCTATGTTATCAGCCGAATATACGACCGATTTGGTCGGCTGCCCCGTCGGGTCAAGACCCGTTGTTATCGTTGGTTTTTTCGCCATCTTTTTCTTCCCCTTCGGGATTATTTAATATATTAGCTATTTCCATAAATTGTTCGATCTCGCCTCCCTTTAAATCGGTGCGGAGCAAAAATATCTTCAAATTATTAAGCTGTTCGGGTGTTAATAAGATGTTGATGACTTTCTTGACATCTGCCATATAATTTGCTAGAAGGAATTATGAAACAATTTATATATATCTTAATTGCACTTGCCGTTTTCGTCTTCGCTTTCTGTTTTTGCTTCCGCCAATGGGCTGATAAGGAGGTTTTCGTGCATCGTGTGTGTTTTCACCGCTATACCGCTCCTGCGATTCTGATTGATAAGGGTGCATACGATGCGGGTTGCCACTGGAAGCCCCTTGACCGACCAAATCTTGATGAACGCTGGAATACTTGTGAAAACTTCAATGTGGGCGACACCAATCCTCAATATCCAGAGGCGTCTTTTGAATGTGATTAACTGTGTTGATCCACTAAAACTCCACCGGCGAATCTAAAATATCTTTTTAATCCATTGTCGTCTGTGTATCCATAAGTGTGGTCAACGCCGGAATCTCCATCCACATCTATCCCCTCTTTAACATACAAAACCTTCCACTTCTTACTGCTTGTTCCCAAACTGACACTATTGTTGTTCAGGGGAACCAATGCTGAATCAAATATTAACTGTGCTGTCGTGTCGGCATAGATTCTTTGCGTACCATAAAATTCCACAACTGGTTTTCCTGAATAGGTCTTTGCCACCAATCTTGTTTTATTGCCACAGGATAATTTTACTTCCCCGCTCTCATTGTAAGCATCTAATCCCACTGATTTTCCTGACCCCCCCGATACGGTATAGCTGTAAAGTCTGGCGAGGGGCGATCCACCAGCATCTAAAAATGTGAAAACCCCACCGCTACTGATACTTATGTCTCCACTAAATAGTCCCGATGAGGCATTTATGGTTCCCGTTACTGAAAGTGTTTTTGCGCTTAAATCTAGTTGAAATATACCAGTATCATAAGTATTTCCCCCTCCCCACATCTTTCCACCTATCAGGGTGAACTGATTTGATCCAGAACCGATTGATAGTCTTTTTAGTCCAACAACCTGATCTCGGTTGAAATTCATATCCTTCGGTTGTATTTTTGTTGAAGTATATTGCATCAACTTATTTTTATATAGTCTACTACCGGCGTGGATGTGCCGCTGGTATTGAGCGTCATCTTTACCTGGAGCGTATTTACATCGCCAAGCGAGCCATCAAAATAAACAATCTGTCTTATTGAATCTATTATTGGTGTTTGGGTTATCCAACTGCCATCATTTATTTTTGTTTCTATTCCAATGCTAGTTCCGGCAGGAAGGGATGCGTATTTTATTTCTACATTCTGGTAATTTCCATAAGCGACGGGAGTAATTAGGTATCCTGAATATAAATTTGATGAAATATTATCCACACCCGTTCCTCCCGTAGCTTCATAGGAAACAAGGAGGTTGTCACCAACGGTTGTTATGCAACCGATTATTTCTCCCGTATTCAAGAGACTTGGGATATATCTTTTATGAATTGAACGAGGAAGTTCACTATTAAAATTAGTAATTGACCATATTCCAGCACTTCCAAAGAAAAGAGCTTGTCCCTTGTACTGAACACCACTCTGATGAGCACCAAAACCCCCCTGTGAGTCTGGCGTGGTTATTTCCCCCCTTAAAACTTTATCTTTGATAAGCTGAACGCCGTCATAAAAATACAAATTACCGGTTCCGCCACACTGCATATAAAGATTATTGTCGGCGGGTATAATTGTATTTATCCATCTTTCAGGAACATAATCTTCATAAGTCCACGAATCTGAATAGGTATCCCAAACCAAAACCATCGCGTTTGATTCTGAAGACCTAGAGTATGTACCAATTATAAGATTTCCCTTCCATTTTCCCAATGTGCTTGCCCTTTGTTCATAGGGTATGTCTAGTGCATTATCATTCCAAACAAAAGTTGATCCATTCCACCAAACCGAGGCTATATAATCCTGATCTCCAATATACAGTGTGAGATTTTGGACCACCATCGGTTTAAACATTGCATCTGCCCTGGTAAAAGTATGCTCATTTTCATACCAAGTATTGGTTCCATAATTATATCTGCCTAGCTTGTTTCCCGTTGCAAAAAAAACTTGACCATGATAATTACATGCTCCCAATATTCCTCCCGTCATACTGGTGAGTGTGTGAAATAAAGACCATCCCCCTGCACTTGTCCGCTTCCATACCTTCCCCGTGTGGCAGGAAAACCACAGAGTTTCGTCTCCCGTAATGGGAGCTACGCACTTAACAAGCTCAGTCACCGTTGATCCGCTTTCCTTGACCATTGAATTGCTCGCTAAAACCTGTCCGGGATAGGAATGAATATCCAATCCATAAATAGAATCGAATTTTTGGTCATCCCGACTACTTTTTCCCTCGCCTCGATAAAAATCACTATGTATTATTGGTTTCACCGGCATCTTTATCGTCTTTTATTGGTTTAGATAAAACTTGTTCTAGCCTGTCTATGGCGGGCTTATTTTTTAATCCTCCCGCCTTCAATCCTAAATCCATTAACTCTTGGATTATTTTTATATCTTGTTCATTTAATTCATACTTCATATTAAAATTTTAACAATTAAGCATTGGCAATCTTAGTTTCCGTTCCCGACGAACCCTTATAATATAATGCACCGCTTTTGGAATATATGTATCCTCCACCACTGGGAGTTCCCGCCGCTCCAACATTAACCGTATTTAACCAACCAGTTCTTATCATTTGTCCCGTTGCGTTTATCGCTTCTCCAACGAAAGTTCCTGAATGCAGGTCTATCCCCGTATAAATATTTTGATCCATCTTAATTCCAGTCCCCACTCCCGCAGTATAGGGTGTATAAATATGAATACCCACATCACTAAATCCGTAAATTCCCACACTTGTAGTGTATCCATTTATAAGACATCCCACAGTAGATAAATAAAATGGTTCTCCGTTTGGAAGACCGGTCCCTGCACCATCGACAATCTGCAAACCAGCCTTTCGGGGACTAACCCACCAAGATGGTCCCTCGTTTCCTACCAGATTATCCGTGTTTATCTCAATTCCAGAGTAAGCCACATTAGCCACATTGCCATCGGATGCCTGAACCCAGAGAGATGTATTAAATCCTGGGGTGCTAAATGTCCCATTGTACGCCGTTGCGACATGGATTCCATGAAAATTATAGCTTCCACCCGTTTCATTAAATCCCCTCACATCTAAAACGGTATACCCAGATGTCGATCCGGGAAGGAAATATCCCTCAAATTGGTAGGATGACTGGGGTGTACCAAACCTTCCTAGTGTTAGTGCCTTGTAATGATCTTGTAGTCCCAGTATTACTCCGCCATCCTCCCGAGGAGACGCCTCCGTTCCAAATGCACTGAAAATAAAGGATGGTTCGTCTATATTTCCACCCCCAACATACCATGTTTGTTTATCTGCACTTTCTAAAAGTTCGACATTGGTTAAGTCAATGCCCGCACCAATGGAATCATTAACATTTCCCACGGCTGTTTTAATGGCCGCAAGCGATGTATCTCCGGCACTATTTTGCGTTAAACCCGTTAGGGCTGATATATCTGCCATAATTTTATAAGTAAGAACAAGTGGCTCTAATTATCAACTTGGAGACATCGTTCTTGTTCAAAAGTGTTCCGGTGAAATTGTCCACTATTCTTGTATTAATATAATATGATGTTTTGGCGGTAATATTTAGTGTTTTATTTTTGGTCATCAGTGTACTCGAATATGTTACATTTGTTCCAACGACGAAGTGTAATGAGAAATCTGCATCACTTTCTGAATTATTCGCCGTTGATAGTGTTGTTTGGACATCCTGATATTGCGTCGCAACTCCCGCACTCCATTGAGCAACAACATTATATTCAGTTTTCCATACACCGATTGGAATAGAAATGGCTACCGCGCCTAAATTATACCATGTATTTTTGGGTTGGATTTACTTGGCTTCTTTGCGTTACATCAGTCACCTCCACTGTCCATTTCGTTGGGTTAAGGGGAAATCCAAAAGGAGATTTTTGAATCGAATAACAAGGATTAGTAATCGCTCCGCCCGCTAAGGTATAATCCGTTCCGCCATAAACCGTGACTGACGTGTTGGGTGCGCCGTAGGCAACCTTGGTGATTATGAAATACTTAGTCGCCGCCGCGTCAGTTAATCTTACTTTCATTCCCGCCGAATATTTAGTCGTCTTGTCTCCAGAAATGGTAAATACATAGGATGGTGCATCCACCGAAGAATAGGTCCAAGTTTCTGATGTTGCAATCCACCCAGAATATCCATCCCCATCTTTAATTAGTGTTCCTGATGTCCCATCAAATAATACTGGATTATTGCTAATAGCTGAACCTGGTCCGACCACATTTCCTCCCCCTGCTGATACGCCCCAAGTTCCATCTCCCCGTAAATATTGGGATTGAATACCGGGAAGTTTTGGACAGAATCCGTGCATACTATCTGAAGCATCATTGGTGGTGTTGTCAGTAAAAGTAAGGGTTCTATCTGTTTGATCTCCCGTGTTTGTCCCCGAAACAGAGGCATCTAATGGAACGGTTGGTGTCTTTCCGTTCGCGATAGTAAGAACTCCACTCGATGCGGGTTGCGTGATTGTAATCTTATTGATTGTGGTCGCCGTCGCATCACCCAAGACGGGTGTGATAAGGGTTGGCGAGTCTGCCGAAACCTTAGCATTAAGTGCGGTTTGAGTTGCAGTACTTATCGGCTTATTGACATCTGATGTGTTGTCAACATTGGAAAGACCCACCTGCGCCCTAGTAACTCCATGCGGGTTTGAAGTATCATCAATGTGGGATTCAATGGTCGTCATGTCAGCCTCAATTTCCGTGAGTTGCGTGTCGTTAGTGTTATCTATCGTATTGATAGCGTCCGTCCCCGCTATTCGGGTATAGCCTTTATTCAACGTACTCATATTGGTGTTCTATCCGTCCAATTAGTTGATAAATTATCTCTTTGCCACGGGTAGGCGGTTGCCTTCCAAGGATGGTAATTTTTAATCCATAGTCCGTATTCTAATGAATATTCCGATTGTGTGGGAACACTTCTATTATTCCAAGATGCTTCTGTTCCGTATCCAGAAATAGTTTCAGAAACAGAGTTTATAACATCGCTGTCGCTGTTTATCGCTGGTGAGTTAAATTGAGTTGTCCTTTTAGTCCAATTAGTCATAATTTACATCACGCGGATTAACCGAGTATTCTCTGTCTTGGTTTCGACTGCGATAATATTCTTTCATTTCGTTTTTTAATTTCTCCAAGTCGTTATCAATCGTCATTAACTTGTTCTGATTTCCGTCTACTGTAATGTATTTTTTCAGATAGTCTTTCGCCATTCCTAGCGCGATTCCGACTTGATAAGGTCTGGCAATATTCGGTTCGTCTGATGTCGCTGATAATTGCGTAGCAAGCGGTTCATAAAATATCTTTAATCCTCCCGTTATGGAGGCGGTGGGAATGGGATAAAGAAAAATTGAATTGTCGTAGGTATCCACGAATGGTTTGGATTGAGAGAAATTCTGCTGGATGGTTGTGGTGTCCGTGGGGATACTCATCTCGTTCACATCAAATCTATTGGCCACCTTCCAGTTGGTTCCGTCATAGGTGACTTCTATTCTTTTAATCTTAAAAATGTCAGTCGGAAAAACATATTCTTGCTGGTTGGCGACGGTATCGGCGGTGGCGATTTCTCCACCAATGTCCCAATCGTCCATTGCGGCGACAACCTCGCCCATTAAGATGTCATACCAAACATTAGCGGAAACCAAAGTATCGGCATCAGTGAATGTCGTGGAGTTTGTGTTGGTTAGGAATCTTGCGTAGCTCCGCAGTTGTGTAAGTGTCATATTATTGGTTATAAATTAGTGTTTCTCTAAATACTTGCCTGTTTTGGGGATTATATCCCAGTTTTCGGGTCAATTTAGCCCTATTCTCTTCCTCTATCGCCTTATACTTTTGTTTCATTTCCGAATTCCATCTCGTAGCGCCCTGTTTGTGCCAATACCAGCCAAAACCACTCATTACGATCTTCATTCCGAATTCGTCTCTGGCTCGAAGGAAAAGGTCAATGTCTTCCTGCCCTCCTCCTGCGAAGCAGGGGTCGTATATTCCTATTTTTTCTAGTATTGATTTCTTTGTGCAAATCAGCGAACCATCTTGCATTCTGTCTCCAAGTAAACCTCCCTCTGTCATCACTGGTCTTTGATAGTCTTTTAATTTCTTGCCCTCCAATTCTCTTTCAGTCGTTGAGCATATTCCAGTGATTGCTACGTTCTCAAACATTCCGAATGGTCTTTGCAGTTCCTTGATTGAATTGTCCTCGATCTCGATGTCGTTATTCGCACAAATCACGAATACATCCTCTTTCACGTTTTGAAATATCCAGTTGAATCCTCGGTTGCAAGTCCTTCCAAATCCCTGATTGGTCTTGTTAGTCAGCACGAGATCGGACTTTGCCATTACTTCGAGCGCTCCTTTGGCTTTCGGGAATTCTCCTGCGTCATCTACTGAAATCAGGAATACATCATTCTGCCGGAAACTCTTTATGGCATTATCGGCCAACTGAACCAGTTCCTCCGTTATCAACATCTGTGGCATAACGCAATAAATTTTCATTTGGTTTTTCTCCACTGATTGATAATTTTACACTCTGTATAAAATCCAACGAAAACTCTTTTAACAAATGATCGCATTCTTCCCCAATAGGAAGCCTTTTTACATCCACAAAACCCACATCTTGCATTAACTTCTTTATATAGTCGTACCATAATATGTTTCTATGAAAATCAAAATCGTGTGTTCCGTCTCCCAGAATCCCCCGTTTCATATATTCTTGTTCTTTTGGGGATGAGGTGAAAAATATGTTGACAATTCCCTCGAAATCTGGACAACTGAACTCAAACTTTCCTCCTGGTTTCAAAACTCTATAGGCTTCTTTTAGTATAAATTCCGTGTCTTTTATGTGTTCCAAAAACTCACAACTGTATATTTCTTCTATGCTGTTGTCTGCAAACTTCCAAGGCTTTGTTGCGTCGTTCCCATACCGAGCGTCCATATTGAAATATCCGTCTCTTGGTGTTTCTCCGCCTCCTAATTCGAGCCTCATAGCTTTTCCCAGCAAAATCTTATTCTTTTCCCTTCGTTGATCTGATTATGTTTCTTTAGGTCATATAGCATCTTGCAAAACTCCTCATCCCTATCTAGCTCAACGCCTTCATCTTCAAAGTATTCCGCTTTTATGTCTCGTCTCTCGACTACATTGAGGTTTTTTCGGCATCTATCCATAAACTCAACATCCACATACCCGTAATAACCGCTGAAATCCTCGTCATATCCGCCTATTCTCTCGAAATCGTCCTTATGGATCATGTAGCAAGCGTCGCTGTCTCTTAACCATTTCCGCCCAAATAAGTACATTTCTCCTTTCTTTTTGTCTATTTCCAGTATCTCATCAATCATTTCTTTCGTTATCAGGTGGTCTATGTCGGCGTATATCACCCAACCCTCCGCCTCCTTAAACCCCAGATTAGTTGCTCCTCCCGCATTCCAAGGAATATCATCTAAAACTCTGTAAACATCAGCTCCCCTTAACTTTCCGAGTGGCTCTTTTGCGTGGTCGTCCACGATTATCACTCTTGTTTGCGGGTGTTTTTCTTTTAGGATTCCTGGGAGTCTTTGCTTTTGGCCGTAATATGTGTAGAGGATTGATAAATTTTCCATATATTCTGAAATTAGCGACATCGCTGTATTCTTCCTGCCATCCCAAGTTTTGCATAAAAACCCTTAATGAGTCCTTGTTCCATTGTGAGTAATCATCGGCATCGGCTTCGGTGGGAACAACTATATAAACCGTATCAGCAATATTTTTAATGGCTTCAATCGCTTTGTCGGGATATTCAAGATGTTCGAGTGTGTCTCCCAGAAATACAGCATCATATTTTCCCTTAACATCATAAGCACTCATCACTTCGCAGGGAACGCCGTGTTCTTGGGCCAATCTAATCCCCTCTTCATCTGTATCTATTCCCTTCGCTCCTATTTTTGAGGTAATCAGACCGTCCCCGCATCCTATGTCTAAAACCTTCTTTTCTTTTATCCAATCAATCACCTTAAGAACATGGTCTCGGTAAGCGCTGGGTTGCTCAAACTGCTTCCAGTGGTAGTCGCCAAATTCTTTATATTTTATAAATTCAGGCATCTAATAAGTCGTTAATTGTAAATTCGTCTCCCACACGCATTAAATTCCACCAGTGAAGACTCTCTATTTGCTTCCCCATCCACGATCCCTTTTGGGTGTTGCAGAAGTCGAGTCCGCTTTCTTGGCACGCCCTTTTGATTCCATCTCCCTCGCGGTTCCAAGGTGCAAAGAACGCATTGATGGGCTTGCAAGACCCGACCATCCTTGTGGAATTCTCTCTCCAATATTCGAGGGATTTTTTAATGTCTTCGAGGCATTCTTCATAAGACAGGACGCTGTAATCTTTATGCTCCCATCCGTGAAGTCCTATTTCCAGATGCGGAGCGGTGGCTAGATAGTAAAATAATGCGTGATTCTGCCAAAGGTCTTTCATTAGAACCGCCGCCGTGTGAATCTTTCCTTCTTTTATAAATTGTTCGTGGAGTTTCTTGAATTGGTATGTGTTGGTAAAAACATTTACATCGTCATCCCGTATGAGTATTGAATTTGAACCAGGGGTGATTTCTGACATTGCCTTCATTTACTTTAACTTTTATATCTGGGAATTTACTCAATACGTAGGGAAAGGAAATCTGGTCTCTTGTGCTTCGCTTCATTTCTTCCCACCACGCTTCGTTGAATTCTTTTACTCTCGGGGTGTTTCTTCTCACCATTGTTCCGCATTCGTATAGTCCGGCGTGTTCGGGAAATCCTTGCGACCGGTAATAATCCACTTGCGGTTTTAGTTCTTCAATCCTCCCTGCGTCCGATTCTGCTTCTTCGTATATACAATCTCGGCAAGGATGCTTCCAGACTCCTATATCCGCGTCTCCTAAAAAATGTTCTATGAGTAATTCTTCTGGTACCTGTAAAAAGATATTCCCATCCAGCCAAACACTAATATCGTCATCTATAAACTTGTGAGCCAGAATTTTGTATTTCTTGGCTTCCATCACTCCTCCGTCTCCCGTGAAGCATTTTATATCGTCCCTAGGAGCGTCACGTTGCCCTGTAATGCACGTAAATATCATAGTGGGTATATTCCTCGTTTCATAAAATCTAGGTCCTCCTGCTGGTAATCTCGCTTTCCTGCCTTAATTTCTTTTTGTATATTCTTCAGTCTATCGGGATTGAGCCAAGCATAATGCAGAATCTTCCAGTCTTCGGGTGTTTCTATCTGGACATATTGTAAAACTCCGTCGTAGGTGATGTGTGAATGGTAGCCTTCGGTGAAGTATAGGTTCTTGTCGTTATAGAAAATCTTATTGACGTTAGTTCTGACCGGATTCTCAAAATGATGCAGTGGGTCTTGGATTAGGTTGTAGAATTCCATTCCCATTGTAATCGGCGCGGGATGAGGTTCGATTCTTACGCTTTCAATGAATTCCCGATAACCTTCTCCGACTAACTTCTCGTCTTGGTCTATATTCACTATCCAGCAGTCTTTCGGCATCTTCGAGAGCAGCCAGTTTCTTTGCTTGCTCATCTCTTCGAAAGGATTTTGATAGAGCGTGAGGTTATAGACTTTCTTATATTTATTTAGGAGTTCCCACGTTCCGTCTTTTGAGCCTCCATCCACTATATGAAATTCATCCACTATCGGATAGACACTTTCTATCGAGCGAAGTATCTCGTGAATCCCGTCCTGGCAGATTAGGTTTCCAATAATTTTTGCCATTGTTTTACGATAGTTGACCATTCGTATGTTTTCTTCGCCCATTCTTTATTTCCAATGTCTCCGTTTTCTATCAGGTTTATATATTCCTCATTATGTTGCGCGTCTCCGAAGGTCGCTTCCCTGTCGTACCATCTTTTGCAATCCGTATGAACTTTTCTGCATTGAACCGTCTCATATAGTGCGAAAGCGTCGGAAGTTGCCATTCTACATTCTGCCAGTTGTGCTTTAACCGCCGAAATACAGTGAATTTCTGCAAAGTCGGTACAATATGCGAATACACCCGCTTCAAGGTACTTTTTGGCTATCTCCCTATGGTTAATCATATATCCGCCCTCTGCGCGCCCCTCAGACACTAATAGATTGAATCTAGCGACCTGTGTTGCCTTCCACGCCATCATTTCCTTGTTATCAGCTTGGAAGTCTGAAAATATCTCCCATCCGTAATACCAGGCTAACCTCCAAGGCTTATCCGGTTGCCTCTTGATGAGTTCCTCGAAGATGTCGAGCGTTGCGTCTAAGTGTCTATCTGGGGACGAGGTATTCAAAATAAGGTATTTGTTCTTTTCAACCTTTTCCTCAAATAAACTAGGATCGACCCCATTTGGAATAACAACCACTTTGTCATCCGGTACATTCGGAAACAGTCTTCGGTGTGCCTTGCTCTTAACGAATATCTTGTCAATCTTTGCCACTCTTTCGGGTGTGAATTCTTCTTTGGGAAGGACATCGTGCAGGTCTAGGAAAATCTTTGTAGAGTTTATCTTTATATCAACGGGTTTGGGGTGTCTCCAAATAATCGTCGCGTCCTGTTTGTCTTTGGGATTCCATTCCCAGAAAGGCTTGTATTGAACGCCGTCGTAGACCTTCGCACCTCCGCAGTTGTTATAAACTGTCACATTCCAATCTTTTGAAAGACCTTTCGCGAGATTGATTACAGCTTCCTCGCTTCCGCCAATTCCGTCTTTCATCGCTACATCGGGATTCCAAATCTTTGAAGTGTATGAGCAATAGAATACAAGGTCTTTTCCGCTTGAGGTTTCTTTCACGAACGTAGCATTGTAAGCCGCGCACATCTTGGGGTGCTGTCTTATCCTTGGGTCCATTTTGTCAAAGTACTTCTTTAGTTTCTTTTTATCTTTAATCTGCAAAATATCGCTTGTCGCTTTTTCAACTTTCTTGGTTATTTCAAAAACATCATTGAAAACTTTAGCCTTGTCTTGAATTCGTTTGTCCTTTGGAAACAGTCTTTTCAGTTCTTCCAGAATCTTAGTCGCCTTTTGGTATTCGCCCGTTTCAAGGTATATGTCCATCATCTGCATCAGGGGGTTGTAGTCGTAATCCCTGGGGTTATGGACAATCATCGTCATATCCGGTTTTGGTAATTGGAGTCCTATCTCTAGGAAATTGAGAGCCTGTTCAAATCTTCTGTCCTTTCTTAATGATTCACCTAGTTTGAAAAATGCGGCGGGATAAATCGGCCTCAACTCCATTGCCCTGTATAAATAAGTCCGGTCTTCGGCCAAATCGCTTAGAACTAGGTAGGCTTGATACTTTTCTTCATCTGAACCGGAGACTTTCACGAACTTTTCAAACCATTCTATCGCTTTATCCGTGTTTCCCACCCCCCAGTTGGCGTTTGCCATCAAATAATAGCTCTTTGCTTCGGTTGGTTCGTCTTTTAACGCCGCTTCAGCAATTTCTAGGTTTCTTTTGGCATTCACTGTTGCTCTTTTCCCATCTGTTAGGTGCAAAACTTCTATTTCTTTTATAAAATAACTTTCTATTTCTCTATTATTCTTAAAATCCTCGTGAACTCTGCCAACCCACTCGATGCATCCGTCATTTTTGACGATTCGGGTCTTTAAATGCTTTACAGTGCAATCTCCGTCATTGAAATCATATAGGTAGAACATCACGCCACAGTCTATTGCCTGCTCCTTCATTTTTTCAATAACTTTCGGCAGGTGTTCTGCTCCTTTTAGGACATCATCAGCATCGAGCCAAAGGATATACTCGCCTTTAGCGTGGGAAAAGTTGAAGTTCCTGGCCTTGGCGAAGTCATTTATCCAATTAAAATGAGACACATTCGCTCCGTACTTCTGACAGACTTCCTCGCACTTCTTGTTTTCTCCCGTGATTGTGATTTGAATATCTCCAACATACGGCGAAACATAAGAAAGGCATCTATCCAGGAGTTTAGCTTCCGCATCCGTGGCTTTAGTTATCATACAAAGGCTAAGCATATTTTTTGAATTCAGGACTTAAATGTTTTTTCGGTGTTTTCTTGAAATTAGCAATCACCTCCTCCTTGGTGTCTCCAATTATATTTCTTTCGCCATCCACATTGTCTATGCAACTCCACAAGATGAAATATGGTTTATATGGATTGTTGTCTATTTTCTGGACAAGTGATTCTATTTTCATAGTTTTTCCGCTGCCCTAAAGACATTAAATTTTTTAAAGAACCATTGGCTTTCCGCCGCCCTTTCCGCATCTGTTCCGTGAAAGAACAATCTTCCTTGTTGGTGAAACTTCATCAGCTCGTCCATTGCCTTACTAAGCGTTTCGGGAATTGAACCCGTCAGTCGCATCTCTTCCATTGCTGTATTGGTGTCTTCTTTCATTCTTCCAAACTTCTGGTCTGACAATCCCACTCTCTTTGCTCTCATAAACCCAACGAATCTATTGAATTCTTCTGGGTTGTTTCTTATCCACGCCCTCACGCACGCCTCTATGGCTTCGCGCCGTGCTATCGGATTTGTGTCTTGTCCTTTACCCATTTGCCTTCAAACCTGCGGATAGGCGGTTTGACGACCCATCCGAGGCAAATTAAATTGTTTAACTTGTATCCTTAAGTTAGGAGAAATCCTAACGCATAGTAGTTGCTGTTCGCGTTCTTGTATTCTACCGTGAACTTTCCAACGACTGCGCGCTGATCGTAATCGCCGGATCGTGCCAAACCTGTGTCAATCATCGGTCTCTGAAGGAAAGCGATGCCTAACTTGTCTGGGTTGATAGCGAGAACTCTGTGCGTGGTGTCGCCGGATTGATAGATATAGCGGTGAGCGTGGACTTGCAATTTTCCAAATCCCGTTTCGACAATTTGTTAATCCTCTTGCGAGGTGCTAGGTCATTTCTGCCTAACTCTCACGATGTCGCGTGAGGTCGGACTATATCATCACCAAATCTTTCATTTAGTGCTTGACGTATAGTCTCTGAGGATTCATTTCGGTTTAATGTTTTAATCTCGACAAGTATATCTATTTCTCTAGGAGTGTATGCCATTGTGATGGGATGCCCCTTGCTGTTCTTCCATCTCTTCATCTTGTTCCGGTTTAGAATATACTCTTCTAACAATTCAGCCTGCTTTTTTTTCCCGATTAAGTATTCTCTCAGTGTTTGAATTGTTTTTAATACCGACTTATAACCATCTATCCTTATTTGTTTGCAGGGCTTGCTCCATTTCCCGTTTGCCACTCTTACGTCTGGTTTTCTGTGGGTGTAGTGTTTCGCAACTCCGATTACTTCCAGTATTCTGTTGCATTCTGTAATAATCTCTTCGTTGGAATTTACTATGCAAATGAATGGGGTTAGCCTTACGTGTTCGTGATGTTTATAAGTTTGCATTGAGATTGTTCCCTCGCCGTCTATTATGCCAGCGAGCCAACCAAAATGTCTTTCCTGCTGATTATCCATTGGTTCATCCATAATGTTTTCACCTTATAGGTAATTATGGTTTTAAGAGTTTCCAGCATTTGGTCAAGTTTTAGATGTGCTCGATTAGTTAACACATCGACTGCCAACACAACTTCCTTGACATTCGTCCCTGTGACAACATTGGTTGTTTTGTTGGTGAAGTCATCTGTCTTATCTTTGAGAACTTTTCCAAGGAAGAGGTCGGTGGCCACATCGCCGTTCGACTGGTTCCAGCATTCTGCTTGCAATCCTTTGAGGATAGAAGCTGACCATACTGTACCAGAGTTCATAGCGGTGTAGGTATTTGCCGTACTGATTCCTTGAAGAATTCCACGGAATTTCGGAGCCGTTCCAGAAGCACCCGTGACGAGTGTTGCTCTCACAACATCGAATTCAGCGGCATTGTGCCAATCAACCATGGCTTTGGCGGTCTGGCGAGCCAGTTCGTTTTCGCTATGGTAGTGGTCAAGGAGCTGTTGAGTTTTGGTAACCTGGAATGGAATTGCAATATTCTCTATGAGGTTCGTGTCGCGAGAAGGAGCTGTTCGAGTAACTGAGGTGTAATCCGTATCTTCGGCTACGGCTGCTGTAGCAGCGGTGCGATATGTGTCGGTGAGGGTGCTGTGGATTGTGTCCGTAGCAGAACCCTTCGGCAACATATTGAAGATAGAGCTTTCCTGGGCGGTGAGGTACTCAATGAGACCTAATACATCTTCTTTGCGAGACGCATCTCCGTAAGAGGTGAAAATATTTGCTGATGCCATCTATGTGAAAGCTAAATAGCTCCCATCTTTTTCACGAGTTCGATTTTTTCGTTCTCGTTTAAGCCTACGGTTCTTGCCTTATCGACAAGACCTTGGACTTCTTTCCGTTCGGGAGCAGATAGCCTGTTTTTACTTTCTACAACTGTTTTTTCCTTTTTAGAGGCTTCCACTGCACCCACATATTCTTTTACTTTTTCCCAAGCATCTGGGAGTGAGAGCCCATCGGCTTTGGCCACCGACCTGACAAGGTCTAAATGTTCCTTAGCTTCGGGCTTCTCATAGACGAAATCACGTTCGGTGACGGCTTGTTCCAGTCCTGATACTTTAGTCATAAGTTGCTCCAGGTCAGCCTTCGCTGGTTTAGGAGCCTCTTTGACTTCTTTCTTTCCAACGAAAGAGGATAGATTCTTATAATGCTTTTCAGCATCAGCGTCGTCTTTGAATGTGCGTCCAGAGATTTCCTCAAGTTTAAGGGTGAATGCGGATTTGCCTCCAACATCCTCGGCTCCTGGCTCTTGAGGGGTCTCTGTGTCCGGTTGGGATTCAGAATCTTCGAAGAGATTCTCAATTCCCTCGTCCTTGGATTCCTCTTGGTCGTCGGTTTCTAAGGGTTTGTTGTCCATTTTGATAAAAAGTTAAGGGTTAATAAGCGTCAGGTCGACCTTCCTGGCGATCCCTATCCAATCGACGAAAGATGCTCTCCTCTTCGGATGGCAATTCATCGACTGCGTAGGCTGTGTTAAATATATCTGAAATCCATTTCTCAATGATTACTCTGGCTGTTTTCTTGGCGGTGAACTCTTCGTAGCTGGTTGAGTCCAGTTCTACCTGCCTAATTAAATCCGCCAATGCCAAGAGGGCGTCTTTGTTGTCTGTTAGGAATTTCTTGGCGGTTTCTTTTTTCATCTAACTGGTGTTGGTGAAAGATTGGCTTCAGTTGGCATTCCCTGCGTAGCGGGCTGGGGATTCTGCTGGGTTGCTTGCATTGGCTGTCCGGTTGTTCCCGGCATCACTGGATTTTGGGATGGCTGCAGTCCAGCTTGAGCCTCTATCTGCCTTTGGATGTCAGGCGGAGCGTCTTTGTAATTCAGGCTTTCGGATGGTGATTTTCCTTGTTGCGTTTGGGGTTGCATCTTCTGAACCATTTTTTCCGCATCTAGTCCGAGTGTGTCGAATATTTCACGAGCCACTCCATCCACAGGCATTCCCAATCCTCCTAAAATATTCATTGCTTGAATTAGCTGATTGACCATCACACCTTTATTTATCTGTTCGTCACCGATTTCTATGTCTATGTCGAACTCAGTGTTAAATAAGTCTTTGCGAAGTTCCGGGAATCTATCTTCTCCATATTGAGCCATTTCGGTAGCCAGTTTTTCAATTTCCATCTCCTGTTCCTGCTCGAACTTTTGGATGGCCGCGTTGGCGTCATCAATGCTAGTGAGGGGTGTCCTTGCCAGAAAGTCGGCGAACTCTTTTTCCTTTTTCTCATAAATAACCGCTTTGGCCAGTTCTCTGTCAAGTTCCCTTAGGGCGTCTACACTTCCGGTAATTCTAACTATTTCTCCATTCTTGATTGTATCCCTGATAATGGGGATTAGTTTTTCTTCGAGAACCTTTTTAAGATTAAGGAAGATTCCCTCCATAATCAGATTGTATCCCTTCGATGTTCCGCGCTCTTGAATCAGGGCATTGGTGGCTGGCTGTTGGGCAGCTTGTTCATCTGTTATTTGAGTCTGCGTAACTCTTTGTCCCCACAGGTAAGCCTGCTCTTCGTCTTTATAACTTGATGGATCAACTGTTCCGGTGTCTAGTCTGGTTATGTCTCCTTCCTGTGAGGTCTTAATTGCTCCGGTTGAAAAGAGTCTCTTGAGTTGTTGCGGGGTGATGTTTCCTCTCACCTCCCAAAGACCAGCCTGGGCTATGCGCGCCGTGTTTAATCTGATATTTATAATCTCGTTCAAGTATGTCTGAATCTGAAACAACACCTCTGGCACTCCTCGTCCATCGAATCTATTGACCAAATCTCTAAACTTAAACTCTTGATAAGGATGACCTTTTGTTTCTTCCATTTTGTGAACGATGTACGAATTGCCATTGCTTGAATAGCAAACTTTCCCATAGACATAATCTTCGTCCTTTTCGTTTTCAGTGAAGACAAACTTCGGAAAGTATCCATAGCGTTCATAGACTTCGACATAAGGAATTTGAGTGTTCTGTCCTCCTTGCATATCAAGTCCTGTTCTATCTAGGCTCTTTGAACCCTTTACTTCTTCTTTGTTGTTCCAGTCATAGGCCTTAAATTCCGGCAAAGTCAAAAGATTTCTTTCAATCACTGGCGTTTCGTCTAGGTTTGGCGCGGTTGGGTCGACAGTCATATTCAAGCGGTCAACTACCCTCAATTTCATCTCTCCGCTTTCTTTCCATACTTTTAGAAAAGCCGTTCCGTCAATGACTATGCTTCGCAAAAGGTCATTCAGTTTCTTTCCAAAATGAATCTTGTTTAGGTAGTATCGCAAAACATATCTGAATATTTGAGCGACTTTGTATGAATCAGGCTTCTTGGCTTTGACTTCGATGTCCTTGGTGTCTATGTCTATGTTCTTGAGAACTGTTTCGACTGTCCATTCAGTGAAAGGAATAAATATCTTCTTCCGGCCGGTCTGGGGGTCTCGTTCTTCTTCAAACACTCCGAAATAGTTTCTTCTGGCTCTTTTAACCGCCCGTTGCCCGTCATAAAAAAACTCGTCCGTAACATAGGCTTGGTCTGATTGCCATTCAGATAATTCGTCTTTGAGAATCGCTATGGCTTTTTGTTCCCCCGTTGTGGGTTGGTATGTCATATTGTTCACCAATCTGTTTGTGCAAAATTTTCAAATCTTACATCTTGAGTTGGTTGGTTTGTATATAAAGCGTATCGTAGGGCATCTAAAGCGTGGTCATTCTCTTTCACTGGCTTCTCTGGTTCATTGTTCTCTGGTTTCTTGTCCGGGTATCGGTAGGTCTCCAGCTCCCAGATTAGGTTCTTGCAGTCGGGATGGATGTGGATTCTTCCTTGCTTAAATAATTCTCTAATGTGGTCAATCCCCGCAACAATGTCTTTACTAACTTCTCGGCAATTAAGACCCGCTCTATTAAGTATTGCAATTCGGTCTGGTTCGGCGGGATCGGGGTAGACTTTGGTAGATTTGTATAGCCGTGCTTGTTCACTTATTTGTTCGGTGGTTTGTTTGGATTTATACCACTCTTCTCTTATCCAGTTATGTGAGTCCGAATCTATTTTAATAGGAATGATTGCCGCCGGATTTGTATATCCAAAGTCGATTCCAAGGATTGTGTCTGTAAATGTTTCCGGGAAGTCTGTGGTGACGTGCTTTTCTCTGCTAAATTCCTTATAAACTAATCCTTCTGTTTTTCTAAAGTCCGCCAAATACTCTTGGGCGAATCTGTCTTCCGGTATTTCTTTTTTAGCTTTGTCTAATTCCTCAATTGGAAGATGAGGATTATCGTAGCTTGTAAAATGAAAACTCTTGTAGTCTTTGTCTTCTTGTTCTTTATTGTATAAATCGTAGAAGTGGTTGAATCCTTTTGGGGTTGAGATGAACATCACCTTCCCCTTGGTGTCCGTAAGTGTTGGACGAATTACCTCTTCCCAGTTCACCCAGAAGTTTCTCATCATTGCTATTTCATCTATCACAATGAAATCAAATGACTGTCCCCGGAGCGTTTCAACTGCTTCCCATCCCCTTAGGTAAATCATTTGCTTGCCAATTCTTATCTCCAGCCTCGACCCATTAAACTCCGCCATCTCAAATTCTTTCTTTAACATTTCCCACGCTATGTCTCTTGCTTGCTGATAGGTCGGAGCTATATAAGCTATTCTTACCTTTCCAGCGGCAATCTTTGCGGCTATTTCTTTTACAGCCAGAGTGGTCTTGCCAAAACGACGACCGCAATTGATAACCCTAAACCGACTCTTGTCCCTCGCTATTGTTGCTTGTGCTGGATGCAATGCCATTTTGTTCTGCTAATTCTGGTTCAACTCTAATTATGATGGGTCGTCCTCCCTCTCCGGTCAGTTCGGTTGGAATCATCCTTGTAAATGCTTTCCCCAATTGTTCCGTCGCCCACATTCGATCTTTCTTATCTTCTCCCTCGAGCATCTCTTTTAGAAATGCAAAGAATGGTTCAGATAATGCCGCGTATCTGTCCCTTATTCTAATCTCTTCGTATTTTCCCTTTCTGCCCGTTTTCATTGATGCGTTAATTCTTTTTTTTAGCTTTCTTGTGCTTTGTTTTTCTTCCCACCCTAGTTGGCAAACTTTTAATAGACGGAGTTTTAGCCGCCCATTCTCGTGCCATTGCTGGTTTGTTTTTGAACATCCAGCGTGCTTGTTTTTTCGATTTAAACGGCATTACTTTTTCTTTCTTCCGGTTGCCGACATTTTAGCCATCTTCTTGGCCCCATATTTTTTTCTCCCGATAAAAGCGGCAAGTGCAGGACTGCCAACCTTTTTTGCGAGAGCCTTAAATCTGGCTCCCGATCCCAATCTTGGTTTTTTAGCCATAATTTTGTGCTTTCGCCCGCAACCGGGCGTAGTCCCCATACCATATTTTCAGGTATGACAGGATGCGAGCGAAAACAAAAAAAGGAGATGACGCAACAAACACAAGGGTGCTTATTTAGTCATCTCCTCCGATTGGCTACGGGCAGAGATTTCTATTAATAATATAATATAGTACTTTTTTAGTCCTGTCAATAGCCGTTTTTCTTTGATTTTTGCCCGCTTCTAATCATCTGTGGGTAATTCTCCAATAACTATTTGAAAATCCATTCTAATTTCTGGTATTATGGGCTTCACCTTGGCATAGACAATTCTTCCGCTGCGCTTGCTAATAAATACATCACAATCTTCCAATCTCTCCATTTCTTTTTCGATTCTGGCCTTATTGACAAACTCTATCTCAGTTTGTTCAAGATTCATAATCTTATATATTAAATTGCTTAGAATCTGGGAGAGGGTTTTAGACTCTTTAGCCGATTCCGTTATCAGCGGGGCCGTCTTGGACTTTCAACCGATGTATCTTGGGAAGGGCTGATGAGTTCCTTTCCGCAGCAACATTGTTCCGTTGCCCTCACCTATCCCAGAATCTAAATAATCTAAATCTCTTAGTGATTAGAGAGATTTAAGTTCTTCATGTTTTTTCTCCAAACCTTGATAGGTTATCACTTTTCCGGTTGCCTTGGTTTGTTCCTTAAGCCATTCCCAATCGGCGGCTCTTTCTTTTTTCATCCATTCGCTGAATTGAATCGGGTCGGCGTGCGCCCATCTATGACAATCTATACAAAGCAATACTCCATTCCTTATTTCGTGCCTTAGTCTTGGATAGCGATTCTTGCACTTTGCGTGATGCGCGTTATAGTTCAATCCCCGGCGCTTGCACCGCTCGCAATATTCCTTTTTGTGGATTATTTTTCCCCAGAGAAGATTGTTTTTTCTTATTAGCGGCTTCTTGGTTTTCTTTTTGGTCATAATTTCATTGATAATTGGGGGAAAGTTTGTATTTCTATGGCTGGTTTTTCATTTCCAATATATCTATATCCCTTGATGTTGTGTGGCGGATCTTCTTCATAAACTGACTCTATATTGGGGCTTTCCGATTGGCGGACTCTTCTTTCGGCATTTGATCGCTTATAACCGAGTTTGTCCACCAAATAATTAAACTCCGATACGGTCATATATCTTCTTTGGGCTATCTCGAAATTTAATGTTGATTTGAGGCTCATACCTATTTATTACAAGGAGGAGAGATTAGCCATAAGGATTTAGTTTACAGATGGCTTTTGCTATTTTACCAGCGCAAGCGTCAATCCGTTCATCATATGATAATTCCCACGCTTTTTCCCATTTATTTTTATATGCGGTATCTTTCATCTTGATTAAATTATCTATGGTTTTTCTTGGAAGGACGACGTTATAAGACTTAGAATGGAAGTTATTAGGAAATACAAATCCGATTTCTTCAGCAAATTCCATACTTATTTCTTCAAATTCTTCTTTCATATTATTTACTCCCAAGGTTTAGAAATTAGTAGGTTTTACGTTCCCAACTTACAAATCCGGGTTTCTTTTCGTAGATTAGGAAATAATATCTTCCAAACCACCTGGCGTCCGCAACAACCTTTATGTGTGTTATTTCAAACCCTGCGTCTTTAGTCAGTTGCAGTCTTCGAGGGGTCATCTGGCTGTTTAGTCCCGTGTTATTAACTAGAAATGCAATTCCTTTTTCGGCGATTTGTAATGCTTTTTCTGTGAATTTCCAACTTTGATGAAACGGCGGATTTCCAATCACCCAATCAACCTTTTTATCCCATAAGAGAAAGTCATCTCCATCCTCTATTTCGCATTCCGCACATTCTACCGGACAATTCTTCTGCCAAATCTTGTTCTTTCCGCTTCCAGCATCCAACGCCGTGTCTCCCGCCTCAAATGGAATAATCGCCATTAAGTCTTTAACCATCTGCTCGGAAGTATAATGGAAGCTAATATCTTTGGGCTTCGGTTTCATATTCTTAGAAATAACTTACATACACCCACAAGTTATTAGTTGTTCCCCGCAATTCGGACATCTTTCCATATCGCAACCCTCCTCGTGGTATCTTCCATATTTAACTCCGCAATCGTGGCATATTCTTTCCCTTACCGGGATTGGCGGGTTGCATCCCATATTGTCTTCTCCATAATAGGGAATCATCTTTTTTTTGCTATATTTGTCATTTGCCCTTTTTTGCTGGGCTAAAAACAATTCCCTGTTTTCTTTCCTCCATTTTTTAAGATACTCCCTGTTTTCTTTCACACTTTTTCTTATTTCTTTCATATTTTCTTTAATTTTATTTATTATTATACTAATTATCTCCAAGGGGGGGTTTTACTTTTTCTTATTTTTCATTTGTTTGTCAACCCCTACTCCCTAAGGTTTTTTACTTCCTTAGAATTCCGATTAAATAGTTTATACTTTTCTTGTTTTCCTTTTGGCAAGCTCGGTAGGCTTCGTAGATTTTCTGCTTCGGGTATTTCCACATTAGCCAGTAGCAGTTTGCCCTAAAGTAAAGGGAGAGTTCCTTTCCCATCTCCTGCCACTCCGTTGATGGCTTCTGTTCCTTCTTCCATTTTTTGTTTAACAGTTTTTCTTTTAGGGATTCCATCTTGATTATTGCATAATTCAAATATTTCTTCTTCAATCATATCCTTTTCGTGTTCGATAACTTTTAGAATAAATAGTTTTACCTCCGCAAATCCCAAATACTCGTTATCCATCACATCTTTCAACAATATATTCAATTCTTCTTCCCAATAATAGTCTTTCATATTTTTAATTATGTAATAATTTCCAACCCTTTTCCATCTCGGCGGTAGGCATAACTTTCCACGCTCCCTTTTTATTTATTGCGATACAAACTTCTTGGAACTTCTTGCCTATTTTCAAAAGGTGTTTCTTACCCTTGAATTTATAATGAGCCTTCGCTTCAATTTTGTTCGGATCGTATGGCTTGCGCGGCTTTGCTTTAAACTCAACAACACTTTCGCATTTCAAACAAGTCGCCGTGACAATTCTGGTGTTGTCGTCGAAAATATAAGTCCATTTATTTGTTTTGCATATCCTGCACGATTTCATCGCCATACTTTTTTATTATCAGATAGAAAAATAAATTCCAACTCAACCCACTCTTTTTTTTTGTCTTCCGAAGTGATAATATTGTTTTTTCATTTAGTCTAAATGGATATACTTTATAGGCCTTTTTCTCTTCTTTCTTTTCCATTTTCTATGTATTACATTTGTATATACCTATTGTATTACATAAACCTATCTCCAAAACCATATTAATTTAAGTCTAAACCTCGCTAGATTTGTGAGATTCCACTGATTCTAGCCTATGGTCTTCCTTTTCAGAGAAGATATGTAAAATAACACGCTCGCTTCACCTTTTGGACACTCGATCTTATGGTTAGAGCCTACCTATGCTCGCGGATCGAACAGTATAATCAGGTTCATCACGCGCACCCTTTATTTCAAGGGATTTCAGAATACTCCTGCAATTAAGAGCAAATTGGAGCCGGGTTGTGCGTATCTCTACGGCCAGCGCCCGGAGTTGATTTGCCCTCAATCGGTAATCGGTTATTTTTGAATTAGGAAACCGACTTATCGAAAACCAGATATTAAAAACAAAAAAGCAACTTTCAACTACTACCTTGCCTTGAAAGCGTTTCCTGAACGTGAAACAATTGCAAGGCAGTATGTGAAAATTGCCATTGTTGTTCAGGTTATTACCGCTTTCAATCGGTCTTTGTTTCAAACTACTGTAATTATCTTATAGGATTTTCAAAGTACTGTCAACCCCCTATAAACATTGACTCAAATTGACTTATCCACAAATACTTTATTCTCTTATTGGAAAGATTAGAGAGGGCTACAGATTACTTGATGTCCTGTATTCGTCTTCTTTGATCCTCTTCGGGAATTTCATCAAGTTTTGGAAATTTATCATAAGCCTGAAGTGCATAATAAATAGTTGAAGATGAAATATTTAAGTTCCGTCCAAGGTCTTGGA
>Ga0209048_10000640_pt1 | contig 36652 bp, 32 predicted proteins | sample FrelakmetCRP12CR_FD_187146 | JGI IMG/M metagenome (GOLD analysis project Ga0209048, IMG submission 187146) | Freshwater lake sediment microbial communities from the University of Notre Dame, USA, for methane emissions studies - CRP12 CR (SPAdes)... | ecosystem: Environmental > Aquatic >...
ACACTGACCGCGCAAGCCCGGCCATGACCTGTCATTCGCGCCTGGCGGTCGAAGGTCAACAACGGGCTGATTGCAGTCGTTGAACCCGTGCACGCCCGAGTCTATTTGTGAGCGGCTAAACTGAGTTTCAGATAGCAATTGAGGTAAGTAGCATGGACAAGGAATTCGCCGTCGACTCGGACGGGTTGCATCAGGCCGTCGAGTTGATGAGTCGTGATTTCAGTAACGCGGAAGGTCTTGACCTGCCGATCGAACTGCCACAGTTCGGGATTGGTTCCACGGCTGCACTGAACTCGCTTGCACCGAGCAGTCTTGGGGGCGCGGCGCGTTTGGGCGAGGCCACATCATTTGCCCACATGGGCCCGCCAACCCCATGGATAACTTGGGCAATTACGCTTTGGAACGCATCGCTCAATTAGAACCTGCTTCACCCTGCCACAGCACCTGTTGCTCGCCAAATGGAAGAACGGGTCGTGGCATGGCTCGCATCATTTTTCGGTATGAACGGTCCGTGGCACTGTCGCAGGCTCTTACGGTGGCGGCATACAACTTCATCTCGTTCCAGTGGGATGAACCGTTCTTCTTGGGCAAGGTGAAGACCGACTTCAACATCTACGTCTTCGACAGCGCCGGCAACTGGATGGACCCGAATAGCTCTGCATTCCCGGGCTTCTATTCGACCGATGACAACACACTCACCGACGAACCCTTCGAGATCCTCATCCTGCCGCCGTTCGACGGCGAGATCCACGGAGGCGCCAATGCCTCTGACTACCAGATCGTGATCGGGAAGATGAACGATGGGCATGCGCAGCACATCAAGTACATCAACGTCAATGGGCTGGCCGTGAGTCAAGAACAGGGCGCGGGATCCATCTTCGGGCACGCCGCGGCACGCGGCGGCCAAGCCGTGGCAGCCACCTATTACGCAATCCCGACCTTCCCCGAGGACTTCAGCGCACGAGGCCCGGTGACGATCCTGTTTGACACTGCAGGCAGGCGGCTGAACCAGCCCGACCTCCGTAGCGTGCCGCAACTCACGGCGGCTGATGGCGTCGACACGACCTTCTTCGGCTTCGACTCGGACGGCAACGGCTGGCCCAATTTCATCGGTACCAGCGCAGCCGCGCCCAATGCCGCCGCGGTGACCGCGTTGACGCTCCAGGCTGCCGGTGGCCCTGGCAGCCTCAAGCCACAGAAGTTGTACAGCGTGCTGCAGCAGACGGCCACGCCAATTCCGATGCCCAACGACCGAACCCACGCAGGCGCGCGCACGGGCCCCGTCACGTTCTCGGCAGACGGCGACTGGACGCGCTGGTCACGCTACTTCGGACTGAGCGTCGACGGCCAGAGCCGAAGTGCCGTCAAGTCGGTTTCGATCAACACTACCAACGCCAGTCTGCTCTTCAGTACCAACCCGAATCGCTTCCACATCGGCGACTCCAACGGGGTGGCGCTGGCCGACATCACGCGCACAGTGAGTCCGGATAGCAGTACCTTTACGCTGACCTTCGCCCCCGGCAAGTTCGGTCCGGGCTCCACGCTGCGCTTCGGGATGTCGGTGTACAACCCACTACAGGGGTCGACACAGGAGGATCCTGATCGCCTGCGCGGAGCGACGATCACCACCAAGCTCGAAGACGGCACTGTGTTCAGGTCGACCGTGGCCGCCGATCCCAAGCTGCCCGTCAACCAGTCCACCGGCGCTGGCCTTGTCAACGCCGCGGCGGCGACGCGCAAGGCGCAGCAGCGGGGCTGGGGCGCAGACTGACACCGCACTGCGGAGCCGCGGCAGGCGCGTCTGGTCGATTCAGGACCTGACTGGCGCCTGCAGCGCACCGCTGAGCGACCGTCGGTGAGGGACACACATCCTGGGCACTGCGTGCAACGGGCCAGTGCGCAGTAGCATTGGTACGTCGGTAACGAGCGATTGAAGGCGAGTGTTTGGGCGTCCCCTTTTGCGACTTCAAGTTGAAGGCTGCGAGCGGATGCACTGAGTCGATTCTGTTGAAGTACTCGAAATTTGGTGTCGAGAGAATTTGCCCTCGACGCTAACGCAGGACCGAACTTGTAGTAGCGAGGCCCAGCCTCAATCCGTAGAGCCTCGGAGACGAATCGCGGGAGTCGAAACGAGGTCATCGTGTCCACTCCAAAGCGTCGCCTCTACGAGTCCAAAATCCCTCGCACTCTCCTCGGCGAGGAGTTCTTCAACAGAATCGGTCGTCCACGGGTATGGACGCCTTCATACCGCCAGAGAGCCCGACCGGGACGCGGCTGTACCATCGACCAGGCTGGATCGTTGTCCAGCCGGTTCCAGGCTTTCGCACGCGCTCATGACAAGGCTCAATCTAGCGAAAGCACGACTGGCGCTCTGGGTTCTGATCGCCAGCACTACGGGCATGGTCGCAGTCGCCTGCGCTGAAGGAGGTGAGCCGGACAGTGCCGCGCTGAGAGCCGAGGTGCTGAGACTGATCGGGGATGCCGCTTGCAGCCGAGACGACCAGTGCCGTACGCTGGCACTCGGTGCCAAGGCTTGCGGTGGGCCGCAGTCGTACCTGGCTTGGTCGACAATGCGCACCGACGAGGCGGAACTTAGGCTTGCTGCGGACAGATACGCGGCGAGCCGGCGCGCCGATATCCGCGACGGCGCCCAGGTCTCGGATTGTTCGCTGGTTGCGGACCCCGGTGCCTGGTGCGCCGCGGCGGCCTCGGCCGCTTCGGCCAGTCTTCCACTGGTCTGTCGCTTGCGGGGCAAGCGTCCCGACGCTGGAACTCGCGCGCAGTGACGCTGCCCGTCGAGTCTCGCGGCCCGGATCAACACTCTGTGGCGTATGCTGGCGAGACGCCTAAGCATCCCTTTGGTCACTAGGTCACCGCCCGGTTCAGAGTAAGCCGTTCGTAAGAGCGCGCGCCTAACCTTCGGGAAAGAACCACAGCCTTGATCAGGAGACCCGCATGTCCGCGACCGAAACGCCCCACGTCCCGCACGAGCTCAAGCTCTACCCGCCGCCGGCCGCCGCCGTGAAGTCCGCGCATGTGTCGGGCATGGCCGCCTACCAGAAGCTCTGCGCCGAGGCCGAGGCCGACTACGCCGGCTACTGGGCCCGCCTGGCGCGCGAGTTCGTCGCGTGGAAGAAGCCGTTCACGAAGGTGCTGGACGAGAGCAATGCGCCGTTCTTCAAGTGGTTCGAGGACGGGACGCTCAACGTCTCGTACAACTGCCTCGACCGGCAGATCGAGGCCGGCCTCGGCGACAAGGTCGCGATCATCTTCGAGGCCGACGACGGCAAGGTCACTCGCGTCACCTACAGCGAACTGCTGGCGCGCACCTGCCGCCTTGCCAACGCGCTGAAGGCGCGCGGCGTGAAGAAGGGCGACCGGGTCGTGATTTACATGTCGATGTCGGTCGAGGGCGTGACTGCGATGCAGGCCTGCGCCCGCATCGGCGCGACGCACTCGGTCGTGTTCGGCGGCTTTTCGGCGCAGAGCCTGCGCGACCGCATCAGCGACGCCGGCGCGGTGATGGTGATCACCGCCGACGAGCAGTTGCGCGGCGGCAAGCAGCTGCCGCTGAAGGCGATCGTCGACGAAGCGCTCGCGCTCGATGGCTGCGAGAGCGTGAAGGACGTGATCGTCTACCGGCGCACCGGCGGCAAGATCGCCTGGAACGCGCCACGCGACCAGTGGCTGCACGACGTCACCGCCAACCAGCCCTCGTCGTGCGAGCCAGAATGGGTCGGCGCCGAGCACCCGCTGTTCCTGCTCTACACGTCGGGCTCGACCGGGAAGCCCAAGGGCGTGCAGCACAGCAGCGGCGGCTACCTGCTGTTCGCGGCGCTCACGATGAAGTGGACCTTCGACCTCAAGCCGAACGACATCTTCTGGTGCACCGCAGACATCGGCTGGGTTACGGGCCACACGTACATCGCCTACGGCCCGCTCGCGCTCGGCGGCACCGAGATCGTGTTCGAGGGCGTGCCGACCTATCCCGACGCCGGACGCTTCTGGAAGACGATCCAGGACCACCAGGTCACGATCTTCTACACCGCGCCGACGGCGATCCGCTCGCTCATCAAAGCCGCCGAATCGACGGCCACCGCGCATCCGCGCAACTACGACCTGACGAGCCTGCGCATCCTCGGCACGGTGGGCGAGCCGATCAACCCCGTCGCATGGGAGTGGTACCACCAGCACATCGGCGGCGGGCGCTGCCCGATCGTCGACACCTTCTGGCAGACCGAGACCGGCGGCCACATGATCACGCCGCTGCCGGGCGCGACGCCGCTCATCCCGGGCTCGTGCACGCTGCCCTTCCCCGGCATCCAGGCCGCCGTCGTCGACGAGACCGGCAAGGAAGTGCCGTGGGGGCAGGGCGGCATCCTCGTCGTCAAGCGCCCGTGGCCGGCGATGATCCGCACCATCTGGGGCGACCCGGAGCGCTACCGCAAGAGCTACTACCCGGACGACTTCAAGGGCAAGTACTACCTTGCCGGCGACGGCGCGATCCGCGACGCGAAGACAGGCTACTTCACGATCACCGGCCGCATCGACGACGTCTTGAACGTCTCGGGCCACCGCATGGGAACGATGGAGATCGAGAGCGCGCTGGTGGCCAACCCGATCGTCGCCGAGGCGGCGGTGGTGGGCCGCCCCGACGACACGACCGGAGAAGCGATCTGCGCCTTCGTCGTCCTCAAGCGCAGCCGACCGGTGGGCGACGAGGCAAGAGCGATCGCCAAGGAACTGCGCGACTGGGTCGGCAAGGAGATCGGCCCGATCGCCAAGCCGAAGGACATCCGCTTCGGCGACAACTTGCCCAAGACGCGCAGCGGCAAGATCATGCGCCGCCTGCTGCGCTCGGTCGCCAAGGGCGAGAAGATCACCCAGGACACCTCGACCTTGGAGAATCCAGCGATCTTGGATCAGTTGGCCCAGGCCAACTGATCGCGCGGCTAAGCCGCAGCGACGCGAGCTGGATTCAGGCGCAGGCAAACTTCCGCGCAAGCGGAAGTTAAGGCGCGCAGCGCCGGCCGAAGCTGCAACCCAGCGATATTGGATCTGTTGCCTCAAGCCAACTGATCCAAGCGGCGAAGCCGCGGCGGCGCAGCTCGAGTCCCGCTCAGCCGCCGTCGAAGTGCCCGTGCCGCCCAGCGCCCTTTGCGAAGCGCGTCGCACCTTCGACGCTTTCACCTGAATGCAGGGTCTCGAGCCCTACGCCGAATTCCTGCGCCAACGCCTCGCGCAGAGGCAGACCGTGTTGGCGCAGCGCACTGGCGCGGTCGCTGCGCAGGCACTGCTGCGGGAACGCGGCGATCTGCGCGGCCAATTCCAGCGCAGCTGCGAGCGCCTTCCCGGCCGGCACCTTGCGGTTTGCCAAGCCGATGGCGATCGCCTCCGTAGCGTCGACCGGCCGGCCGGTAAGGATCAGATCGAGCGCGCGGCTCTGACCGATCAGCCGCGGCAGCCGCACGGTGCCGCCGTCGATCAGTGGCACGCCCCAGCGGCGGCAATAGATGCCGAACACCGCGGTCTCGTCGACAACGCGCAGATCGCACCACAATGCCAGCTCCATTCCGCCGGCCACCGCGCTGCCAGCAATGGCAGCGATGACGGGCTTGCCCAGTTGCAACCGCGACGGACCCATGGGTGCGTCGCCGTCCATGTCGGCGCTGAGCGGCAGGGCGCTCGCCGGGTCGTCGAACCCGGTCGAAACGGACTTCAGGTCGGCGCCAGCGCAAAAATGCCCGCCGGCACCGGTCAGGATCGCCACGCGCGTCTCGGCGTCGGCATCGAAAGCGCGGAACGCTGCGGCGAGCGCATGCGAAGTCGCAGCATCGACCGCATTGCGCACCCGCGGCCGGTTGATCGTGACGGTCCAGAGCGGGCCCGCGCGATCGATCAGCACGTTGTCCATGGCTAAGTTCCTCCGCATTCGTTCACACCGCCGCACGTTGCAAAGCGTTTGACATTCGTGGCACGCGCCGCCGGCGAAGTCAAGAGAATGACCGCATCCCGGGTTTCCACGCTCGCGCGCCAGCTGCCGCTTCGCTACAACACGGCTGACTGTCCGCCCTCCCGGCGGGTCGAGCATAGCAAGCAGAGCGGGACATTGCCGAGGCAGTAGCGTGCAGTTCGTTCAGATCATCATCAGCGGCATGGCGCAGGGCTGCATCTACGGGCTCATCGCGCTCGGCTTCGTGCTGATCTACAAGGCGACCGAGACCGTCACCTTTGCGCAGGGCGACCTGATGATGGTCGGCGCTTTCATCGGACTCGCGTGCATGACGTTCATGGGCTTTCCGTACTGGCTCGCCGTGCTCACGTCCATCGCCGGGATGGCACTGCTCGGGTTCGCCACCGAGCGTCTCGTGATCCGGCCTATCCTCGGTGAGCCGGCGTTCTCGATCGTGATGCTGACCGTGGGCATCGGCTACGTGGGCCGCGGGCTAATCACAATGATCCCTAGCATCGGGACCGAAACGCATGCACTGCCGGTGCCCTACAAGGACATTGCTTTCACGTTCTGGGGGTTGCTGCTGGCGGCGGAACAGATCGTCATCATCGGCACGACCGCGCTGCTGTGCACGCTGCTGTTCGTGCTTTTTCGCTACACGCGTATCGGCGTTGCGATGCAGGCGGCGTCACAGAACCAGATCGCCGCTTACTACATGGGCATTCCGGTGAAGAAGCTCAATTCTCTGGTTTGGGCGCTGGCATCGATGGTAGCCGCAGTCGCCGGGCTGCTGCTGGCGCCGATCACCTTCGTGCACGCGAACATGGGCCTGATCGGACTCAAGGCGTTCCCGGCTGCCGTGGTCGGCGGGTTCGGCAGCCTGCCCGGCGCAATCGTCGGTGGCCTCGTGATCGGCGTCGTCGAATCGCTGTCGGGCTTTTATCTGCCCGAGGGCTTCAAGGACATCGCGGCGTACGTGGTCGTGCTGATCATGCTGATGGTGCGACCGAATGGCCTGTTCGGCGAGCGGCTGCGCAAGAAGGTCTAGGGTCTCCCACTCCATGCGCTTCATCTTCAAGACCAGTTACGACCGGGACATCGATCTCGCCAAGCATGGCGGGCATCGCTTCTGGTATTCGCTGCTGCTGGCATTGCTGGTCGCGGCGCCTTGGATCGTCGACGAGTACTGGCTGTCGCAGTTCTCGTTCATCCTGATTTACGGCATCGTCGGCCTCGGCCTGATGCTCCTGGCCGGGTTCACCGGGCTGTTCTCGCTCGGCCATGCGGCGTTCCTCGGCGTCGGCGCGTACACCGAAGCGGTGCTCGCGGCCAAGGGCTGGCCGTTCCCGCTATCGATGGCCTGCGCGATGGGGCTCTCGGCGTCGGTGGGCGTGGTCGTCGGTCTGCCTGCGCTGCGCGTGAAAGGCATCTACCTGGGCATCGCGACACTGGCGTTCGGCTTCATCGTCGAGGAGGTCCTGGCCCGCTGGGACGGCGTCACCGGCGGCAACGCCGGCATGACGGTCAAAGGCGTCGACGTCTTCGGCTGGAAGCTCGCGTCGTCCGAAGCGTTCTACTGGCTCTGTCTCGCGCTTGCGCTGCTGGCCACGCTGGCGGTGCTGAATGTCTTGCGCTCGCCTACCGGGCGCGCGTTCGTCGCGATCCGCGACTCGGAGATCTCGGCGCAGAGCATGGGCATTCACCTGGCGCGCTACAAGTCGCTCTCGTTCGCGATCTCGGCCGCGCTCGCCGGCCTGGGCGGGGCGCTGTACGCGCACAAGATCAGCTTCCTCTCGCCCGACCAGTTCAACATCGTGCAGTCGATCGACCTGCTGCTGCTGGTGGTGATCGGCGGGCTCGGCTCGGTTCACGGCGCCTTCCTCGGTGCGATCTTCCTGATCGCGATGCCGCAACTCATCGCGCTCGGCAAGGACTTCCTGCCCGCTTCGATCGGGCAGGCGGCGGGTCTGCAGGCGGTGGTCTACGGCACGGTGTTGATCGCGTTCGTGCTCTTCGAGCCGATGGGCCTGTACGGCCGCTGGCTCAAGATACGCACCTGGCTGCAGCTCGTGCCTTTCTATCGCAAGGGTCTGTTCAAGCGGCAGAAATCGTTCCAGAAGTCGGACCGGGTGCGATGACGACCGCGCTGCTTTCGGCCCGCAACCTGAGCGTCCGCTTCGGTGGCCTGCTTGCGGTCAACGACGTGAGCTTCGACGTTCTCCCGGGCGAAGTCTTCACGCTGATCGGCCCCAACGGTGCCGGCAAGACGACGGTCTTCAACCTGATCAGCCGCATCTACGCGCCGAGCGGCGGCCGGATCGCGTTCGACGGCAAGTCGCTGCTCGACGCGGCGCCGCACGAAGTGGCCGCGCTGGGTATCGCGCGAACGTTCCAGAACATCGAGTTGTTCGAACATGCGAGCGTGTTGCAGAACCTGCTGATCGGCCGTCACCGTCACCGCACGAACCCGTTCTGGCGCGAAGTGCTCTTCACACCTTCGGTGCGCGCCGCCGAGCGCGCGACGCGAGAGAAGGTGGAGCAGGTGATCGACTTCCTCGATCTGCAGCACTACCGCGATTCGCTCGTCGCGGGCCTGCCCTACGGAGTGCGCAAGGTGGTCGAACTCGCGCGAGCGCTGGCCACCGAGCCGCGGCTGTTGCTGCTGGACGAGCCGTCATCGGGCCTGAACGTCGAGGAAACTGGCGACATGGCGTTCTGGATCCATGACATCCAGGCCGACCTCGGGATCACCGTGCTGATGGTCGAGCACGACATGACGCTCGTCTCCAAGGTGTCCGACCGCGTTCTCGCGATGAACCAGGGCCAGGTGCTCGCGCTGGGCACGCCGCAGCAGGTGCAAGCGGACCCGGGCGTGATCGAGGCCTACCTCGGTACCGCCGGCGACGCGGCGTCGCTGCGGCGCGTGAAGGCGACGGCTCGATGAACGAAGAAGCCATCCTGACGCTGACCAACGTGGAAAGCGCCTACGGGCCTATCCGCGCCATCCGCGGCGTGAGCCTGCGCGTGCGCCAGGGCGAGATCGCCACCGTGCTCGGCTCCAACGGTGCCGGCAAGTCGACGATCCTGAAGACCATCTCTGGCATCATCGATCCGCGCAAGGGCAGCGTCCACTTCCGCGGCGAGGACATCACCGCAAAGGACCCGGCACTGATTGTCCAGCGCGGCCTCTCCCAGGTGCCCGAAGGGCGCGAGGTGTTCCCGCTGCTGTCGGTGCGCGACAACCTGATGATGGGCGCGTACACGCGGCGCGATCGCGACGCGGTGGCGCGCGACCTCGACCTCGTGTACGGCTACTTCCCGATCCTCAAGGAACGCAAGCACCTGGACGCCGGGTTGCTTTCGGGCGGACAGCAGCAGATGCTCGCGATCTCGCGCGCGATCATGGCGGCGCCGCAACTGGTCCTGCTCGACGAACCCAGCCTCGGCCTGTCACCGCTGCTGACGCAGGAGATCTTCGAAATCATCGTTCGCATCAACCGCGAGCGCGGCACGACGCTGCTGCTCGTCGAGCAGAACGCCAACATGGCGCTCAACGTGGCCGACTACGGCTACGTGCTCGAGAACGGCCGCATCGTGATGGAAGACAGTTGCGATCGCCTGCGCGATAAGGAGGACATCAAGGAGTTCTACCTCGGCATGAAGGAAGCCGGCGCGCGCGGCGAGCGGCGCTGGAAGAAGAAGAAGACCTGGAGATAGGGGAGCGCGCATGTCGAACCTGTGGGACCTGAGCCGGATCCAGCCCAACCTCGAGATCGTCGTTCCCGGCACGACACTGCCCGAGGTGTTCTGGAATGCCGTGCGGCTGCGCGGCGACAAGACCTTCATGCGCGAGAAGGATCTCGGCATCTGGCACGCCTGGAGCTGGAACCAGACCGGCGCGGCGGTGCGCGAGATTGCGCTGGGCCTGGCCGCGCTCGGCTTCGAGCCCGCGGACTGCGCGTCGATCCTGGCCAACACGGTCGTCGAATGGGTGCTCGCCGACCTCGCGGTGCTCTGCGCCGGAGGCGTCTCCAGCGGCATCTACCCGACCGATGCCACGCCGCAGGTGCAGTACCTGTGCGAGGATTCGCGCACGTCCTTGCTCTTCGTCGAGGACGAGGAACAACTCGACAAGGCGCTCGAGGTGCGCGAGCGGCTGCCGGACCTGAGATGGATCGTGGTCTTCGACATGGAGGGGCTGCACCGGTTCCACGACCCGCAGGTGCTGAGCCTGGCGCAACTACGCGAACGCGGACGCGAGTTCGACGCTGCGCACCCGGGCGAATTCGAGCGCCGCTGCGCGGCGCGCGGGCCCGATGATCTGGCGATCCTGATCTATACGTCGGGCACGACCGGCAGGCCCAAGGGCGCAATGCACTCGCATCGCGGCCTCGTCTACACGGTGCGCGGCTACAACACGCTGACCGCGCAGGACGAGCACGACGAACGCATGTGCTTCCTGCCGCTGTGCCACGTAGCCGAGCGACTTGGCGGCGAGTACTACGCGATCTACACCGGATCGGTGCTGAACTTCGTCGAGAACCCCGATACCGTGCCCGAGAACGTGCGCGAGATCGCGCCCACAGTGGTCACCGCAGTACCTCGCGTGTGGGAAAAGTTCTACTCGGCGGTGTCGATCGCTGTCGCGGAGGCGGGTCGGATGCAGCAGATGCTGTACCGCTGGGCGCTCGGCGTCGGCGAGCTTGTTGCCGACCGGGTGCTGTCGCGGCAGTGCGTCCCGGCGGCGCTGAAGATCGAGTTCATGCTGGCGCGCTGGCTCGCACTCGACAACGTGAGGCGGATGATCGGCATCCACCGCGCACGCTTCCTCGTCACCGGCGCGGCGCCGATCTCGCCCGATCTGGTTCGCTGGTACATGGCGCTCGGGGTGCCGATGCTCGAGGTCTGGGGGCAGACGGAATCGGGCGGCGCGTCGACCGGAATGCCCGCCGCACGCATCAAGCCCGGCTCGATCGGACCCGCCTGCGGCTACAACGAGGTGAAGCTTGACCCCGCGACCGGCGAGTTGCTGATCCGCGGGCCGAACGTCTTCATGGGCTATCTCAACCAGCCCGAGAAAACCGCGGAGACAATCGACGCCGACGGCTGGCTGCACACCGGCGACGTCGGCAGCGTCGACGCCGACGGCTACTTCAAGATCACCGACCGGATGAAGGACATCATCATCACCGCCGGCGGCAAGAACATCACGCCGAGCGAGATTGAGAACGAGCTCAAGTTCTCGCCCTACGTCACCGACGCGGTGGTGATCGGCGACAAGCGGGCCTATCTGACCGCGCTGATCATGATCGACCAGGAAAACGTCGAACGCTACGCCCAGGACCACGACGTGCCGTTCTCCAACTACACCAGCCTGACGCGCACACGCGAAGTGCTCGACCTGATCCAGGGCGTGGTCGATCGCGCGAACACGAAGTTCGCTCGCGTCGAGCAGATCAAGACCTTTCGCTTGCTCGAGACGCAGCTGAGCGCAGAGGACGAAGAGCTGACGCCGACGATGAAGCTCAAGCGCAGCCTGGTGCAGAAGAAGTACGCGCCGCTTATCGAGTCGATGTACCGCTGAAGTCCGCAATTCCAAGGAGGAATCGATGAAACACGCACTCACCGCGCTGGCCCTCGCCGCCTCCGCGACGCTGGCTGCCGGGCAGCAGCAAGGGGTGACCAAGACCGAGATCCTGATCGGAACGATCCAGGACCTTTCCGGGCCGATCTCGGGTTACGGCAAGGCCGCGCGCAACGGTCTGCAACTGCGCATCGACGAGATCAACGAGCAGGGCGGCATTCACGGACGCAAGCTGCGCCTGATCGCCGAGGATCACGGCTACGACCCCAAGCGCGCCGTGCTTGCGGCGCAGAAGCTCGTGAGCCAGGACAAGGTGTTCCTGATCACCTCGCACATCGGCACGCCGCAGAACATGGCGGCGATGCCGGTGCAGTTCGAGAAGAACGTCATCAACTGGATGCCGCTGTCGGCAGGGCGCGAGATGTACGAGGCACCGAACAGGCTCAAGTTTGCCTACGTGGCGTCGTACTACGACACGATCAAGATGAACGCGCCGCAGCTCTTCAGGGAAAAGGGCGCGAAGAAGGCCTGCGCGCTGTACCAGGACGACGACTACGGCTTGGAAGTGATCAAGGGCGCCGAAGCGGGCTTCGAGGACATCGGCGTCAAGCTCGCCGAGAAGACGACCTACAAGCGCGGCGCGACCGACTTCTCGTCGCAGGTCGCGCGGATGAAGGCCGCCGACTGCGACTTCGTCGTGCTGGGCACCATCATCCGCGAGACCATCGGCGCCATCGCCGAGGCACGCAAGACCGGCTGGAACCCGACGTTCCTCGGCTCGCAGGCCGCCTATACCGAACTGATCCACAAGCTCGGCGGCAAGGCGATGGATGGCATGTACGCGGTCATGACCACCGCCTACCCGTATCTCGACGAGGCCTCGCAGCCCGTGCGCTTCTGGGCCAATAAGTACAAGACCAAGTTCGGCGACGACCCCAGCACCTATTCGTCCGGTGGCTACGAAGCGATGGAGATGTTCATCCTGGCGGCGCAGAAGGCCGGCCCCAACCTCACGACCGACAGCTTCATCAAGGCCGTCGAGGGATTGGGCAAGATCCCGCCGGACATGTTCGGCTCGGCCGAGATGCATTTCACGCCGACACAGCGGCTGGGCTCGGCCCAGTCGCGGCTGAGCCAGATCCAGGACGGTCGCTGGAAGGTCGTCAGCGGCTACCGCTGAACGAAGCGGTAGCGCCCGTAGCGCTCGGCTCTACTGCCTCACGGCCTGAGCCAGCGCCGCCCAGGCGCGCAGCGTCAGCGCATGGGTGAAGCCGGCGCTGGCGACCGGATGCGAGGAGAGCTTCACGACCACCATCTCGGCGCCCGGATTCACATGGATCATCTGGCCGTGGACGCCCGCCGCCTCGTAAGCGCCATCGGCGTTGTGCAGGATCCACCACTGGTTGTGGTAGCTGTAGCCCGGGCGGAAGGCCATGCCCGAGGCCTTGAACTTCTCCCGGTCGCCGCCCTTGGCGAGATCGTCGATCACCGCCTTGTCGATGATCCGCTGGCCGTTGAATTCGCCGCCGCGGCGCAGCATCTCGCCGAAGCGCGCCAGGTCGCGCGCGGTGGCATTGAGCCCCGCGCCCTGCAGCGGCGTACCGACGGAATCGACGATCACGTAGGCGTCTTCCTGCATGCCGAGCTTGCTCCAGAGCCGCTCGCTCATCACATCGGTGAAGTGCTTGCCCGTCACGCGCGAGACGATCCAGCCGAGCACCTCGGAGTGCACCGTGCGGTAGACGAAGCCCGCGCCGTGCTCGCCTTCCTTCTTCAGCGTCTTGAGGAAGTCGTAGATGTTCTTCGGCCCGGTGTAACCCGGAGGCGGCGGCAGCAGGTTGCTGGCGAAGTTGTAGCCGAAGATCTCCGTCGTCGGGTCGGTGTAGACCTCCCGGAAGCGCACGGCGCCGGTCATGTCCATCACGTCGCGCACCTTCATGTCGCCCCACGCGCTGTCGGCGAGTTCGGGAACGTACTGGGTCACCAGCGCGTTCGGGTCGAGCTTGCCCTCATGCACGAGTTGCGCCGCAAGCAGCCCGGTGAACGACTTGGTCACCGAGAACAGCAGGTGCGGCGTTTCGGGTCGCATCTGGTTCAGATAGCGCTCGTAGACCACGCGGCCCTTGTGCAGCACGACGATGGCGTCGGTGTAGCTGCCCTTGAGCCATTCGGCGATAGTGACTCTCTGGCCCTTGTCGTCTTCGAAGCTGTAGTCGTCGAAGTTCTTCGCCGCGACCGGCAGCGCCGACGGCGCCGCGGTGCCGCGCCAGATGTTGCGTGTCGGGAGGAGTTCACGCACGTGCTGCAGAGCCCAGCGCATCTGGGGGTACTTGCCTCGGTTGGCGTTGTCCACCAATTGCTCAGGCTTGGGCGGGAAGGTGCTCATGTAGCCCAGCGCGTCGAGCGCCACCGCATCGGGCGGCGGAAGCTGGGGCGCCTGGGCGAGGGCGACGCTGGTGGCAAGCAACATCGTGGCAAGGGCGGATTGCTTCATCGAAGACCTCTTCGTGGTGACTTGAACGGGTCATTGTGCGAGCGCGCGACGAGGCGAAGAGGCAGGGCTAGGGTTTCAACTCTTGGGATCTTCCCGACGAGGCGCTGAGGAATGCCCGGGGGGCCGGGTCACAGGCACGCGGCAATCGGGCCAGGTCTTTGTCTCGTGCTTTCTGGCTGAACGCAACGGTGGCCTCGATGCCGGCTTGGTTTCGCGCGGGCGAAAGAGGTGCAAGAATTCGCGCATTGCGGCATCGAACGCAGTGATGGGAAGTTCGACCGCGCCCGCAGATCGAAGCGAACCACGTTGAAGCCACCCCAAGGAGACCGATGATGAAGACCCATGTCACGCTACCAGCCGCGTTCGTTGCGGCAGCGCTCTCCATCGCTTGCGGCGGCGTTCAGGCGCAGTCGCAAGGCGTCAGCAAGACCGAGATCCTGATCGGTTCGCTGCAGGACCTGTCAGGTCCGCTCGCGGGCTTCGGCAAGCAGTTGCGCAATGGCATGACATTGCGCGTCGACGAAGTCAATGCACAGGGCGGCGTCAACGGGCGCAAGCTGAAGCTGATCGTCGAGGACGACGGCTACGACCCGAAGCGGGCTGTGCTCGCCGCGCAGAAACTCGTGAACCAGGACAAGATCTTCATCATGCTGGGCAGCCTGGGCACCGCGCAGAACATGGCGGCGATGCCGGTGCAGTTCGAGAAGAACGTCGTCAACTTCGCTCCTTTGACGGCGGCGCGCGAGATGTACGAACCGTTCCACCGGCTCAAGTATTCGTTCGCGGCCACATATTACGACCAGATGCGCCTGACGCTGCCCAAGCTGGTGAAGGAAAAGGGCGCGAAGAAGGTCTGCACGATCTACCAGGACGACGACTTCGGCCTCGAGGTCATGCGCGGCGCCGAAGCTGGCTTGAAGGCTATCGGCATGGAGTTCGCCGAGAAGACGACCTACAAGCGCGGCGCGACCGAGTTCTCGTCGCAGGTGGCGCGCATGAAGGGGGCAGGGTGCGAGATGGTCGTGCTCGGGACGATCATCCGCGAGACGATCGGCACGATCGGCGAGGCGCGCAAGACCGGCTTCAGCCCCGTGTTCGTCGGCACCAGCGCGGCCTACACCGACCTGATCCACAAGCTCGGCGGCAAGGCGATGGACGGCCTGTACGCGACGATGACGGTGCAAAACCCGTACCTCGACGAAGCGTCGCAGCCGATCCGCTTCTGGGCGACCAAGTACAAGACGGCGTTCGGCGAGGATCCGGCGGTGTTCTCGGTCTACGGCTACATCGTGATCGACATGTTCATTGCCGCGGCGGCCAAAGCCGGGCCGAACCTGACCACCGACAGCTTTATCAAGGCGATGGACAACATGACCTTCCCGCCCGATATCTTCGGTGGCGACGTGCAGACATTCACCCCGACCAAGCGCCTGGGCAGCGACACCTCGCGCCTGTCGCAGATCCAGGACGGCAAGTGGAAGGTGGTCTCGGACTACGTCAAGCCCTGAGCGGTCAGCGCAGCAGGTTTTCGATCAGCACCGCCATGCCCATGCCACTGCCCAGGCACATGCTGATCACGCCGTAGCGGCTGCCGGTGCGCGCCAGGTGATGCACGGTGGCAATGGTCCCGCTCCCATGATTTCCGGCGGCACCCCGGCCGCCGCTTAGCCACCAGCGCCGCGGCGCCGCCTCGGGCAGCGCTTGCTGAAAGGCAAACGATCGTTTGCTATACTGCGCTCGATCGGTTCACCTGCAATGGTTACGGTACGCAGCCCCCACGCCGACAGCCGCCTGCCCAAGGTCCTGGATGAAGCCGCGCGCCTGTTCCACTCGCGCGGGTTCGAAGGCACGTCAGTGCGCGAAATCGCCCGCGCCGTGGGCATGCTGCCGGGCTCCCTCTACTGCCACTTCGAGACCAAGGAAGCGCTGCTGGTCGCGGTGTACGTCAAAGGTGTGCGGCAGATCACGGATGCGGTACGCGCCGCCGTGGACCGCGAAAGCGAGCCCTGGGACCGACTGGAAGCTGCGTGCGTTGCCCACCTCGAGGCGATCCTGCACGACGACGATTACGCGCAGGTGGTGGTCCGGGTCCGTCCTGCCGACGTGCCGGCAGCGAACGAGAGCCTGATCGAGCTTCGCAACCACTACGAGGCCCTGTTCACCGGCCTCATCAAGGACCTGCCGCTCTCACGCAGCACCGACCGCCGCGCCTTACGGCTGATGCTGATGGGCGCAATGAACTGGGCCCAGACCTGGTACCGCCCCGGCGGCCGCTTCAATCCGCGCTCGATCGCGCGCAAGTTCATTGCCCTGCTGCGGCTGGGCCAGGAGGTTCCTGCATGACTCATGGATCGCTGATCCCCAAGATTCTGGTCACCAAGATCGGCTTCGACGGTCACGACCGCGGCAGCCGCGTCGTCGCCGCGGCGCTGCGCGACGCCGGCATGGAGGTGATCTATACGCCGCCCTGGCAGGAGATCGCAGCCGTGGTGAAACTGGCGATGGAGGAAGACGTCGACGTGATCGGCATCTCGTCACTCGCGACTGACCACCTGATCGTGCCCAAGTTGATGGTGGCGCTTCGCTCGGCTGGGCTGGGCGACGTGGGAGTGATCGTCGGCGGGATTGTTCCCGACCGTGAGGAGCAGGTGCTGCTGGAGGCGGGCGTGGCGCGGGTGTTCCATCCCGGCAGCGCCATGGCCGACATTGCCGACTTCGTGCACGGACTGGCCGAACGGGTCCGCGCTCGCCGCATTGCGGCCTGACGCCATCCAGGAGACATGCATGAACAAGCCGATCGTGAGCCAACTCCTGTCCACCCCCGCCGCGCATCGCGAGTGGGAGCAGGAATATGCGGCGACCATAGGCACCGACAAGAACGTCATCAATCGATCGGGCGTCGCCATCGAGCCGCTGTACACCGAGCGCGACTGGTCCGCCGCGGAGCACGCCGGCGAGTTGGGCCTGCCGGGCCAGCCGCCCTACACGCGCGGCATCTACGCCACCATGCACCGCGGTCGCACCTGGACCCAGCGCCAACTGATCGGAATGGGAACGCCGGCGGAGTACAACGAGCGGCTCATGGAAGTGCTGGCGCAGGGCGCGACTGCGGTATCGCTGATCCCCTGCAACTCGGTCTTTCGCGGCTACGACATGGACGAGTCGCACATCGAATTGCTCGGAACCTGCGGCACCGTGGTGAACACGGCAGACCACATGGACCGGGCGCTGCAGGGCGTGGACCTGGCGCGAACGTCCTGCGCAATGAACGACCCGTCGCCCTTCACGCTGCTCGCGTTCATGCTGGCCACGGCCAGGCGGCGCGGCACCGACTGGCGCCAGATCAGCGGCACTTCCAACCAGAGCGACTACCTGAGCCACTACGTGGCCAACCACATGTTCTTTCGCATAGCGTTGCCGGGCGCGCGGCGCATCTTGGCCGACCACATCGCGTTCTGCAACCAGCACGTGCCGAAGTGGAATCCGATGTCGGTGGTGGGGCAGCACATGCAGCAGGCCGGTGCCAATCCCGCGGAGGCTGTCGCGTTCACGCTGAGCTCGGCCATCCAGAACGCGCAGGACTGCATAGCGCGCGGCATGGATCCCGACGACTTCCTGCCGCGCTTCACGTTCTTCTTCGACATCTCGGTCAGCTTCTTCGAGGAGATCGCCAAGTTCCGCGCGGCACGCCGCATTTGGGCCCGAGTCGCGCGCGACCGGCTCGGCGCCAAGGATCCGAGATCGTGGCGCTTCAAGTTCCACGGTCAGACCTCCGGTGTGGATCTCACCCGCCAGCAGCCGCTGAACAACATCGCGCGCGTGACCGTGCAGGCGATGGCCGGCATCCTGGGCGGCCTGCAGTCACTGCACACCGATGCCTACGACGAAGCGCTGTCGGTGCCCAGCGCGGATGGCGCGCGAATCGCCGTGGCCACGCAGAACATCCTGCGCGAGGAAGCCCATCTGACCGACGTAATCGATCCGCTGGGCGGCAGCTTCTACATCGAGAAGCTCACCGACGATATGCAAGCCGAGATCGAGCGCATCGTAAAGATCGTCGACGATGCCGGCGGCATGTACCAGGCCGTCGAGTCCGGCCTGGTACAGCGGATGATCGGCGAGTCGGCGCGCAAGTTTCAGCGGCGCATCGACGATGCGGAACAGACGGTCGTTGGCGTCAATGCCTACCAGGTCGAAGAGGACAGCAGCGCCCGTCCGATCAATCCACGCCCGAACCGTGACGCCATGCAGACGCACTTGGATTCCTTCAAGGCCTTCAAGGCGCAGCGCTCGCAAGCCGCCGCACAGGGCGCGCTCGACGCCCTGGTCCGCGCGGCCGGCGACCCCCGCGACAACGTGTTCGGCCGCGTCGTCGAGGCGGCAGAAGCCGGGTGCACGCACGGCGAGATTTGTCATACGCTGCGCCGCGAGCTGGGCTTCGGCCACGTGCAGGCGATCGTGTGAAGCGCGAGCCGGATTTGCATCAACCCGACTGGGTGCAAGATGTGTTGGCCGGCCAGCGCGGGGCCATCGCGCGCGTGCTGAGCCAGGTCGAGCGCGGCGAGCGCGAGTCCGCCAAGGTGGCAGCGGCCCTGGCGCCGCACCTGGGCCGCGCCCACGTGCTGGGAATCACCGGCGTGCCCGGCGCGGGCAAGTCGACGCTGGTTCACGCGCTGCTGGGTGAGTTGCTGGCGCGCGGCCAGCGCATCGCCGTAGTGGCCGTGGACCCGTCCAGCCCCATCACCGGCGGCGCGGTGCTGGGCGATCGGGTGCGTATGGGCGAGCACGGCGCGCACGCCGATGTCTTCATCCGCTCGGTCGCGTCGCGCGGTCATCTGGGCGGCCTCGCGCGCACGACCGCAACCATGATTGACGTGCTGGACGCGGCCGGCTTCGACAGCATCATCGTCGAGACCGTTGGCGCCGGACAGTCCGAGGTCGAGATCATGCGGGTCGCCGATACGCGGCTGGTGGCATGCCCGCCGGGCCTCGGCGACAACGTGCAGGCGCTCAAGGCCGGCATCCTGGAAATCGCCGATGTGCTGGTGGTGACCAAGTCTGACTTGCCCGGCGGCGAGCCCACCGCGCGGGATCTGAGGGACATGTTGCACCTGCGCGCGCCGGGCCACAACGGGAGCTGGGTGGTGCCGGTGATCAACACGTCCGCGACGACCGGCGCCGGGGTGAAAGACGCGTTCGACGCCGTCGAGCGGCACGCAGACAGCGCGGGACGTGGCCGCAGGCTGCAGCAGCGGCCCAAGGCGGCGCCGCATGAGGATATCGCCAGCCGCGTCAAGCGCCTCGCCACCGCCGACCCCTTCGTGCGTTGGCTGGGCATCACCTGCACCGAGGCCGCACCCGGCGCCGCCACGGTGACCATGACCCTGGCAGCGCACCACCTCAATTTCAACGGCACCTGCCACGGCGGCGTGACGTTCGCGCTGGCGGACACCGCCTTCGGCCTCGCTTCCAATTCGCACGGCCGGGTGGCGGCGGGCATCGATGCGCACATCACGTACCAACAGGCGGCGGCCGAGGGTGACACGCTTACGGCACGCGCGTTCGAAGTCTCGCGCTCGAAGCGAATCGCGGTCTATCGCGTTGACGTGACGCGTGGGGACGCAGCGCCGGTCTCGAGTTTCACCGGCACGGTCTATGTGACCCAGCGGACTACGCCCTGACCCGCGGCTTCAGGAGCGAGGTCTAGGACACGATGTAGGCGGCGGCGCCGGTCGCCAGCATTTGGCCGTCTGGGCCGCGGAATTCCATGCGCGTCGAGGCCACGCGCGAGCCCAGGCGCATCACCTGGGCGCTGAGATCGAAGTGGCTGCCGATCGCCTGGCGCAGGTAGTCGACGCGCAGATCGATCGTGCCGAGTCTAGCGAATCGCGCCATTCGGGCCAGTATCGGCTCGTCCATGTGGCGCGCGCCTATCGCCGCCATCACCGCCAGACCGGCCATCGCGTCGAGCGTCGCGCTGACGACGCCGCCATGCAGCCGTTGATGTCCGTGGTGTCCGATCAGTTCCGGCCGCATCGGCAGCCGCGCCGTGGCGTTGCCGGGCAGAATCTCGGTGATCTGCAGGCCGAGCGTGCGGTTGAAGACGATTAACTCCTCGAACAGCGTCTTCAGAAGCGCGACAAACTCGGGCTCGAACGTGACGGCGGCCGGTGCGGTGGGGGAACTCGAAGCGGGCGTCATCGCTTGGCTCTCTTTGCCGTGCCGGTCCTGCTGTGAGTCACGTCAGCCGACCAGCGCGAGCGCGCGCCGCCCGGTACCTTCGGCGGTGGCGTCATGAATTCATCGCCCAGGCTGCCCGGCGCCGGCTCAGGCAGCGGGCGGCCCGAGTCGCGCCATTCTGCAGCCGCCTGGAAGCCGTACTGCTCGGCATAGCGCTTGAACCAAAGGCCTTCGGGTGAGTGGCGGGTGATGCCGTCGAACAAGGTGGCGAACATCTGCGTCTGCTCCAGGCCCATCGCGTCGACGGCCTGGTTGATCGTGAGCTTGTGCATCATCAACTGGTTCTTCGGCACGCCGCCGATGCGGTCGGCGAGCGCTGCCACCGCGGCGTCGATCTCGGCGGCGGGCACCGACAGCAGCGCCAGACCCCACTCGGCCGCGGTGTGGCCGTCGATCATGTCTCCGGTGAAGAGCATGCGCTTGGCGCGCTGCGGGCCCAGGCGATAGACCCACATCGCCGTCGTCGGGCAGCCCCAGACGCGCGCCGGCATGTAGCCGATCTTCGCGTCGTCGGCCATCACGATCAGGTCGCAGCAGAGCGCGATGTCGCTGCCGCCCGCTGCCGCGTAGCCGTGGATCTTGCAGATCGTCGGTTTGTGGCTGCGCCACAGGCTCATGAAGTCTTCGGTGTTGCGCTTCATGAGCGTGTAGTCGCGCATCGGATCCCAGGGCAGGCCCTGCGTGTAGCGGTTCGTGCTGTCACCATCGGCGTAGTGCTTGAGGTCGTAGCCGGCGCAGAAGGCCGCGCCAGCGCCCTGCAACACGATCACGTGGACACGCTCGTCGGCATTCGCCGACTCGACCGCGGCGCGGATTTCGCCTGGCATCACATCGTTGATCGCGTTCAGCCGCTCGGGGCGGTCGAGCGTGATCGTCGCGACGCGGCCGGCCACGGAGAGCTCGATCGTCGAGTAGGGCCGCTTCGGCTTCTTTATCCTTGCCATGCTCAGACCCCCAGTTGCCTTGCCGCGAGTTCCTTCATGATCTCTTCCGCGCCGCCGCCGATCATCATCACCTTGACTTCGCGGTAGATGCGCTCGCTCTTCGTGCCGCGCATGTAGCCCATGCCGCCGAGGATCTGCACCGCCTGGTCGGCGCAGAACTGCATCGTCTGCGTCGAGTGGTTCTTCAGCAGGCAGACTTCGGCCACCCATTCGGCGCCGGTATCGCCGGCCTCCTCGCGCTCGACGAGCGCGTGCAGCCAGGCGCGAGTGCTCGCGATGCGCATCTGCATGTCCATCAGCTTGTGGCGGATCGCCTGCTGCGACACGAGCGGTGCGCCAAAGGTCTGCCGCTGGCGCGCCCAGTCCAGCGCTTCGTCGTAGCACACCTGGGCGAAGGCGCAGGCGCCGCCCGACATCGCGAGCCTCTCGCCGTTGAAGTTCTCCATGATCATGCGAAAGCCGGCGTTCTCTTCGCCGATCAGGTGGTCGGCCGGGACTCGGCAAGCGTCGAATCGAAGCTGCGCGGTATCGCTGCACCACCAGCCCATCTTCGCCAGCGGCGTTCGCGTGAACCCCGGCGCGTCGCCCGGCACGGCGATCAGCGAGATGCCGCCCGCGCCCTTGCTGCCGGTGCGCACGGCCAGAGTGATCCAGTCCGCGCGCATCCCCGAAGTGATGAAGACCTTCTCACCGTCGATCACCCACTCCGCGCCGACCCGGCGCGCCGTGGTGCGCAGCCGCGCGACGTCCGAGCCGCCGGAGGGCTCGGTGATCGCGAGCGCCGCGATCTTCTCGCCGCTCAGCACTGCCGGCACGATGCGCTGCTTCAGCGCCTTGGAGCCGTGCGCGAGCACCGGCGGCAGACCGATGTTGTGCGAGAACAGGCTCGCCATCAGGCCGCCGCTGCCGGCGCGCGCGATCTCCTCGGTCGCGATCAGGCGGTACCAGCCATCCGCCGGCGTGCCGCCGCATTCCTCCGGGTAGCCGAGGCCGAGCAGGCCGACCTGCGCGGCGCGGGCGTACAACTCGCGCGGGAAGGTTTCCGCTTCGTCCCACGCTTGCACATACGGCGCGATCTCTCGGGCGACGAAAGCGCGCACGCCGTCGCGGAAGGCCTCGTGTTCGGGTGAGAGTTTCATCGCCGCACCGGCAGCGTGTGCATGTATTTGGCGATGATGCCGAGCATCACCTCGTCGGCGCCGCCGCCGATCGACGCCAGGCGCCCGTCGCGGTACAGGCGCGAGACCGGGTTGTCCCAGGTGTAGCCCATGCCGCCCCAGTACTGCAGGCAGGCGTCGGGCACTTCGCGCAGGAGTCTCCCCGCCTTGAGCTTGGCCATCGAGGCCCACTCGGTCACGTTCTTGCCGGCCAGGTACTGTTCGAGCGCCATGTAAGTCAAGCCGCGCAGCGCTTCGACCTCGGTCTTGAGTTCGGCAAGCCGGAAATGCACCACCTGGTTGTCGAGGATGGACTGCCCGAATGCCTTGCGCTCTCGCGTGTAGTCGACCGTGTGCGCGATGCAGTTGAACAGCCCCTGGATCGCGTTGGCAGCGGCCCACAGGCGCTCCTCCTGGAACTGCATCATCTGGTAGGTGAAGCCCATGCCTTCCTCGCCGATGCGGTTGGTCTGCGGAACGCGAACGTCGTCGAAGTGGATCAGGCCGGTGTCGCTCGCCATCATGCCGATCTTGCGGATCTTCTTCGCCTTGGTGATGCCGGGTGTGTTCATCGGCACGACGATCAGGCTCTTGTTCTTGTGCGCGGCGCCTTCGGAGGTGTTGGCGAGGACGCACATCCAGTCGGCCTGCAGGCTGTTGGTGATCCACATCTTGGCGCCGTTGACGATGTAGTCGCCGCCGTCCTTGCGCGCCGTGGTCTTCACGGCCGAGACGTCCGATCCCGCGCCTGGCTCGGAGACGCCGATGCAGGCGACCATCTCGCCGGCAATGGCCGGCGCGAGGAATTCGCGCCTGAGTGCGTCGGAGCCGAAACGGGCGAGCGCGGGCGTGGCCATGTCGGTCTGCACGCCGATCGCCATCGGGACCCCGCCGCAGTGGATGTGCCCGAGCGTCTCGGCCATCGCAACCGAGTACGAATAGTCGAGCCCGGCGCCGCCGTACGCCTCGGGCTTGGTTAGGCCCAGGAGACCCAGGCCGCCGAGCTTCCTGAACACCTCGTGCGCGGGGAAGGTCTCGGCCGCTTCCCACTCGTCGACGTGAGGGTTGATCTCGTCGTCGATGAATCGCTTCAGGGTGCGCTGGATCTCTTCGTGTTCGTGGCTGAACTGCATGGTGTTCCTCGGTGGGCGTGCGAGCCGGTGCGCGGTCGAGGCGGGCGGCTCACGGCCCCTGAAGCACCTTCGGCGTGGCCGCGAGGTGGAAGCCGTTGAAGGGCTCGGGCGACTCGCCGGTGCCGACTTCGGGCCAGATCCGCTTGGCGTTGGGCGCCGCGCCGTCGACGCGCAGGCAGGCGCCGGAAACGAAGGCGGCCGCGGGCGAGAGCAGGAACACGATCGCCGCCGAGACCTCGCTCTCGGTGCCCAGGCGCCGCGCCGGTACGTGGCGGGTCATGCCGCGGATCAGCGGCCCCATCTCGGGCGGGTACTTGTCCATGCCGCTGCTGGCGATCCAGCCCGGAGCTACGGCATTCAGGCGCACCGGCGCCCACTCGAGCGCCGCGGTCTCGGTGAAGTTGAGCATGCCGGCGCGCGCCGCGCCGCTGTGGCCCATCCCGGGCATCCCCATCCACATGTCGGCGATGATGTTGACGACCGCGCCGCCGTGCGCCTGCATCCATTGGGTGTAGCACTCGCGCGCCATCAGGAAACCGCCGGTCAGGTTGTTGCGAACGACCGTCTCCCAGCCCTTGGCCTTGATGCTCGCCAGCGGCGCCGGGTACTGGCCGCCGGCGTTGTTGACGAGGCCGTCGATGCGGCCGTGGGCGGCCAGCACCGAAGCGACCGTGGCGGTAACCGCATCTTCCTCGCGAATGTCGCAGGCATGCGTCGAAGCGCAGCCGCCGGCAGCCTCGATCTCGGCCTCGACGGCGGCGAGCTTGTCGAGGCTGCGGCCGACCAGGGCGACCTTCGCTCCCAGTGCAGCCAACTCGTGCGCGGTGCAGCGCCCGATACCAGAGCCGCCGCCGGTGACGATGACGACCTGGCCGTCGAACAGGCCGGCCGCGAAGATAGACTTGTAGTTCACGAATGTTCCTCGTGGATGAAGAGCGCCATCGCCGCGTCGGTGACGTCGACAAGTGATGCGCGCTTCTTCGGATTGAACCATTGCACCGACCAGTTCAGCGCGCCAAAGATCAGCAGCCGCGCGAGCGCCACGTCGGCCTTGAGCTGGCCACTGCCGGCGAGTGCTTCGAGCACCGGCACCCACGCCGCTTCGTAGTCGCGCTGCAAGCGGGCAATTGCGGCGCGCTGGCGGGCATTGAGCGATCGCGACTCGTAGAGCATCACCGGGATGAAGTCGCGCCCCGGCCCGTGCAGCGTATCGAAGTGCGAGCGGACAAGCCGACGCAGCGAGGCTGCCGGATCGGTGCCCGGTTGCAGCGCCTGCGCCTGCCGCGCCAGCGCCGCGCGCATGCCTTCTTCCATCACCGTGTACAGCAGTGCGCCCTTGCTCTTGAAGTGGTAGAACGGCGACCCCGCGTGCATGCCGACCGCGGCGGCGATGTCGCGCGTGGTCGTGGCGTCGAAACCCTTGCGCCGGAACAGCCGGGCCGCCGCGTTCAGCAGTTCCTGGCGCCGATTGCCCTCGTCGCGCTCGTCGATCCTCTTGCGAGGACGCCCGCGTGGGCGGCGCGGCGCCGGCGTTGTAGTGGCACAAGAGCCAACGGGGCTCATCTCGGTCGGTCCAATGCGAACGGCTCGCTCGGCGGGACTTGATACGCTTCAACTTCAAGCAATTGCATCCGGCCCATTTCTGTCCTTCGCGCGTGCAGCAGGAAGTGGGGTCGCCCACTCCGTTCAGTCGAATTCTTATTCACTCCGTCGACGACCCCACTCCCGGCTGGGACGGTGGTTCTCGTGGCATCGCAAAGCGCAGCGCCACCCGCAAAGCCGTGCTCGGGTGCCTGGCGGAGTGAATGAGAATTCCCTGAACGGAGCCAGGCACCCGAGCGCGGCTTTGCCCGCGCCGATGCATGCCAAGAGCGAGCAATCTCCGTTGTCCGCTTTGGGCCGCAAGCGGACGGCCGAACAACGTGGAAGTGCCGACGTTTCATCGCGCTGGCAGGCCCATCGAACGCGCGATGACTTCCTTCATGATCTCGTTCGTTCCCCCGTAGATTCGCTGCACGCGCGAATCGGCGAACTGTCGCGCGATCGGGTACTCCCACATGTAGCCGTAGCCGCCGTGCAATTGCAGGCACTCGTCGATCACCGTGCATTGCAGGTCCGTCGTCCAGTACTTGGCCATCGACGCGGTCGCCGTATCGAGCTCGCGCTTCATCAGCAGTTCGATACAGCGGTCGACGAAAACACGGGCCACCTGCACCTGTGTCTGCAATTCGGCAAGTGTGAAGCGGGTGTTCTGGAATGACGCGACTGCCTGTCCGAAGGCCTTGCGCTCCTTCACGTACTCGATCGTGCGCTCGATCGCCACCTGCGCGCTGGCCACCGCGGCGATCGCGATCTGCAGTCGCTCCCACGGCAGTTCCTGCATCAGGCTCACGAAGCCGCTGTTCTCGGCGCCGAGCAGGTTGTCCAGAGGCACCTCGACGTTGTCGAAGAAAAGCTCGGACGTGTCCTGCGCCTTCAGCCCGATCTTCTTCAGCCGCTTTCCCGTCTCGAAGCCCGGCATCCCGCGCTCGACGACGAGTAGGCTCGTTCCCTTGGCGCCTGCGTCGGGGGCGGTCTTCGCGACGACGATCACTAGGTCGGCGTGCCAGCCGTTAGTGATGAATGTCTTCGAGCCATTGAGCAGATAGTGGTCGGCCTTGCCGTCCTTGTGAAGAATGGCAGTAGCCTTGATCGCCTGCAGGTCGGAGCCTGCGGCCGGCTCGCTCATCGCGATTGCACCGATCACCTCGCCGCTGGCGAGCCGCGGCAGCCAGCGCCGCTTCTGTTCTTCGGTGCCGTAGCGCAGCAGGTAGGGTGCGACGATCTCCGAGTGAAGGCCGAAGCCGATGCCGCTGCAGCCGGCGCGCGTGAGCTCCTCCATCTGCACGATCGAGAACAACCTGTCGACGCCGGCGCCGCCGAACTCCTCGGGCATCGTCATGCACAGCAGGCCGTTCGCGCCGGCCTTGCGCCAGACTTCGCGGTCGACGTAGCCCTGGTCTTCCCAGGCGGCATGATGGGGGCTAATCTCGCGTTCGATGAAGCGGCGTACGCTGTTGCGAAACGCCTCGTGGTCAGCATTGAAGAGCGTGCGTTCGATCATGGCGTTCCAATTTATGCAAAGCGTCCGCTTTGCATAAAGTCTATACTGAATCAGTTTCCGAAAGGAGAGGCGCGATGGCCGAGGCATTCATATTCGACGCGGTGCGCACGCCGCGCGGCAAGGGCAAGAAGGACGGCAGCCTACATGAGGTCAAGCCGGTCGATCTGCTTGCGGGTCTGCTCGTCAAGCTGCAGAGGCGCCACGACCTCGACCCCGCCGCGCTAGACGACGTGGTGATGGGCGTCGTCTCGCCGGTGGGCGAGCAGGGCGCGGTGCTCGCCAAGACGGCGCTGCTGAAGATCGGCTGGCCCTTCACCGTCAGCGGCGTACAGATCAACCGCTTCTGCGCGTCTGGCCTCGAGGCGGTGAACCTGGCGGCGCAGAAGGTCGCGAGCGGCTGGGAAGACCTCGTCATCGCCGGCGGTGTCGAGAGCATGTCGCGGGTGCCGATCGGCTCCGACGGCGGCGCCTGGGCGCAGGACCCGGAGACCAACGCCGGGACCGGTTTCGTTCCGCAGGGCATAGGCGCAGACCTGATCGCGACGCTTGCCGGCTGGGGGAGGGAGGACGTCGACGCCTTCGCGCTCGTCTCGCAGCAACGCGCCACGACGGCCCAGGCCCAAGGGCGCTTCGACCGCTCGGTGATGTCGGTCGACGACGCGATCGGCCTGCCGATCCTGGAACGCGACGAGTTCATCAAGCCGCGCACGACGCTCGAAGGCCTCGCGTCGCTGAAGATCTCGTTCGCCGACATGGGCGCGATGGGGTTCGACTCGGTGGCGCTGCAGCGCTACCCCGAGGTCGAGCGCATCAACCATGTGCACACGGCGGGCAACTCGTCGGGAATCGTCGACGGCGCCGCCGCGGTGCTGATCGGCAGCCAGGCCAAGGGCAGGGCGCTCGGGCTCACGCCGCGCGGGCGCATCGTCGCGACGGCACTGTCAGGCGCCGACCCGACCATCATGCTCACCGGCCCGATGCCGGCGACGCGCAAGGCGCTGGCCAAGGCGGGCTTGACCATCGACGACATCGACCTGTTCGAGGTCAACGAAGCCTTTGCCGCGGTGCCGATGCGCTTTATGAAGGAGATGGGCGTGGCGCACGAGAAGGTCAACGTCAACGGCGGCGCGATTGCGATGGGCCACCCGCTGGGCGCAACCGGCGCAATGCTGGTCGGAACGCTGCTCGACGAACTCGAGCGCCGCCAGTTGAAGCGCGGCCTGGTGACGCTGTGCGTCGGCGGCGGGATGGGCATCGCCACGATCATCGAACGTATCTGAACCGACATGCAGAACATTCGCTACCAGATCGAAACCGAAGGCACCGCCGCCGGCATCGCCACGCTGACGTTCGACGAGCCCGGCTCGCCGGTCAATACGATGACGCTGCAGTGGCAGCAGGACATGATCGCTGCCGTCGACCGGCTGGTCCGGGACAAGGAGCGCATCAAGGGCGTGCTGCTCGCCTCGGCCAAGAGCACCTTCTTCGCTGGAGCCGAATTGAAGGGCGTGCTCAAGCTCACCGTAGCCGACGCGGCGGCGGCGTTCGCCGGCATTGAGGCGCTGAAGAAGAGCTTTCGCACGCTCGAAACGATGGGCCGGCCGGTCGTCGCGCTGCTCAACGGAACGGCGCTCGGCGGGGGCTGGGAAGTGGCGTTGGCGGCGCACGCGCGCTTCGCTCTCGACGACAACAAGATCCAGTTCGGCACGCCCGAGGTCACGCTCGGCCTCATCCCGGGTGCCACCGGCATCACCAAGACCGTGCGCCTGCTCGGCCTGATGGGCGCCAACCCGTACCTCGTCGAAGGCAAGCTGTTCAACCCGCGCCAGGCGGTGGAGATCGGCATGGTGCACCGCCTGGGCAGCACGGTCGAGGACCTTCGCGCGCAGGCGATCGCGTGGATCGCCGAGCATCCCGACGCCGTACAACCGTGGGACCGCAGGGACTACAAGATGCCGGGCGGCACGCCTTCGAGCCCGAAGATCGCGATGGGCCTAGTCGTCGCACCGGCGCTGCTTGCCGCGAAGACGCGCGGCCTGTACCCGGCGCCGCAGGCGATCCTCGAGGCGATGGTCGAGGGTGCGCTGGTCGACTACGACACCGCGACCCGCATCGAGAGCCGCAAGCTCGCGAAGATCATGGTCGGTCAGAACGCAAAGAACATGATCACCGCGTTCTTCTTCAACCTGAACGCGATCCGCTCGGGCAAGTCGCGCCCGGCAGCGTTTGCGAAGTGGAAGCCGGCGAAGGTCGGCGTGCTCGGCGCCGGGATGATGGGCGCCGGCATCGCGCACGCCAACGCGTCACGCGGTATCGCCAGCATCCTGAAGGACGTGAGCCTCGACAAGGCGCAGGCCGGCAGGGGCTACAGCGAGAAGCTCGCCGCCAAGGCCGTCGCCCGCGGCCGCATGAACGAGGTGCAGAAGGCGCAATTGCTGTCGCTGATCACGCCGACCGCCGACGCGGCCGACCTCAAGGGTTGTGACCTGATCATCGAAGCGGTGTTCGAACAGCGCGAGCTGAAGGCCAAGGTGACGCAGGAAGCCGAGCCGATGCTCGCACCCGGCGGGGTGTTCGCGTCGAACACATCGACCTTGCCGATCAGCGGCCTGGCAAAAGCCAGCGCGGTGCCCGAGCGCTTCGTCGGGCTGCACTTCTTCTCTCCGGTGGACAAGATGCGGCTGGTCGAGATCATCCGCGGCAAGCAGACCGGCGACGAGACGATCGCCCGTGCCTACGACTACGTGCTCGCGATCGGCAAGACGCCGATCGTTGTCAACGACTCGCGCGGCTTCTTCACCAGCCGCGTCTTCGGCACCTTCGTGATGGAGGGCGTCGCGATGCTCGCCGAGGGCCTACCCGCGCCGTTGATCGAACACGCCGGCCTCGCCGCGGGAATGCCGGTCGGGCCGCTGGCGGTGATCGACGAGACCTCGCTGTCGCTGTCGGTGCACGTGCTGGAGCAGACGCGCGCCGACCTTGCCGCCGAGGGCAAGGCGCTCGAGCCCGATGCGGCGCAGTCGCTGGTCGAGAAGATGGTCAAGGAGTTCAAGCGCTCCGGGCGGGCGGGTGAGGGCGGCTTCTACGAGTACCCCGCCGGCCAGCCGAAGACGCTATGGCCGGGGCTGAGGACTCATTTCGAGAAGCCCGGCGTTCACGCCCCGATGGCCGAGCTGTCGCAGCGACTGCTCTACCGCCAGGCGATCGAGACCGCGCGCTGCCTGAGCGAAGGGGTGCTGACCAGTACCCACGACGCCAACATCGGCTCGATCTTCGGCATCGGATTCCCGCCCTGGACCGGCGGCGCGATGCAGTTCATCTACAGCGAGGGCGTGGCCGTGTTCGAGGCCAACGCGGCGACCCTGGCGGCGCGGCACGGCCCGCGCTTTGCCCTCACGCCGCAGGTACTCGATACGATCGCCAGGCACGCACCCTGATCGCCGGGCGCGCTGCTCGCGCCGCGCTACTTCTGCAACATCACCCAGGCCGCGAGCTGCCTGGCCTCGGCCTCGCTGACCTGCGGGTTGGCAGGCATCGGCACAGGACCCCAGGCGCCAGAGCCGCCTTTGATGATCTTCTGCGCGAGCCGGCTGAGCGCGTCCTTGTCGCCGGCGTACTTCGCCGCAACATCCTTGAAGGCCGGGCCGACGACCTTCTTGTCGCCCTGATGGCACGCCATGCAGTTCTTCTTGCTCGCCAACTGGGCGTCGGCCCATGCGGGGCCGGCCAGCAGGGAGACAAGCATTGCGATGGACAGGGAGTGTGTCGGCTTCATGCGCTTGTTCCTGGCAGTCCTGAGCGATGTTGCACTACAGTGCAGGCAGCGCATTCTAGAAGTTCGGGATGGACGCTACGCTCGCGAGCATTGTCTGGTGAACGGTCTACAACGGGAGCAAGCCATGTATTTCGTCATGCTCGGGGTGCTGCTGCTGGCGCTGAAGGTGGCCGAGTTCGGTCCGGTGGGTCAGTGGTCGTGGTGGATCGTCTTGGCGCCTTTTGCCTGCGCGGCTGCATGGTGGACCTGGGCGGATGCCAGCGGCTACTACAAGCGGCGCGCAATGGAGGGCATGGAGGCCAAGAAGCAGGAACGCCGCCGGCGCAGCATGGAGTCGCTGGGGACTGACACCAGACGCAAGCGCTGAGCCGGCACTCTCGCAGCTCGGGGCGGAAGGCATTAGCCGATTGGCTCCACTTCGCGCACGTCGTCTCGATTTGCCAAGCCCGCTGCCTTGCGCGCGCACCCATCCAGACCGCCGGGACGATGACGATGGTCGCCGACGTGCAACGTCGTCGCCGTAAGATCGCCCGCATCCGTCGCGACCGTGCCACCGAATGAGCCACCCTTCAGCCCGTATTCCCGGCCGCCGCCTCCTTCATTCGCCCGGCCCCACACCGGTGCCCGATGCGGTGGTGCAGGCCATGAGCGCGCAGCCGATGGACCTCGGCGACCCGCGCGTCGACGCCAACATCGCCGCCTGCGAGCAGGGATTGAAGCGGGTGCTGCAGACCCGCGATGCCGACGTCTTCCTCTACGCCGCCAACGGCCACGGCGTCTGGGAGGCGGTGATCGAGAACCTGTCCGCCCCTGGCGACGCACTGCTGGTCCCCGGTACAGGGCACTTCAGCGAATCCTGGGCCGTGCAGGCCGAGGCGCTCGGCCGCCGCGTCGTGCGCACACCTTGGCGCGAAGGCTGGCCGCTCGACGCCGGAACCGTTGAGCAGGCATTGCGCGAGGACAAGGCACACGCGATCAAGGCCATCTTCGCGGTGCATACCGATACCGCGAGCGGTGTCACGAGCGATCTTGCGCCCCTGCGTCGCGCCATCGACGCCACGGGTCACCCGGCGCTGCTGGTGGCCGACGTCGTGGCGTCGCTCGCCGCAGCGCCGTTTGCGATGGACGCGCTCGGCGTCGACGTCGCGGTGGGCGCGTCGCAGAAGGGCCTGATGTGCCCGCCGGGCCTCGGCTTCGTCGCCGTCAACGCGAACGCATTCGCCGCCTCGGAGCGCAACCCGGCGCCGCGCTTCTACTGGGATTGGGTGCGGCGCCGGCACGACTTGTCGTACCGCAAGCTCTGCGGCACGCCGCCGCAAAACCTGTTGCTGGGCCTGGAGGCTGCGCTCGACCTGATCTTCAGCGAAGGGCTGGCCGCAGTCTGGCTCCGCCATGAGCAACTGGCGCGAGCGGTGCAGTCGGCGGTCGAGGGCTGGCGCGAGGGCGGGGCGCTCGACTTCTTCGCGCGCGACCCGGCCAGCCGTTCGGTGTCTCTGACTACGATCACGGTGACGCCGGGCATCGACGTCGATGCGCTGCGCGCCGTTGCGAGGGAGCGTTTCCAGGTCGCGATCGCTGGCAGCCTGGGTCCGCTCTTCGGCCGCGCATTTCGTATCGGCCACCTCGGTGACTGCAACCCGGCGATGGTCCTGGGCGCGATTGCCGGCGTCGAGGCGGCACTGGTCGCGCAGGGAGTCGACGTCGGCGGCGGCGGAACGAGGCGCGCGGTGATGAGCCTGGCCGGCCGCTGAACGGCCCGGTCCGGGTCTGCCAAGGCTCCTGGGGGGCGGCAAGGCGCCCCGATGCACGCAAGTCCGGCAAGCTTGGACCGCCCGCACGCGCGGCCGACGATTCGAGCGTCATTGAGCAGGCTCACTTCATCGCGCTGCGCTTCGCGCAGCATTGCGTTCGGATTGGCTTGGTGCCTGCTTCGGCAGGTCGATCCGGATTGCATGAAGGACATGCTGTGATCGTGGCTTGGGTAGTTACGGCTTGCGCAGCGGTGGCGCACGATGAGCGAGTTTCGGGCAGCGCATGAATTTCGCGGAAGGTTGGTGCTGGTCGGGTTCGGCTGCATCGGCCAGGGTGTGTTGTCGCTGCTGCGGCGGCACATCGACATGCGGCCCGAACAATTGCTGGTCGTCACGCCGAACGACGCAGGGACAGAGGTCGCGCGCGAGCACGGCGCTCAATGCCTGCTGGCCAAGCTGACACCGCAGAACTACCGCGAACTGCTCGGGCCGCACCTGTCGGAAGGCGACTTCCTGCTCAACCTTGCCGTTGACGTGAGCACGGTGGCACTGATCGCGTTGTGCCGCGAAAGGGGGGCGCTGTACCTCGATACCTGCATCGAGCCGTGGGCCGGCGGCTATCTCGACCCCGATCTCCCGCTCGCCGCGCGCAGCAACCACGCGTTGCGGGAGTCTGCATTGGCGCTGCGCAGACCAGGGCACGCAGACCCGACCGCTGTGCTGACGCACGGCGCGAACCCCGGGCTGGTCTCACACCTGCTGAAGCAGGCCTTGCTAGACGTGGCCGCAGCGACCGGCATGCCGAGCGAGTTGCCGCAGACCCGCGCCGCCTGGGCACACCTCGCGCAAGCGCTCGATGTGCGCGTGATTCACATCGCGGAGCGCGACACCCAGGTCGGCGCGCGGCGCAAGGTACCTGGCGAGTTCGTCAATTCGTGGTCCGTGAAAGCGTTCGCCGACGAAGCGCGCCAGCCCGCAGAGCTCGGCTGGGGCAGCCACGAGCGTCACTTCCCCGCCGACGGCCAGCGCCATGCCAGCGGTAGCCGGGCGTCGATCTACCTGCACCGTCCAGGCGGCAGCACCCGCGTGCGCACCTGGACGCCACTCGCAGGATCGTTCCACGGCTTCCTGATCACACATGGCGAGTCGATTTCCATCGCCGACTGCTTCACCGTCGGCGCGGGCGAGCAGCCGACGTACCGGCCGACCGTGCATTACGCCTACCAACCCTGCGACGATGCCGTGCTGTCGCTACACGAACTTGCGGCGAGGAACTGGGTGCTGCAGCGCGAGCGGCGCGTGCTGAAAGACGAGATCACGTCGGGCATCGACGAACTCGGCGTGCTGCTGATGGGTCATCGGCGTGGCGCCTACTGGTACGGCACGCAGCTTTCGATCGGGCAGGCGCGAGCGCTGTGTCCGCACAACAGCGCCACGAGCCTGCAGGTGACGGCGGCGGTGATGGCCGGCGTGATCTGGGCGATGAGGAATCCGGAGCGTGGCGTGATCGAACCCGACGACATGCCGTTCGACGAAGTCCTCCCGCTGTGCCGGCCGTATCTCGGCAACGTCGTCGGGGCCTACACCGACTGGACGCCGCTGCAGGGGCGCAGCAGGCTGTTCGAGGAAGACCTCGACAGCGACGATCCATGGCAATTCAAGAACTTCAGGGTGACATGATGAACACGACATCACCGAGTCCGGCACTTTTGCCCGAGGGCGTCATCGCATTGGTTCCGATGCGCAACGTGGTGCTGTTTCCGCACGTGCTGATGCCGATCAGCGTCGGCCGCGCGAAGTCGATCGCCGCCGTGCAGCACGCGGTGCGCACCGGCGCCGCGCTCGGCATCGTACTGCAGAAGGACGCGCGAGTCGACGACCCTGGGCGCGACGCGCTGTGCGACATCGGCACCGTTGCCAAGCTCGTGCAGCATGTCGATTCGAACGAGCAGTTGCACCACGCGGTGTGCCACGGCGTGCAGCGCTTCCGGCTCGAGGAAATGGTCGAGGGCTACCCGTTCCTCGCCGCCCGCGTGCAGCGCATCGAGGAACCACACGAGGTGTCGACGCAGGCCGACGCGCTCGGCCTGCAGCTTCGCGAGAGGGCGGTCGAGATCCTGTCGCTGTTGCCTGGCGTGCCGGCCGAACTGGCGCACGCGCTGCAGGCGACTCGGGCGCCGTCGCAACTGGCCGACATCGTGGCCAGCCTGGTCGATTCCGAGGTGGCCGAGAAGCAGATGCTGCTCGAGACGTTCAGCACCGAAGAGAGGCTGCAGAAGGTGCTGCAGATCCTCACGCGCCGGATCGAGGTGCTTCGCCTGTCGCAGGAGATCGGCGAGCGCACGAAGGAGCAGATCGACGACCGCCAGCGCAAGTTCCTGCTGCGCGAACAACTCAAGACGATCCAAAAGGAGCTCGGCGAGGACGGCGAGCACGACGAAGACATCCAGCAACTCGACGAGGCGATCGGCCGCGCCGGCATGCCGGCCGAGGTCGAGGCGCACACGCGCAAGGAGCTCGCCCGCCTGCGCCGCATGGCCGAAGCGTCGGGCGAAACCTCGATGCTGCGGACGTACGTCGAGTGGATGACAGAGCTGCCGTGGACCGCGCCGCCCGAGACTGCGATCGACCTTCAGAAGGCACGGCAGATCCTCGAGGCCGACCACCACGGCCTCGATCGCATCAAGCAGCGCATTGTCGAATTCCTGGCGGTGCAGAAGCTCAACCCGCAGGGGCGGGCGCCGATCCTGTGCTTCGTCGGCCCGCCCGGCGTCGGCAAGACCTCGCTCGGGCAAAGCATTGCGAAAGCGCTTGGGCGGCCTTTCGTGCGCGTCTCGCTCGGCGGTGTGCACGACGAGGCGGAGATCCGCGGCCACCGCCGCACCTACATCGGCGCGATGCCGGGGGTGATCGTGCAGCAGTTGCGCAAGGCCGGCGCGCGAAACTGCGTGATGATGCTCGACGAAGTCGACAAGGTCTCAGCCAGCGCGCACGGCGACCCGTCGGCCGCGCTGCTCGAAGTGCTGGACCCCGAGCAGAACTCGACCTTCCGCGACAACTACCTCGGCGTGCCGTTCGACTTGAGCAGCGTCGTCTTCATCGCCACCGCCAACGTGATCGACAACGTACCGCCGCCGGTGCGCGACCGGATGGAGGTGATCGAGCTGCCGGGCTACACGCAGGAAGAGAAGCTGAAGATCGCGCAGCGCTACCTCGTCAAGCGCCAGCGTGAGAGCAACGGCCTGAAGGAGGGGCAGTGCGAGCTGACGCCGAGCGCGCTGCGCGCCATCGTCTCCGACTACACGCGCGAGGCCGGCGTGCGCCAGCTCGAGCGCGAGATCGGACGCGTGATGCGCCATGCCGCGATGAAGGTCGCCTCGGGCGACGCTGCGCAGGTGAGCGTCGACGCCGCCGACCTCGACGCGATCCTCGGCGCGGCGAAGTTCGAGCACGAGATGGCGCTGCGCAGCAGCGTTCCCGGAGTCGCGACCGGCCTGGCCTGGACGCCGGTGGGCGGTGACATTCTGTTCATCGAGGCGACCCGCGTGGCGGGGAGCGGCAAGCTGATCCTGACCGGCCAGCTCGGCGACGTGATGAAGGAGAGCGCGCAGGCGGCGCTGACGCTGGTCAAGTCGCGCGCGCAGGAGTTGCGTCTGCCGGCGGGCATCTTCGACAGCGTCGACGTGCACGTGCACGTTCCGGCGGGCGCGATCCCGAAGGACGGCCCGAGCGCCGGCGTCGCAATGTTCATCGCGCTCGCGTCGCTGTTCACCGACCGTGCGGTTCGCCATGATGTGGCGATGACAGGCGAGATCAGCCTGCGCGGCCTCGTGCTGCCGGTGGGCGGCGTAAAGGAAAAGGTGCTCGCCGCGCAGCGCGCAGGCGTGCGCACTGTGATGCTGCCGGCGCGCAACGAGAAGGACCTGCGCGACGTTCCCGAGGCGACGCGCAACGCGCTGAGCTTCGTCTGGCTCGGCACTGTCGACGACGCTATCCGCGCGGCGCTCGGCGAAGCCGGCGCGATCGTGCCGGCAACCGCCTTCGAACTCGTCTGAGCGCACTCCGATGCCCTGGACGGCGCAGCGCTACCCGGCTGCGATGCGGCACCTGCCGGAGCCCGTGCGCGCAAAGGCGATCGAGATCGCCAACGCGCTGCTCGCCGAACAGATGGACGAAGGCCGCGCGATCCGTATCGCGATCGCAAAGGCGAAGGAATGGGCCGAGCGCCACCTCGACTGGATCGAGTAGGTGCTCCCCCCGGCCGATCCGACGGAGCGTTTGTCCGGACGGCACTGCGCGAGCGCGGGCGTGCTGGCGCCGCTGCCGGCACCGCAAGCGCCGAGATGTGTCGTTGCCGCCAGCACGAGTGCCAGCCAGAGTGGGTCGCGATGTGTCGCCACTGCGACTTGACTCGGCTCGACGCGCAACCAGTGGCATCCGTCAGACTGCGTTAATCGGGAGCCGAAGGGCGGAGGTGACCATGAATGCTCATGAAGAATTGAATGCGACGGTGCAGGC
>Ga0209048_10000641_pt1 | contig 36637 bp, 34 predicted proteins | sample FrelakmetCRP12CR_FD_187146 | JGI IMG/M metagenome (GOLD analysis project Ga0209048, IMG submission 187146) | Freshwater lake sediment microbial communities from the University of Notre Dame, USA, for methane emissions studies - CRP12 CR (SPAdes)... | ecosystem: Environmental > Aquatic >...
GTATCGCGCGACCCGGGTTCCGTCGCGGCCCGGCCACTCCCGTTCCCGCCGCCACATCCGGTCAGGGTCACGAGCACGGCCACGCCCAGCCCGGCCACGCCCAGTCCCGTCGCGCGGATCCCGGTCAGCATCTCTCGTCTCATCGTCGGTCGCTCCTCGTCGCGGCTTCGGGCCTCGGGCTCGGGGCCTCGGTGGTTTCTCGGTGCATTGGACGACCCGAACCGGCCCGGAAGTTCCCGGTACCGTGGAGTGCATGAGCAGCACCGTGTTCACCGGCGTCGGCGTGGCCCTCGTGACCCTGTTCTCCGAGGACGGCGCGCTCGACGCCCCGGCGACCGCCGACCTCGCGGTCCAACTCGTCGAGCTCGGCGTGCGGGCGGTCGTCGTGGCCGGCACCACCGGTGAGGCGGTGACCCTGAACCGGGACGAACGCGTGGAGTTGCTGGCCGCCGTGCGCACGGTGCTGCCTTCGAACGTTCCGGTGCTCGCCGGAACGGGCGCGGCCTCCACGCAGGAGGCGGTCGCGTACACGCGCGACGCGGTGGCCAACGGTGCGGCCGGCGTGCTCGCGCTGACGCCACCGGGGTCGCCGGGACTTCCCGAGTACTACGAAGCGATCACGACGGCCGCCGGCGGGCTGCCCGTGCTGGGGTATCACTATCCCGCCGTGTCCTCGCCCGGCATCCCCGTCGACATGCTCGCGTCGCTGTCGATCGACGGGCTGAAGGACTCGACCGGCGATCCGGGCCGACTGCTCGAGGAGCTGGCGTCGTTCAAGCGTCCGATCTACACCGGATCCTCGGCGCTGCTGGCGCTCGCGGGACCGCTCGGGTGCGCAGGCGCGATCCTCTCACTCGCCAACGTGGATCCCCGCCGGTGCGCGCAGGCGTTCGCGGGTGACGTCATCGCCCAGCGCGCGCTGACCGGAGCGCACGTCGCCGGTCACCACCGCTTCCCGAAAGGCCTCAAGGAGCTCGTGGCCGCCCGCTTCGGGACGTCGACGGTCACCCGCGTGGGATGACCGCGGAGGCTGCCCCGCGCGACTCGGAGCTCAGCTGACGCCGAGCGACCGGGCGATGTTGATCCGCTTGAACGTGATCCCGTTGCGGGGATCAGTCGTGTCGGTGCCGGTCGACTTGAGCTGAGCTTCCATCTGGTCGACCGTCCAGTCCGGGTGTTGCTGGCGCAGCAACGCCATGGCTCCGGTCACGTAGGCCGCGCTGATCGACGTTCCCTGCCCGAGGTTGTCGGAGCTCCCGTCGCGGTGCACGAGGGTGACGAAGTCGCCGGTGGCGAGGAGATCCACCCATGCCGCGGTGTCGAAGACCGAGGACACGTGCCCGTTCGTGAGGCCGCCTTCCTGTTGGGTGCCGCCGACGGTCGTGGCGTCGGGCACGCAGGCGGGATTGGCGGTGGTACCGACGTTGCCGGCGTCACCCGAGGCGACCACCACGGCGATGCCCGCGGCGCGCAGCTTGCCGATCGACGCCGCGAGTGGCGAGTCGGGGCACGCGGCCGCGGCGTCGCCGAGCTCGTCGTCGCCCAGGCTCACGTTGACGGCCGCGATCTTGTAGTGGTTCCGTAGGCTGTAGACGTAGTCGAACGACTGGTTCAACGCCCACGTCGTGTCGTGGTTGTCGCACTGGCCGAGGGGCAGCCAGCAGAACGTCGACGAGCCGGTGCGCACGGCGATGATGTTCGCCTCCGGCGCGACGCCGTCGAGGTTCTGCTGTCCGATGTTGCCGGCGGCCAGGGCCGTCATCTCGTGCCCGTGTTCGCTGCACGCGGCGACGGACGCGCACGCGAGCGCGGCGCCGGTGCCCGTCATCGTGTTCTTGCCGTTGGGGCACAGCGGTGTGTCGAAGCCGGTGCCGGTCCCGGTGCCGTCGCCGGTGAAGCACCCCTCGGCGACCACGCGATCGCCGAACACGCTGGATGGTTCCGCGATGCCGCGGTCGATGACGGCGACGGTCGTGCCCTTGCCGGTCCATCCGGCGGCGTGCACCTTCGCGAGACCCTGATCGATTCGACTGGTGTCGGTACATCCGGCGGCGACGACGGCGGCGACCGCCGTGACCGCGAAGAGCTTGACGAATCCACGCATGAACGTGCTCCAGCTGGTTCTTGGGATTCCTGCCCTCGGGCCGAATCCTCCGCCGCCGAGCCGATCCCGACGTTACTGCCAAAATCCTACCAAATGCTAGAAAGGGTCGGAACCAGACAGGGCGGAAGCGCCGGCGAACCGGTCCTCGAGGCCGTAGAACCGGACCGGGGTGTCCCAGAGGACGGTGGACAGGTCCTCACCCTCGAGATCGTGTTCGTCGGCCATGGCGAGGAACTCCGAGACGGCGTGGGGATACTCGGCGTCCGGGTGCGGGAAGTCGCTCGCCCACATCACGTGACCGGCCCCGACACCGGACACGGCCAGGGCCGCCAGCGGATCGTCGGGATCGGTGCAGATCACGCACTGCCGCTGGAAGTACTCCGACGGCGTGAGCGACAGCGCCTTCGTCTCCGAGTCCTGCATCCACTCGGCGTGTGCGTCCAGGCGGGCGAGCCAGTACGGGAGCCAGCCGGTGCCCGCTTCGAGGAAGGCCACCTTCAAGGTGGAGTGCCGCTCGAGCGCGCCGTCGAGCACGAGACTCGCCATCGCCGTCATCTGCTCCATGGGGTGTGACATCGCGTGGCGTACCGCGAACTTGTCGCTGCGGTGATCGCCGATCGTCGCGCCGCGCAGCCCCAGTCCTTCGTGCACCGCGAGCACGAGACCGAGCTCCTCGAGCGCGTCGTAGAGGTGGTAGTACGCGACGGATCCGAGATCGCGGCCGTAGAGGTGATTGGGTCGGGCCATGACGCCGACGAGACCGAGGGTGTGCGCGCGGCGCGCCTCCGCCGCCGACGCCTCGACGTCGACCAGCGGCACGATGGCCACGGCCGCGAGTCGCGATGGATCGGTCGCGCAGTACTCGGCGACCCAGTCGTTGTACGCGCGGCACGCATCGATCGACAGCGCCGGGGGCAGGTCGTGCTGGAACGGCACGAACAATCCGACGGATGGATACAGCACCACTCCGTCGATGCCTTCGGTATCCAGGCAACGCAGGTACTCGTCGGCCGAGCAACCGCTTGCGAAGAACTCGACGAGTTTGTCGGAGTCGCCACACGGCGCGCGCGGCGTGTGTTCGGGCAGCACGATGGGTTGGATGTCGGGTCGATGGGCGGCACCGAACAGTCCCGCCGGTTCGATCACATGGGCGTCGGCATCGAGGATTCGTCGTCCGTCGCGCATCTCGGCTCCTTCACATACGGCGGGCGGCGAGCCCGCCGTCGAGGGGAATGACCGCGCCGCTCACGTACGCGGACGCGTCGGTGGCCAGGTACAACGCGGTCGCGGTGACGTCCTCGATGGAACCGAGGCGCCCCATCGGCGTGCGCGCCGCCACGAATGCCTTGATGCTCTCGGGGTCCGGCGCCTCCTGGATCACCTTGAGGAACAGTCCGGCTTCGCATGCGGCCGGCGCGATCACGTTGACGCGTACGCCGTCGGCGGCGTGTTCGATCGCGGCCTGCTTGGCGAGATTTTCGAGCCCGCCTTTCGACGCGCAGTACGCGGCGTAACCCGGCGAACCGATCGCGCCGAGCACGGAGCCCATCAGGATCACGGATCCGCCGCCGCTCGCGACGATCGCGGGGATCGCGTGTTTCATGCAGAGGAACGGTCCCTTGAGGTTCACGTCGACGACCCGTTGCCAGTCGTCGTCGGTGCAGTCGACGACGCTGGCGCGCGTTTCGACTGCCGCGCTGCATACCAGCGTGTCGAGACGGCGGTGACGTTCGAGCACGTCGTCGACCAACGCCGCGACGTCTCGTTCGTGCGTGACGTCGAGCGTCGCGACCTCGGCGGCACCGCCCTCGTCCTCGATCGCGTCGACGACGCGGCGCGCGCCGACCTCGTCGATGTCGGCGATGACGACCTTGGCGCCTTCTTCCGCGAAGCGGCGGGCGATCGCCTCACCGAGCCCGGACGCGCCACCGGTGACGACCGAGACCTCACCCGCCAGCTCCGCGCTCGTCGGGACGTTGGTGTTCATCGCAGCGCCGCCAGTCCGCCGTCGCACGGGATCACGGCACCCGAGGTGTACGACGACAGATCGCTCGCGAGGAACAACGCGGCGCCGGCGATGTCGGCCGCGTGTCCGAGCCGGTGCATGGGGATGGTGGCGAGCAGGCCCGCGAGGAAGGCGTCGGGATCGGGCATCTCCTCGGCGACCTGGCGAAAGCGGGGGGTGTCGATCGAACCCGGTGCGATGACGTTGGCGCGGATCCCGGGGCCGAACTCGGTGGCGATCTGGCGGGTGAGCGCAACCAGCCCGGCCTTCGCGGGCCCATACGCGGCGTACCCCTCGCTGCCGATCAGCCCCAGGACGGACGAGGTGTTGATGATGCTGCCGCCTCCGTGTTCGAGCATGCGGGGGATCGCGGCGCGACAGGCCCAGAAGATGGCGCTGAGGTTGGTGGCGATGGTGACGTCCCAGTCGGCCTCGGTCGTGTCGACGAGCCGGCCCGACATCTGGATGGCGGCGTTGTTGTAGAGCACGTCGAGGCGGCCGAACGTGTCTAGGGTGGTGGCGATCATCGCGTCGCACCCGGCGCGCTCGGAGACGTCGGCGTGGAGCGCCTCCGCCGACGACCCGGCCGAGCGCGCGAGCTCGACCGTCTCGCGTGCGCCGTGGTCGTCGATGTCGACGACCACGATCGATGCACCGTGCTCGGCGAAGAGGATCGACGCGGCGCGACCCTGTCCCGATCCGGCACCGGTGATCAGCGCGACCTTGCCGTCGAGGAGCTTCCCGTTGTGCATCGACGCCGACGCTACGGTCGGCCTCGCGACCCCGTCAACGTGACTCACCCCCGGTGCGTACCTCAGACGCACATATTCGGCTTCAGGTACGCACGGGCCTAACCTCCTGTGCGTGGTGGACTGGCCCGAGGCGGTGTTCGTACCGGACGGCGATGCGTTCGTACCGAGCGGGTTGGCGCGCGGTCCGTGGGATCCGAACGCGCAGCACGGCGGCGCGCCGGCAGCGCTCGCCGCCCGTGCCATCGAGCGCGAGCCGGGCCCACCGATGCACGTGGCGAGGATCACGATCGAGCTGCTCCGTCCGGTGCCGCTCACGCCGTTGCGGATCGCGACCCGGGTGACCCGGCCCGGGAAGAAGGTGCAGCTGGTCGAGGCGTCGATGACCAGCCCCGACGGCACCGAGGTCTTGCGGGCGACGGGGCTGAGGATCCGTGCGACCGATGTGGATCTCGGCGCACCGATCGTGCCCGACGGTCAACTCCGCCCGTTGCCCGACGACCTGGAACCCGAACGGTTCCGATTCCACGACGTGGGCACGCCGATGTTCCCCTTGGCGATGGATGGTCGACCGGCCCGTGGCGCGTTCGGCGAGCCGGGCCCCGCCGCGATGTGGTTCCGGCTCAAGGTTCCGATGATCGCCGGCGAAGCAACCTCGCCGCTCATGAGGGTCGCGGCGGCCGCTGACTTCGGCAACGGCGTGAGTGCGGTGCTCGATTGGGAGCGATTCGTGTTCATCAACCCCGACCTCACCATCTCGCTGCACCGGCTGCCGGTGGGGGAATGGGTCGGGCTGGATTCCGTCACGTACCCGGAGCGCAGCGGGGTGGGAACGGCGGTGTCGAAGCTCTACGACGAGCGTGGCCGGATCGGCACGGCGGTCCAGTCGTTGCTGATCGACGCGTACTGACTCGCCCGTGCGTACCTCAGCCGCACATATTCGGCTTCAGGTACGCACCAAGGGATCAGCGGCGGCCGACGAGGGGGCGCTTGCCGTGGTTGGCCTTGCTCCGGCGGGAACGCAGGCGGCGCTTCTTCGACTTCTTGCTCATCGTGACTCCCTGTGCGTGAAGCGGTCACGGTAGCGGATCGGCCGTCGGGGTCTCGACCCGATCAACGATCTAACCTCGGCGTCCATGGAGCATCTCGGACTCATCGGCCTGGCGGACTCGGGGCACTCGGCACTCTTCGCGGCCCTGACCGGCCAGGACGCGGCGATGGCCACGGAGCGGATGCTCGGCGTCGTCCACCTGCCCGACGAACGCCTCGACCGACTGGCCGCCATGTCCGAGTCGAAGAAGGTCGTGCCGGCGACGTTCCAGATCGCGTACCTCCCCGGTTTGTCCACGGAGCCGGGCAAGGGCCTGGGGAGCCGGCTGCTCGGCCAGCTCCGCGACTGCGACGCGATCCTGGTCGTGACGAGGGCGACCGACGGCAACGATCCGGCGAACGACCTCGCCACGCTCGAGTACGAGCTTGTGCTCGCGGACCTCGCGTCGGTCGAGCAGCGGCTGTACAAGCAGCAGCGCGCGGCCAAGGGCGACAAGACCCTCGGCCCCGAGGTCGCCGCGTTGGAGCGGGCCGTCGCGGTGCTCGGCGACGGCACGCCCGTCTACCGATCGGATCTCACTGCGGCGGAACGGGAGCTGCTCGGCCCGGTGTTCCTGCTCACGAACAAGCCGGCGCTCTCGGTCGTCAACATCGGCAGCGATGATCTCGACCGGGGCGACACGCTCGCCGCGCCCCTCGGTGAGGGGGCACTGGCGGTGTGTCTCGAGCTCGAAGGCGACCCCGACGTCGTGGCCGCGCAGGGCTATGACCGATCCGAGCTCCTCGCCGATCTCGGCGTCGCCGAGAGCGTCGTACCCCGGCTGGCCCGCAGCGCGTATCAACTGCTCGGTCGGAAGACGTTCCTCACCACCGGCGACAAGGAGAGCCGGGCCTGGACGTTCCGCGCCGGCGCCAAGGCTCCCGAGTGCGCGGGGGTGATCCACTCGGATCTGCAACGAGGTTTCATCCGAGCCGAGGTGATCCACTGGGACGAGCTGCTCGAGATCGGCTCCTGGACCAAGGCCAAGGAGCTCGGCAAGCTCCGGGTCGAAGGCAAGGACTACGAGGTCGCCGATGGCGACGTGCTGGAGATCCGCTTTAACGTCTGAGCATGGCGTGGATCGTTCGGGACGGTGAGGTGCTGGCGACGGCCGAGCTGGCGGATTCGCACCCGGCCCGTCGCCGTGGAGTCATCGGCCGGGACGATCTCGACGGCGCGCTCGTGCTGCGTCCGTGCCGGCAGGTGCACACGTTCGGCGTGCGGTTCCCGCTCGACATCGCGTTCTGCGATCAGTTCGGCACCGTGCTGCGAGTGAAGACGCTCCGACGTCGGCGCGTCTCGACGCTCGTGTGGAGCTCCGCCATGGTGATCGAGGCCCGGGCCGGGGCGTTCGAACGGTGGCGTCTCCGCGAAGGTGACGTCGTCGAGGTCAAGGAGTGACGGGCGGCGCGCTGGTACTCGTCGCCACTCCCATCGGCAACCTCGGCGATCTCACGCCTCGGGCGATCGAGGCGCTGCGCACCGCCGACGTGATCGCCGCGGAGGACACCCGCCGCACGCGCACGCTGCTCACGCACGTCGGGATCCCCGCGGCCGGACGACTCCGCGCGGTGCATGCGCACAACGAACAAGAGTCGGCCGACGCGCTGGTCGAGCTCGTGCGGGACGGCAAGCGCGTCGCGTACGCGACCGACGCCGGCATGCCCGGCGTCTCCGACCCCGGCGCCCGCTTGGTGCGCGCGTGCCTCGACGCGGGCCTCGCGGTGGAAGTGGTGCCCGGAGCCAGCGCGGTGCTCACTGCGTTGGTGCTGTCGGGGCTGCCGACCGACCGGTTCGCGTTCGAAGGCTTCCTGCCCCGCAAGGGCAAACAACGCACTGCTCGGCTCGAATCGATTGCACGCGACGATCGCACCACCGTGATCTTCGAATCGCCGCACCGTGTCGGCGCGACGCTCGTCGATCTGGAGCAAGCGTGCGGCTCCGAGCGACCCGTGGCGGTGGCGCGCGAGCTGACGAAGCTGCACGAGGAGGTCTGGCACGGCACGCTCGCCGAGGCCGCCGAGTGGACCGAGCGGAAGGGCGAACACGTCATCGTGCTCGGCGCCGCGCCGGCCCGCGTCGAAGCAGTCGACGACGACGAGATCGAACGGAGGCTGCACGCGCTGCTCGACGATGGTCTCTCCACGAAGGATGCGTCGGCGCGCGTCGCCGCGGAGCTCGGCGTGCCGAAGCGCGCGGCCTACGAGCGTGCCACGCAGCTCAGGACGCGACGGCGGTGAGCTTCTCGGTGCACGTCGTGCACACGAGCTTGCCCGAGAACTCGCTGAGATCGGCGGTCGAGCCGCAGAAGATGCACCGTTCCTCGAGCTTGCTGAGCACGATGCGGTCGTTCTCGACGTAGATCTCCACGAGGTCGCCTTCGCGGATCCCGAACAGGCGGCGCAGCTCCGCCGGCAACACGATGCGTCCGAGCTGGTCGACCTTGCGGGCCATACCGATGTTCTTGGCTGTGGTCACTTCGTCCTCGCTGACCAGGGGGTGATCGGTACTGTAGGCCCGCATGTCGACCCGGTTCTACGCGACCACCCCTATCTATTACGTGAACGACGTGCCCCATATCGGGCACGCGTACACGACCGTGGCGGGCGACGTGCTCACGCGCTGGCGGCGCCTCTGGGGCGACGACGTCTTCTATCTCACCGGGACCGACGAGCACGGCCTCAAGGTCGCCCAGGCCGCAGAAGCGCAGGGTGTGACGCCGCAGGCCTGGGCCGACACCACGAGCGAGCGCTTCCGCGAGGCATGGTCACTGCTCGACATTCGCTACGACGATTTCATCCGCACCACCGAGGCGCGCCACCACGCCGCGGTGCGGCAGTTCCTCCAGACCGTCTATGACAAGGGTCACATCGAGCTCGGCACCTACGAGGGGCAGTACTGCGTGCCGTGCGAGGCGTATTACGCAGACGACGAGCTGGTCGGCGGCAACTGCCCGATCCACGACCGGCCCGTCGAACGCGTGACCGAGGAGAACTACTTCTTCAAGCTGTCGCGCTTCGAGCAGGCGCTCCTCGATCATTACGCCGCGCATCCCGAGGCGGTGCAACCCGAGAGCCGCCGCAACGAGGTGCTCGGCTTCATCAAGGGCGGCCTGCGCGACTTCTCGATGAGCCGGACGTCGATCGACTGGGGGATCCCCCTGCCGTGGGACGAGCGCCACGTCACCTACGTGTGGTTCGACGCGCTGTTCAACTACTGCACCGCGGCGGGGTACGGCACCGATCCGGCGCGCTTCGATCGCTTCTGGCCCGCCGATTACCACCTCGTCGGCAAGGACATCCTGCGCTTCCACGCCGTGTACTGGCCCGCGATGCTCATGGCCGCGGGGATGGAGCCACCGAAGTGTGTCTTCGCTCATGGCTGGTTGTTGGTGGGCGGCGAGAAGATGAGCAAGACGCGGCTCAACCAGATCGCGCCGGCGGATCTCGTGGCCGATTTCGGCGTCGACGGCTTCCGCTACCACTTCATGACCGACCAGCGGTTCGGTCCCGACGGCGACTTCAGCTACGAAGCGATGGTGAGCCGCTACAACTCCGATCTCGCCAACAACTTCGGCAACCTTGCGAACCGCGTGCTCAACATGGCCGTCAACTACTGCGGCGGCATCGTGCCCGACGCGCGGGCCGATGGTCCCTTGGCCGACGCCGCGGCCGGGGCGTTCGACGCGATGCAGGAAGGGATGGGCCGGCTCGACTTCCACGGCGCGTTCGGCGCGGTGTGGCAGCTCATCGGCGACACGAACGCGTACATCGAGGACCGCCAACCCTGGGCGCTCAACAAGGCCGGCGACGCGGTCGCCACCGCGGAGGTGCTCGGCGATTGCCTCGAGGCGCTGCGCATCGTCACGTTGCTCGCTTCGCCGTTGATACCGCGCGCGAGCGCGGAGCTCTGGCGCCGGTTGGGCCACCCCGGTCGCCCCGAAGACGAACGGCTGCCCGATGCGGCGTCGTGGGGGTTGCTCCCGGCGGGCAACCCGCTGGAGAAGGGCCAACCGCTGTTCCCGAGGATCGAGGTCGAAGCGTGAGCGAACCCCGGCTGGGCTGGGTCGACAGCCATTGCCATCTCCAGGCGATCGACGGCGGCGCCGACGCGGCCATTGGTCGCGCCCGCGACGCCGGCGTGAGCCACATGGTCTGCGTGGGCACCGACCTCGAGACGTCGATGCAGGCGGTGCAGCTGGCCGGTCGCCACCTCGAGGTGTTCGGCACCGTCGGGTTGCACCCGCACGACGCGTCGAAGCTGTCGGCCGAGTGGGGGAGGCTCGAACCACTGGCCCAGAGCGACCGGGTCGTCGCGATCGGCGAGGCGGGATTCGATCTCTATTACGAGCACTCGCCGCGTGACGAACAAGAGAGCGCGTTCCGCTGGCAGATCCACCTCGCGAAGCGTCTCGACCTCGCGCTCGTGATCCACACGCGTGCCGCGTGGGACGAGACGTTCCGCGTCCTCGACGACGAAGGCGCGCCCGAACGAACGGTTTTCCACTGCTTCACCGGGGGGCCCGACGAAGCGCGGCGCGCGCTCGACCTCGGCGCGTCGCTGTCGTTCAGCGGCATCGTCACGTTCAAGAACGCCGACGAACTCCGGGCCGCCGTGGCGATGACGCCACTCGATCGGTTGCTCATCGAGACCGACGCGCCGTATCTCGCACCCGAGCCGCACCGCGGCCGGCCGAACGAGCCCGCGCTGGTGAGTGTCGTGGGCACCGCCGTCGCGGCGGTGAAGGGCATCCCGGCCGAGGTGCTTGCCGGCGCGAGCGCGGCGAACGCCCTGGCGTCCTTCCGCCCGAAATTTTCCTGAGGCCGTCTGCGCAGGTCACCCCGGATATCGGCTGGAAGAAACTGACAGACTTGTTGCCCGGCGCGACGACCCCTGGTTACGGTGCCGCGCATCGAGCATCCGGCCGGATCGCGAGTCCCGGCTGGATCGGCTCCCTGACATCAGCACTGTGACTCGACGCGGGAAGGGCGGACCCGATCGCGGAGCACGTGAGACACCCGACGTCGCGGCACGCGCCCGCGGCGCACAACAAGGACGCACGCGCCCGTCGCTACGCGCTGCCGCGCCATGTCGTACGCGCCGTGCGGCAGTCTCCCGGCCGCGCCCGGCCGGCCGAACCCGGCCTGTGGCTGCCGCTCCCCGATGTCGACGCGCTGCCGGAGCTCGAGGAGTTGCTGCTCGGAGGCTGGTTGGTGGACTCGGGCCAGACGATGGCGATCGGTCCGCTCGCCCAGGCCGAGCCGGTCGAGGATCACGACTCGGCCGTCACGCTGCTCGACCCCGAGCCGGTCGAGCCGGTCGAGCCGGTCGAGCCGGCCGAGCCGCACGGATCAGCCGTCACACTGCTCGAGCCTGATCCGGTTCGTGGATTCGTCGAGCCCGCACCCGCGGCAACCGTCGCGCTCGCTCCCTCGTATCACCCCAGCGAGCTGGCGCCCGTCGAGACCGGCCGCGGGGTCGTGTGGGCGCCCCGCTCCACCCGTTCGCGCTCCGCGCTCATGGCGGCGCGCCGGGCGAAGCGCAACCGTCGCCATCTCGCGCTCCTCGTGCTCCTCGCCGTCGCCGTCGCCATCGCCGCGGCCTGGCCCAGGCTCCTCGGTCGCAGCGCCACGACCGTGCGCTTCGCGGTCGACGGTCGGACTTCGGTCCACCGCGTGAAGGCGGCCACGGTCGGCGACGCCCTCCGTGCGGCCGGTGTGTCGCTCGGCGGGTTCGATCGGGTGACTCCCTCGCTCCGCGAGCCGCTGCGTCCGAACATGAAGGTGTCGGTCCGGCGGGCCGTGCCGGTCACCGTCTCGGTCGACGCCGGAAGTCGGAGCGTGCTGACGGCCGCGACCACCGTCGAGGAGCTGCGGGACCAGCTCGGCCTCCGTCCCACGCTCCTGACGCGCGGTGACACGATCGGCGCCGGGACGACGATCGCGTTTCGCACGCCGCGACGAGCGGCACTGACGGTCGACGGGACGACGACGTCGCTGACGTCCAGCGCCCGGACGGTCGACGAGCTCCTGGCCGACCAGCACGTGGTCGTGGGCCCCGACGACATCGTGGCGCCGGCGCGTGATGTCCTCCTCGCGTCCGGTACGACCGTTCAGGTCGTGCGCGTCGCCGGGCAGTACACCACCGAGCAGCAGGTGGTCCCGGCGGGCGTGCAGTACACGAAGGACGCCGCGCTCCCGGTCGGCCAGACCCGCGTCGTGCAACCGGGAACGGACGGGGTCCGGGTCGACACCTACCGGATCACCACCCACGACGGGCAGGTTGCCGATCGGCAGCGGATCTCGTCGACGGTCGCCAAGGCGGCCCTGCCGAGGGTCATTGCCACCGGCGCCAAGGTCCCCGTCGCACCGAAATCTGCGCCGAAGCCCGCCGCGGCGGCCGGTGCGAACGCGGTGGCTTCGGTGTCGACCACGCACACCCAGATGGGGAGCGCGAGCTGGTACTCGTTCGCCGCGGGAACGTGCGCGCACAAGACGATTCCCAAGGGCACGGTCGTCAAGGTCACGAACCAGGCGACGGGCATGTGGACCACCTGCATGGTGGCCGACCGCGGGCCCTTCGGCGCCGGCCGGATCCTCGATCTCTCGCGTGACGTGTTCGCGAAGCTGGCGCCGAACTCATCGGGCGTGATCTCGGTCAAGGCCGAGTGGTAGGGGCGCCGGCCCGGCCGGCGCGACCATGACCGAGTGAGCCTGCTGACTCCGACCCGCGTCCGTGCCCTGCTCGACGAGCACGGGCTCGCGCCGAGCCGGAGTCTCGGTCAGCACTTCCTTGCCGATCCCAACACCGCTCGGCGGATCGTCCGCTTGGCGGGGGTCGAGGCCGGTGACCGGGTGCTCGAGATCGGGCCGGGCATCGGATCGCTGACGCTGGCGCTCCTCGAGGCCGGCGCGTGTGTCGTGGCGCTCGAGCTGGACCGTCACCTCGTGCCCGTGCTGCTCGATGTCGTACCCGAGGGCAGCGACCTCGAGGTGGTCGTCGGCGACGCGTTGGAGGTGGACCTCGAGGACCTCGTTCACACACGCGGCGATCGTTGGAAGCTCGTCGCCAACCTGCCCTACAACGTCGCCACGCCGCTCGTCGTGCGCGTGCTCGAGACGGCACCCCACGTCGACGAGTTGCTCGTGATGGTGCAGCGAGAGGTGGGGGAACGCCTCGCCGCGTCGGTCGACACCGCGGCGTACGGTGCCGTCACTGTGAAGGTGGGGTACTACGGCGAGGCGCGAATGGTCGGGAACGTGGCGCCGACCGTGTTCGTACCGCCGCCGAAGGTCTCCTCCGGCCTCGTGCACATCCGCCGGCATGCCGAGCCGCCGGTAGCGGTGCCATCGCCGGAACGGCTGTTCACGCTCGTGCGCGCCGGATTCGCACAACGGCGCAAGATGCTGCGGCAATCGTTGCGCGTGATGCTGGGCGACCGTGCCGTCCCGGCGCTCGAAGCGGCCGGGATCGATCCCCGGGCCCGGGCCGAGACGATCACCCTCGACCGTTGGGCCGCGTTGGCGCTCGTCGTCGAAGATATGGGCGTATGAACGAGGTGCTCGCTCCGGCCAAGCTCACGTTGTCGCTGCATGTGCTCGGTCGGCGTGACGACGGCTTCCACGACCTCGACGCACTGACGGTCTCGATCGACGAGCCGCACGACTGGCTGGCGATTCAGGACGCCGATTCCGGCGTCACGCTCGCGGTTCGGGGCCCGGCGGCGCGTGGTGTTCCCGTCGACGGTACGAACCTGGCGGCCCGGGCCGCGGAGCTGGTGCGGCGCGAGGCCGGCACGACCGCCGGCGCGGCCATCTCGTTGGCCAAAGAGATCCCGTCGGGTGCCGGGCTCGGGGGAGGATCGAGCGACGCGGCCGCGGTGCTGCGCGTGCTCGGCGGGGCGTGGGACGTCGACGGCGAGCGATTGGCCGAGCTGGCGGCCGAGCTGGGCTCCGACGTGCCCGCGTGCCTCGCCGGTGGTGCCGTGTGGATGCGCGGCCGGGGCGAGGTGATCGAGCCTGTCGTCATCGAAGAGATCCTGCGAGTGGTCGTGGTCGTGCCGCCGTTCTCGTGCTCCACGCCCGCCGTCTACCGCGCGTGGGACGAGCTCGGCGGTCCCCGATCGGAACGCGTGGTGCCCGCGCCATACGGCACGTCGCACCATCTCGCCGAGCTGCGCAACGACCTGGAGCCGGCGGCGGAGCAGGTCGAAAGCGGATTGACGGCCTTTCGTACCGCCATCGAGTCGGTCGCCGGGCAGCCGGCGATGCTCGCGGGCAGCGGTTCGGCGTATTTCTTCTGCGTGGAGGATCCCGTGCGCTGGCGGGCCCTGCCCGGGCTGTTGACCGATTCGGTCGACTCGACGGCCTGGGCGGGAGCGACCCTCGATCGCCCGCGTTGACCCGATGCCGCGGGTTTCGAGGGCCGGAATGCGAAGTCGCGGCCGCGAGTTCGAACGGCCGGCAGACAGTGGCAGAATGGATCGGTTGTGACCACCTCCGAGTCCCGCTTCGCGTACAAGCCCGCGCTCGACGGTCTCCGGGCCGTCGCGGTGCTCGGGGTCGTCGCGTACCACCTCGAGAGCTACCACCCGAACGGCGGCTCGCCCCACGGATTCTGGGCGAGCGGGGGGTTCCTCGGGGTCGACACCTTCTTCGTGCTCTCGGGTTATCTGATCACGAGCCTGCTCGTGGGCGAATGGTCGGCCACGGGAATGATCAGCCGGGTGGCCTTCTGGGGGCGGCGCGCCAAACGGTTGCTTCCCGCGCTCATGCTCGTGGTCGTGGCGGTGTGTGTCTACGCCGCGGTCGCGGCCCCTGCCGACCAACTCCACCAGCTCCGAGGCGACGGTCTGGCCACGTTGTTCTACGTGCAGAACTGGCGTCTCGTGCTCTCGGGTCAGTCGTACTTCGATCTGTTCAAGGCCGCCTCTCCGCTGCGCCATATGTGGTCGTTGGCGATCGAGGAGCAGTTCTACATCATCTGGCCGATCGTCGTGCTCGTGGGCCTGCGTCTCGGTCGCGGCTCGCGCAAGTACCTGGCGATGTTCTGCGTGGTGGGCGCCGGGGTGTCGGTGGCGCTGATGGCATTGCTCTACGACGCGGCCGATCCCTCCCGCGTGTACTACGGCACCGACACTCGTGCGCACCTGCTGCTCGTGGGGGCGCTGCTCGCGCTGGTGCTCGAGCGCTGGCAGCCGCGAGCCCATCGCGCACGCGATCTCGTGCACACCGCGGGGCTCGTGCTCGGACTCGCGTGCGTGGTGGCGTTCTTCCGCGTCGGCGACCGCGACGCGTTCCTCTATCACGGCGGGTTCCTGCTCTTCGCGCTCGCGATCAGCGTGGTGATCACGTCGGCGGTGATTCCCGGCTACTCGCCGGTGCGCAAGGTGCTGTCGTGGGCGCCACTGCGATGGATCGGCTGTGTGTCGTACGGTTTGTACCTGTGGCACTGGCCGGTGATCGTCATCGCCACGCCGCGACGCACGGGGCTCGACGGCTGGTCACTCGAAGCGCTCCAGGTGGGGTTGACCTTCGGAATCGCCACCGCGTCGTACTACCTCCTCGAGCTGCCGATCCGAAAGGGCACGCTCGTGCGGGGCCGCGTCGCTGTGGGACTCGCGCCGGCGGCGCTGGTCGCGTGCGTCGTCGCCGTGGTGCTGAGCACCTCGGGTTCCGTCGTGCCCACCACCGTGTACGCCGCGCCGGCTGCCGCGGTGACGCCGAAGCTGCCGCCCACCACGGCGTCGCCCGTGGGAGCGTCGACCACCGCGGGTGCCGGTTCCGGCGGCACCGACGCGATCGTGCCCGATCCGTCGGTACATCGCGTGGCGATCGTCGGCGACTCCGTGGCCGACAGCCTTGCCTCGGGGTTGGAGCATTTCTTGACCCCACTCGGGATCCCGCTCGCGCGCGGCGCGATCGCCGGGTGTCCCGTTGCGAATGGCTTTTCGCTCGACGATCAGGGCAACCCGTTCGGTTGGTCGGCCAACTGCGTGAAGGTCGTGCCCGACTTCCAACGCCGGTTGATCGCCGACCAACGACCGGACCTCGTCGTGTGGTTGAGCACGTGGGAGACGGCCGAGCGCCGCGTCGGCGGGAGGTGGGTGCACTTCGGCTCTCCCGAAGGCGACGCCGCGCTCGTGGCGTCGATCACGGACGCGTGGGCGCGACTCACCGCCGGGGGAGCGAAGCTGGTGGTGCTCGTCCCCGCGCCCAACGGGCCGAGCGAGTACGGGCCGGCAGCACAATCGGGTGCCGATCGCATCTATCACCTCCAGGACCTGCTGCGGCAGTTCGCCCGGGCCCATCGCGATTCCGTCCGGCTCGTAGAGCTGTCGCCGATCGTGTGCCCGGGGGGTTTCCCGTGCCCCGAGACGGTTGGGGGCCTGCGCATCCGGCCCGACGGTGGTCACTTCACGACCGACTCCGCGGTGATGGTGGCGCGGCGCATCGTGCCCGAGATCTTCGCGACGAACGCGCCCGCCGGCTGACCCGGCCCGCGGACGCGCCGGCACGGTGGGCCGGTCCGGCGAGCCGGACATGGGTTCGAGCGCGTCGGCTCGAGAGCGAAAGCAGTGCCGACGCGAATCGACCGCCCTTCGGGCGGCCGACTCCCCAAACTCTGAATTGTGGCGCGGAGGATTCGCTCAGCGACCCTGCTGCCGACGCTGCCAGCGAGTCTTCTTGAGAAGCTTCTTGTGCTTCTTCTTCCTCATGCGCTTGCGGCGCTTCTTGATCAGGGAGCCCATGGCGGAGCGAGACGCTAGCGGTCGCGGCCGGGGTCTGTCACATTGCAGTCCTCGGAGGGGGTGCCGGAAGGTAAGGTCGATGGCACCCAATCGGGGGTGGTGTAACGGCAGCACGGGGTCCTTTGGAGTCCCAAGTCGAGGTTCGAAACCTCGCCCCCGAGCTGACGCGAGCAAAGCTCTGAACATGCAGACCTCGATCGAGGACACGTGATGGGGACGATCAAGCACGACCGCACACTCGGTGAGCGAGCGGAGTCGACCATCGAACAGCCGGGCGAACGCGGAGTCGACCATCGAGGCGACCCGGAGGGGCGGCCACGGGTATCCCGGCGCCGCAGTGAGGGCGACAATCAAGGCGGCGACAATGGGATATAGGCCCCTCGCGGCGGTGGTGCTGGCCGCGGGGGAGGGCACGCGGATGCGTTCCTCCACGCCGAAGGTGCTGCACCCGCTGTGTGGGCGCCCCATGCTGCTGCACGTGATCGACTCCCTGGTGGCCCTGCCCCTGGAGCGCATCGTGGTGGTCGTCGGTCACGGGGCCGAACGGGTCACCAAGACCGTCCAGGAGCAGCTCGCCACCGAGATGCGGGTCGAGTTCGTGGAGCAGCGGGTACAGCGTGGCACCGGCGACGCCGCGAGCGTGGCGCTCACGGCGTTCCCCGACGATCTCGACGGCGAGGACGACATCATCGTGCTCCCGGGCGACACGCCCCTGCTGCGGCCCGAGACGTTGGCCCGGTTGGCGCGCGAACACCGCCTCGCCGACGTCGCGGCCACCCTGCTCACCGTCGAGCTCGACGATCCAACGGGATACGGACGCGTGGTGCGCGATTCGCACGACCGTGTGGACCACATCGTCGAGCAGGCCGACGCGACTCCTGAGCAACTCGAGATCCGCGAGGTGTGCACGTCGATCTACTGCTTCCGGCGCGGCCTGCTTGCGCCGGCGTTGCGCCGTCTGAGCCCCGAGAACGCGCAGGGCGAGTACTACCTCACCGACGCGATCGGTGTGTTGCACCAGACGGGGCACGGGGTGCTCGCGGTCGCCGCCGATGATCCCGACGAACCGTCGGGCGTGAACGACCGGGCCCAGCTCGCGGCGGCCGAGGCCACGTTGCGGATGCGGATCAACACGCGCTGGATGCGTGAAGGTGTGTCGATCGTCGATCCCGAACGGACCTACATCGACGCGAACGTGGAGCTGGAACCGGAGGCTCGGTTGTTACCGGGGACGATGCTCGAAGGACGGACCGTGATCGGTGCCGGTTCGATCATCGGTCCCGATTCGCGTCTCGTCGACACGATCGTGGGCGCCGATACCGTCGTGCAGCAGACCGTGGCGCGCGACGCCGAGATCGGCGATCGGGCCACCGTCGGTCCGTTCACGCATCTGCGACCCGGGACGCGGCTCGCCGCCGGCGCCCACGTCGGCTCGTTCGTCGAGATCAAGAACTCGGAGATCGGTGAGGGCGCGAAGGTGCCGCACCTGTCGTACGTCGGCGACGCCGACATCGGCGACGGCGCGAATCTCGGTGCCGGCACGATCACCGCGAACTACGACGGCAAGACGAAGCACCGCACGAAGGTCGGCAAGGGCGTGCGGACGGGCTCCAACTCGGTGCTCGTGGCGCCGGTCGAGATCGGCGACGGCGCCTACACCGCCGCCGGTTCGGTGGTGAACCGCGACGTCCCGCCCGGTGCCCTGGCCAAGGGGGTCCCGGCGCAGATCGACGAGGGGTGGGTCGAGCGTCGGAACGCCGCCGAGACCGGAGACGTCGACGCGGACATCGACGGCTGAAACACCACGCCCCGGCGCTCCACGGCGCATGGTCCTCCCAGAGTCGGCAAGAATGGGTGTCCCGGCGGGCGGAGGATCCGGATGGAACTGGTCACCAAGAAGAAGCTGATGCTCTTCAGCGGGCGGGGCAACGTCGCGCTCGCCGAGGAGATCGCGACGAATCTGAAGGTGCCGCTCGGTGAGGTCGTGCTGTCCACGTTCGCCAACGGCGAGATCTACTGCCGGTTCTCGGAGAGCATCCGTGGCGCCGACGTGTTCGTGGTGCAGAGCCACTGCGAGCCGATCAACGACCGCATCTGGGAACAGCTGATCATGATCGACGCCGCGAAACGCGCGTCGGCGAAGCGCATCACCGCCGTGTGCCCCTTCTACGGATACGCCCGCCAGGACCGCAAGGCCGAGGGACGGGAGCCGATCACCGCTCGGCTCCTGGCCGACGTGTTGACCGTGGCGGGCGCGGATCGTGTCGTGACCGTGGACCTCCACACCGGTCAGATCCAGGGCTTCTTCGACAAGCCTGTCGACCACCTGACCGCCGTGCCGTTGTTGGCGGAGTACCTGGCCGACCGCGTCGACGGCGAGGTCACCGTGGTGTCACCCGATGCCGGCGGGGGCAAGCTCGCCCGTCGCTACGCGAACGCCCTGTCGCACCACGACGTCGAGTGCGAGCTGGCCTTCATCGACAAGCGCCGTCCGAAGGGAACCCACAACATCGCCGAAGCCACCGACGTGGTCGGTGAGGTGGCCGGCCGAACCTGCCTGCTCGTCGACGACATGATCGATACGGCCGGCACGATCACCAGTGCCGCAAACCTGCTCGTGGACCGGGGCGCGGCCGACATCTTCGTGGTCGCGACCCACGGCGTACTGTCCGGCCCGGCCGTCGAGCGCCTGCGCAACGCCCCGATTCGGGAGCTGGTGATCACCAACACGATCCCCATCCCCGACGACAAGCGGTTCGAGAACCTCCGGGTGCTCTCGATCGCCCCGATCATCGCCGATGCCCTCGATGCCGTCTTCGAGGACACCTCCGTGAGCGAGATCTTCCGTGGCGACAACATGTGACCGTGCGTACCTCAAGCCGACTCTTTCGGTCTGAGATACGCACCGGGAGGCCGAAGATGGCAGACTGTCGGTTTCCATGCGTCTCCTGAAGGGCCCTGCGCGCCATGTCTGACGTCACGCTCGTCGCCGAGAAACGAACCGATGCCGGGTCCCGCCCCACGGGTCGGCTCCGCCGTGAAGGCCGGCTCCCGGCGGTCGTGTACGGGCTCGAGCACGACGCCGTGCCGGTGACCGTGCCGGCGCGTGAGCTGGGGCACATCCTGCACGGCGAGGCCGGTGCCAACACGCTCATCACGCTCCAGCTCGACGGCGACTCCGTACTCACGCTGGCCCGCCAGATTCAGCGCCATCCCGTCCGCGGTGACGTGATCCACGTCGACTTCATCCGCATCCGGCGCGATACCGCGGTGCAGGCCGAGGTGACGGTCAACCTGGAGGGCGAGGCTCTCGGCGTGAAGAACGGCGGTCTGCTCGAGCAGCTCGTGTTCACGCTCACCGTCGAGGCCAAGCCGGCCGACATCCCGACGTCGATCGATGTCGACATCAGCGACCTCGACATGAACGATCAGCTGCACATCAGCGATCTCCCAATTCCGGCGGGGGTCACCGCGCTCCAGGAGCCGACCGAGCTCGTGGCGCAGATCACCGTGCCTCGCGGCCTCACGGGCGAGGGCGAGGGCGGCGAAGGCGAAGCCGGCGAGGAAGGCGAAGGCGGCGAGGCACCCGCCGCGGGCGGCGAAGGCGAAGCCTCCGGCGGGGAGTAGGCCGTGCTGCGGCGCCGTGGTCCGGGCGCCGAGCGAACCGGTACGCCCGCGGATCTTTTCGTGGTGGGCCTCGGCAACCCCGGCACCGAGTACGCCAAGACGCGCCACAACGTCGGCGCGGAAGTGGTCGAGCTTCTCGCGAAGCGACACGGCGCCCGTCTGCGCAAGGCCAAGGAGCGGGCGCTCGTCGACGAGATCCGTATCGACGGCAAACGCGTGGCGCTCGCGATCCCGCTGACGTACATGAACGAGTCGGGTCAGGCGGTTGCGCCGTTGGCCCGTCGCCTCGGTGTGGGTCTCGAGCGGATCGTGGTCGTTCACGACGAGCTGGATCTCCCCGTGGCCGCGCTGCGGGTGAAAGTCGGCGGTGGTCTGGCCGGGCACAACGGGCTGCGGTCGATCAAGTCGCACCTGCACTCCGACGAGTTCCTGCGCGTGCGGATCGGCGTCGGCAAGCCCCCGGGTGGCAAGGAGCAGGGCGTCGATCACGTCTTGCGCCGGTTCTCGAAGGCCGAGCGCGCCGAGATCGACGTCACCATCGAACAGGCCGCCGACGCCGTCGAAGCGATCCTGCGCGACGGCATCGATGCGGCGATGAACCGTTACAACTGAGTCGCCACGTCGCGCGTCATCGACGCGACCGCGGACGCGTCCTCGCGACGAAGGGTGGCCATAGTGCCCGTAGTGCCCGTGGTGCCCGTCGTCTCGGCGACGAGTAGCTCCGATACGTGCTCGTTGAGCTCAGCGATCGGATCGGCGGGACCGGAGTCGTTCACACGAGTGGATATCGGCGGGTGGAAGGGATCACCACAGCCGCATCGTCCGGAGGACCGGTAATCTCTGCGCGGCGCAGTTCCCCGGGCAACGCCGGTTGCCCGGGCCTGTTCGCGCGCTCGTATGACCGACTCCAATCCGCCGAAGGCGCTCCCGCTCGCCGACATCCCCCGGCTCCTCGCCTCGGAGCCGGCATTGGTCGCGTGCGCCTCCGGCCGCGCCCCGGTGATCGCGGTGCCCGACGCCGCCCGGGCCGTGTTCGTGGCCGCGCTCAGCCGCACCACCGGCCGCCGTCCGGTGCTGCTCGCGGTGCCCACGGGTGCGGAGGCCGACCGGCTCGCGCACGATCTCCGTCAGCTGCTCGGCGACACCGAGGTCGAGCAGTTCCCCGCCTGGGAGACGCTGCCCTTCGAGCGCGTCTCGCCGTCGCTCGAGACGATGGGCCGTCGCCAGCGGGTGATGTGGCGGTTGCGTCACGGCGACGCCGCTCACCTGCCCGCGGTCGTGGTGGCGCCGGTGCGCGCCCTCGTGCAACGGCTCGGGCCGCACGTGGAGGACGTGGAGCCGATCACGATCCGCCCTGGCGCGCAGGTAGATCGCGACGACCTCCTCGAACGGCTCGTCACCGCGGGCTATCGACGCGAGTATCAGGTGGAAGCACGAGGCGAGGTCGCGGTGCGCGGCTCGATCGTCGATGTCTATCCGACGACGGCCGACCACCCGGTGCGCATCGATCTGTGGGGTGACGAGGTCGACCGGCTCTCTGCGTTCTCGGTGGCCGATCAGCGCTCCACCCACGAGCTCGCCGACATCTCGATCTTCCCGGCCCGCGAACTGCTCCCGAGCGACGAGGTTCGCGCGAGGGCCGAACAGCTCGTGGCCACGGAACCGTGGGGGCGCGAGCAGTGGGAACGCCTCTCGGAGGGCCAGACGTTCGACGGGATGGAGTCGTGGCTACCGTGGCTCTGCGAGGACGAGCACCTGCTGCCCGATCTCCTGCCGCGCGGCGCGCTCGTATTGCTGGCCGAACCGAAACGCATGCGCGACCGCGCGCGGGAGCTGCTCGACGACGAAGCCGCGCTGGCGTCGAGCCTCGCAACGACCTGGGACGTACCCGGCGATCGCGAGTTCCCGCGGCTGTCGTTGCCGTTCGACCGTCTCCTCGCGCACACGAAGGCCGCGGCCACCTCGGTGTTGCCGGCGCCCGAGAACCCCGACACCCTGTTGCTCGCGGCGACCGCCTTCGATCCTGTGGTCGGCGACGCCGAAGGCTTCGCGCGTCGGCTGACGAAGCTCAAGGCCGAGGGCTACCGCGTCGTGATCTCCGCCGACGGGAGTGGCTCCGCCGATCGCCTGCACGACATCCTGGCGGGCGAAGGTGTCGATGCGCCGGTGGTTGCCGCGATCACCGCGCCGTTGCTCAGGCAACCCGCGCTGCACCTCACGGTCGCGCCGCTCGAACGCGGCGTGATCCTGCCCGGCATCCGGCTCGCGATCGTCGCGGAGTCCGATCTCACCGGTCGGCGGCGCGTGCATCGCAAGGCGCGCGGCGCGCGACGCGGCGTCGACTACTACGACGACCTCAAACCCGGCGACTACGTCGTGCACCAGGTCCATGGCGTCGGGAAGTACGCCGGGATGGTGTCGCGTGCGATCGGCGGCGCGGAGAGGGACTACCTGCTCCTCGAGTACAAGGGCGGCGACAAGCTCTACGTGCCCAGCGACCAGGTGGGCGTCGTGCGCCGCTACACCGGCGGCGAGACGCCGACGTTGCATCGGATGGGCGGCAGCGACTTCGCCAAGGCACGCGCCAAGGTGCGCAAGGCCGTGACCGAGATCGCCCAGGAGCTCGTGGTGCTGTACCGGCGCCGGCTCAACACTCCCGGCCACGCCTTTGCCCTCGACACGCCGTGGCAGCACGAGATCGAAGCCGCGTTTCCCTTCGAAGAGACGCCGGATCAGCTCCAGGCGATCGTCGAGACGAAGGCCGACATGGAACGCGCGGTGCCGATGGACCGCCTCATCTGTGGCGACGTCGGCTACGGCAAGACCGAAGTCGCCGTGCGCGGGGCGTTCAAGGCCGTGCAGGACGGCAAGCAGGTGGCGATCCTCGTCCCGACCACACTGCTCGCGAACCAACACGGTCAGACGTTCCGTGATCGCTTCGCGAACTATCCGGTGCGCGTCGAGGTGCTCTCGCGGTTCCTCAGCACGAAGGAACAGAACGCCGTCGTGCGGGGCTTGGCCGACGGGACGGTCGACGTGGTCATCGGCACGCACCGGCTGCTCTCCGACGACATCGTGTTCAAGGATCTCGGCCTGCTCGTCGTCGACGAGGAGCAACGTTTCGGTGTCACGCACAAGGAACGCATCAAGGAGATGCGCTCGAACGTCGACGTGCTCACGCTGTCGGCCACACCGATCCCGCGCACGCTCGAGATGAGCCTCACCGGTATCCGGGACATGTCGTTGGTGCAGACGCCGCCCGAGGATCGTCAACCGATCCTGACCTACGTCGGCGAGCACGACGAGCGGGCCGTGGCCGAGGCGGTACGCCGCGAGCTGTTGCGCGAGGGTCAGGTCTTCTACGTCCACAACCGCGTCCAGGACATCGAGCACGTCGCCGAACAGGTCCGTGATCTCGTACCCGAAGCGCGCGTCGGGATCGCGCACGGGCAGATGGACGAAGGCGCGCTCGAACGCGTGGTGCTCGATTTCGTGGATCACGAGTACGACGTGCTGGTGTGCACGACGATCGTGGAGAGCGGCCTCGACATCCCGAGCGTCAACACGCTCGTCGTCGATCGGGCCGATCTGCTCGGGCTGTCGCAGATGTATCAGCTCCGCGGTCGGGTGGGCCGGCGGGGCCAGCGCGCCTACGCGTACCTCTTGCACCCGCGCGATCGCGCGCTCACCGAAGAGGCGTACGAACGGCTCAAGACCATCGGCGAGTTCACCGATCTCGGCTCCGGATTCAAGATCGCGATGCGGGACCTCGAGATCCGCGGCGCCGGCAACCTGCTCGGCGGCGAGCAGTCCGGCCACATCGCCGCGGTCGGCTTCGACCTCTACTGCCAGATGGTCACCGAAGCCGTCGGCGAGCTCACCGGCGAGACCAAAGAGGAGCCGGCCGAGATCACGATCGACGTGCCCGTCGCCGCGCATCTTCCTCGCGGGTACGTGGCGCGAGACGACGTGCGCATGGAGGCCTACCGCCGGTTGGCGGCCGTGACGCACCGAGCCGACGTCGACGACATCCGGGCCGAGTGGGAGGACCGCTACGGACCACTGCCCGAACCGGCCGAGGCGCTGCTCCAGATCGGGTACCTCCGGGCGGAATGTGTGCGCTGCGGGGTGCGATCCGTCACCGTGGTCAAGGGGATGGTCCGCCTCCAGGGCCTGGAGCTCAAGGAATCCCAGAAGGTGCGGCTGGCCCGGCTCGTACCCCGGTCGGCGGTGAAGGACGACGGCGAGACGGCGGTTCCCCTCGGCGTTCCCGACCGGGAGGCCACGCCGAAACTCGTGGAACTGCTCCAGGCCCTGATCCCTGACGAAGTGCTCACGCCGGTAGCATCCGGGTCGTCCTGATCGGCTCCCCCGGCCGCTGGATCTCCCCGTCGTCCAGTCGAAAGCTCCCGCATGCGTGCTCGCCGCTCGTCCCGCCTCGGTCTCGTGGCCCTCGCCGCGGCCGTGTTCGTCCTGAGTGCCGGTTGTGGCTCGGCGACGTCTCCCAACGCCTACACCGTCGACGGCAAGTCGGTGAGCGACCACGACTTCCAGCGCGAGCTCGAGGCGCTGCGCGACAACAAGGCTCTCGCCGCCGCGATCAAGGCGAGCAGTGCGCCCGGGTCTCCGAAGGTTGCCCGCGGGACCCTCGACCCTCGTCTCACCGCCTCGTGGCTCCAGTCCGATCTCCAATCGGAGATCGTCGACCGGGAGTTCGCCAGGAAGCACCTCAGCGTGTCGGCCGCGGCCAAGCAACAGTTGACCGCGTTCTCCGAGCAGTACTTCTCCTCCAAGAAGACCTTCGACGCGTTCCCGAAGTGGTTCCGCGAGCTGGAGTTGCGCCGCTTCGCCCGGCTGCTGACCCTGCTCGGTTCGAAGCCGACGGACACCGAGCTGCGCAAGACGTTCGAAGACCTCAAGGCGAAGAACTGCCCGGCGGGGAAGCTCGTCTCGCACATCCTCGTGAAGACGAAGCCGGAAGCCGACGCCATCGCCGCCGAGTTGCTGAAGGGGGCGGATTTCGCCACCACGGCGGCGCAGAAGTCGACCGACACGCAATCGGCGCAACAGGGCGGGCAGCTCGGTTGCCTGACCCCGGGCCAGTTCGTGAAGCCGTTCGAGGACGCGGCGAACGCGCTGAAGTCGGGAACCGTCTCGGCGCCGGTGCAGACGCAATACGGCTACCACCTCATCAAAGTGACGGACCTCACGTTCGAGAGCGCGCGGAAGACGGTGGAGCAGCAGGCTCTCGCTCAACAGAGCCAGAAGCTCAACACGCATCTCGCGAGTGAGCTGAAGAAGGCGAAGATCTCGATCAATCCCAAGTACGGCACGATCACCCGCAAGCCGCAGTTCGCGGTGACGCCACCGAAGTCGCCGTCGGTGAAGACGCGGCCGTCGACGAGCACGGCGCCGCCGGTGTCGTCGACGCCGATCCAGCCGCAGCCGCCCACCTCGGCAACGCCAACCTCCACGCCGTGACCGGGCGCGGCCGGGTCGTCGTGGTCGGGCTCGGGCCCGGTGGCGTCGACCTGTTGCTGCCGGCCGCCCGCGCCGCCATCGAGACGGTCCCGACTCGGTTCGCGCGGACGACGCGCCATCCGGCCGTCGAGGAGCTCGCGGCCGCCGGGATCCGATTCGAGGGATTCGACGAGCAGTACGAGCGCGGGGCCGACTATCACGCCGTCTACGGTGCGATCGTGGACGCGCTGGTCGAATCCGCAGCCGCCCACGGTGAGGTCCTCTACGCGGTGCCGGGGAATCCCGAGGTCGCGGAACGAACCGTGGCGTTGCTGCGCGAGCAGGGGGCACAGGGCGCGATCGACCTCCAGGTGATCCCGGGCCTGTCGTTCATCGACCTCGCGTGGTCGCGACTCGGCGTGGACCCGATGCGCGACGGTGCGCACGTGGTGGACGCCCAGGAGTTCGGCGCGCAGGCGGCGGGGCGCACAGGCCCGTTGCTCATCGGGCACTGCATCGATCGGTTCGTGCTCTCCGAGGTGAAGCTCGCGTTGCTCGACGTGATCGACGCCGAACACGAAGTGGTCGTGCTCCAACGCCTCGGTCTTCCGGACGAGTCGATCACGCGCGTCGTGTTGGCCGAGTTGGATCGCGAGATCGAACCCGACCATCTCACCTCCGTCTTCGTCGACCTCGGTGATCGATCGCCGGCACGGGAGTATGTCGAGCTGCTCGAGCTGGCGGCGCGCCTCAGAGGCCCGGGCGGCTGTCCGTGGGACGCCGAGCAGACGCATCATTCGCTGACGCGGTATCTCCTCGAAGAGGCGTACGAAGTGGTCGAGGCCGTGGAGTCGTTGCCATTCGACGCACCGGGTGGTTCGCCGGGGGCGGAGCTGCCGGCGGCCTACGCGCGTCTGGAAGACGAGCTCGGCGATCTCCTCTATCAAATCGTCTTCCACGCGTTGCTCGCCGAAGAGGCCGGTGCGTTCACGATGTCCGACGTCGCTCGCGGCATCCACGACAAGTTGGTGCGCCGCCATCCTCACGTGTTCGCGGATGTGGAGGCGGAGAACACCGAAGCCGTGATGCGCAACTGGGAGCAGATCAAGAAGGACGAGAAAGGCGAACGGTCGATCGTGGCCGGGATCACACCGGGCCTGCCGTCGCTGCTCTACGCACACAAGCTCTATCGCAAGGCGGCCTCGATCGGCCTCGAGCCGGGGACGGCGGTCGATGCCATCGAGCGACTGTCGTCGGTCACGAACCGTCTCGGCGCGGTTGCCGACGACGACGTCGAGCGCGTCCTCGGGGACCTCCTCGCCGCCGCGGTGGTCTTCGCCCGGGCGCGGGGCATCGATGCGGAATCGTCACTCCGGGCGTGGTCGACCGCGTTCCGCACCCGCTTCGAGGCGATGGAACACCGGGCGCACGAGCGCGGGATCGACCTGTCGACGGCCGGATCCTCGCAAGTCCTTACACTTTGGGACGAAACCACCACACCTGACTGAGCGATCGCGGGGGAGTGCGACCGAAGGTGGCGTCGGGGCCGGGGCAGAGTCCCGGCCGAGCAGTCTCAGTGGGCTACTTTCGTCACACCAATCACACCAGCCCCAGGACCCGGATAGCGATTCAGGTGAGCGCGTGAGCAGCATCGTCGACGTCATCGGCCGCGAGATCCTCGATTCCCGCGGGAACCCCACGGTCGAGGTCGAGGTCGCCCTGGCGACGGGAGCCACGGGTCGGGCTGTGGTCCCCAGCGGTGCGAGCACCGGTGCCCACGAAGCCGTCGAGCTCCGCGACGGCGGCGACCGGTACCTCGGCAAGGGCGTACGCCGGGCCGTCGGCCATGTGAACGGCGAGATCGCCGACGCGGTGATGGGGCTCGAAGCGAGGGACCAGCGCTCGCTCGATGCCGCCCTCTGCCAACTGGACGGCACCGACGCCAAGTCGCGCCTCGGTGCCAACGCGATCCTCGGCGTGTCGCTCGCCGTCGCCAAGGCCGCGGCCGACGAAGCCGAGCTCCCGCTGTACCGCTATGTCGGCGGAGCGAACGCGCACGTGCTGCCGGTGCCTATGATGAACGTGCTCAACGGCGGCGCGCACGCGGACAGCAACGTCGACCTCCAGGAGTTCATGCTCGCGCCCGTCGGCGCGGCGAGCTTCTCCGAGGCGCTGCGTTGGGGAGCCGAGACCTACCACACACTGAAGAAGCTGCTGCACGAGCGCGGGCTCGCCACCGCGCTCGGCGACGAAGGTGGGTTCGCGCCGAGCCTGCCGTCCAACGAAGAAGCGGTCAAGCTCCTGCTCGGCGCGATCGAGACCGCGGGATACACGCCCGGCACCGAGATCGCGCTCGCGCTCGACGTAGCGTCCACCGAGTTCTTCAAGGACGGCCGCTATCACCTCGACGGCGAGGGCAAGCAGTACACGTCGTTGGAGTTCGCCGACTTCCTCACCGATCTCGCCACCCGCTATCCGATCGTGTCGATCGAGGACGGAATGGCCGAGGACGACTGGGACGGGTGGAAGGCGCTCACCGATCGGGTCGGTGAGCGTGTGCAGCTCGTCGGCGACGATCTCTTCGTCACGAACGCCCGCCGGTTGCAGCGGGGCATCGACCTCGGCGTGGCGAACTCGATTCTCGTGAAGGTCAACCAGATCGGCACGTTGTCGGAGACGCTCGACACGATGGCGCTCGGTTCCCGGCACGGCTACACGGCGATGATGTCGCACCGCAGCGGCGAGACGGAGGACGCGACGATCGCGGATCTCGCCGTGGCCACGAACTGCGGCCAGATCAAGACGGGTGCGCCGGCGCGAAGCGACCGCGTCGCCAAGTACAACCAGCTGCTGCGGATCGAACAGGATCTCGGCGAGGGCGCGGCCTATCTCGGCGGTGCCGCTCTGGCGAACGCCGGGGGCGCGGGTGGCTGAGGCCGTGACCCCCGAGCCGCTGTGGCGCCGACCGGCGCTGCATCTCGTGCTGGTATTCCTCGGGGTCGTGCTGTTGTTGTTCCTGTTCGTGTTCCCGACGCGGACGTTCCTCTCGCAGCGCCGGGAGACGAGCTCGGTTCGGGACCAGCTGCACATGTTGCGCCAGCAGAACGCGAACCTGCAACGCGAGGAGCAGCGGTTGCAGAGCTCCGATGAGATCGAGCGCATCGCGCGCGATCAGTACAACCTCGTGAAACCCGGCGAGAAGGCCTACGCGATCATTCCGGAGTACACGCCGGCGACGACGGCTCCGGCGTCGTCGGGCGTGTCCGGCTCGACCGCGGCGGTGCTCAACGCCGCGGATGCCAACGATGCGCCGGTCGGTGTGCCCACCACGTCGTCGTCGGGCACACCGCTTCCTGGCGCGCCCTCGCCCTAGCGCGGTACGAGTCGGCCGACTGGCCCGGGGCGAAGAGGTCCACCAAACTGACCCCCATGTCCCCGCGCGTCGACGACACGGCCGAGTTGACCCGTCTCCTGGGTCGCGAACCACAGTGTTCGTTCGAGGTCGTCGTGCGCGACGCCCATGGCGATCCGAGCGTCATCCGCAACGCCCCATTCCTGTTCGACGGCACCCCGATGCCCACGCGGTACTGGCTGGTGGATGCCGAGCTCACCACGGTGGTGTCGCGGATCGAGTCGCTCGGCGGCGTGCGGGCGGCGGAATCCGAGCTGCCGGCCGAGGACATCGCCACTGCACACGCCACGTACGCGACCGAACGCGACGCGGCCATCGAGCCGGATCATGTGGGTCCCCGGCCGTCGGGTGGCGTCGGGGGCACCCGCACCGGCGTGAAGTGCCTGCACGCGCACTACGCCTACTTCCTCGCCGGCGGTGACGATCCGGTGGGGCGATGGGTGCACGCGCGAGTGACGGCGCCGTCGGCGCCCCATGCGGGACGGGCATCGTGACGCGCCGAATCGGCGCGATCGACGTCGGCACGAACTCGGTGCGTCTCCTCGTGGCCGATGTGGAGGGTGAAGGGCGTGCCGCTCCACTGCGGACGATCGAGCGACGGATGCGCATCGCGCGGCTCGGTCAGGGCGTCGACTCGACGCGCCGTCTCCACCCGGACGCGATCGCGCGCACGCTCGACGTGTTTCGCGAGTTCCGCGGCGTGCTCGATGAGCTCGGCGTCGACGCGGTCCGCGCCACTACGACGAGCGCGTCGCGCGACGCGACGAACCGGGGGGACCTCTTCGGTCCCGCGGCCGGGGTGCTCGGCTTCGAGCTCGAGCTCATCTCCGGCGAGGAGGAGGCGGAGCTTTCCTTTCTCGGTGCGACCGCCGAGCTCGTGGGAACCGCGATGGATGCGCCGCCGCCATATCTGGTGATCGACATCGGCGGTGGCTCGACGGAGTTCGTCGTCGGGACGGAGAAGCCCGAGGGCCTCGTGTCCGTCGATGTCGGCTGCGTGCGAATGACCGAGCAGTTCCTGCACTCGGACCCGCCGGCGCCCGAGGAGCTGTCGAACGCCGTCGCCCTGATGCGCGATCACCTCGCCGACGTGGATCGCGAAGTGCCGGGCGCGCGTGACGCGCGTACGCTCATCGGTCTCGCGGGCACCGTCACGGCGATGGCATCGGTGGAGCTGGGTCTTCCCGAGTACGACTCGGCGGCGTTGCAGCACTTCCGGCTCACCCGCCGCGCGGCCGAAGAGGTCTTCCGCACGCTCGCTCTCGAGCCCATCGCCGTGCGTCGCCACAACCCGGGGCTCGAGGCGGGTCGCGTCGACGTGATCGTCGGCGGAGCCATCGTGCTCGTGTCGATCCTGCGTCACTTCGAGGCCGATTCCCTGCTCGTGTCCGAGGCCGACATCCTCGACGGGCTGGTGCGCAGCCAGGCCTGACCCGGGGGACGATCCCCGAAACCCTCAAACGGCGGGTCCGGCTGCCGACAGGGAGGGCATGGAGCTCAACGAGTTCACCCGATCGCTGGCCACGATGACGGAGCAAGACCTCCGCGCGGTGGCCGTCGCGATCGAGAAGCACTCGCAGCACGCGGGCGACGAGGTGGACGCGTGGCGGGCCACGATCGCCATCGACCGGTGCCTGCGCCTCGCCCGGCGGACCCGTCTCGCCGCGCACGCGGCGTACTCGGCGTCGCAGGCGGTGCTCGCGGCGGCGACGGCGGTGGGCTTCACGCTCCCCGATCCGACCGTCACCGCGGTGGCGCGATCGGCCGCCGAGCTGGCGCGCGCGATGGTCGGCGGGCTGACGCTCGAGCCCGAGATCCGCCCGCTCATCGAGACCTGGGTGCAGGTCAACCCGCTCGTCGCCGCCTGACGCCACCGGACGGCCATCAGTAGCATCCGCACGTGCCCCTCCACGATCGACTCCTGATGGGTCCCGGCCCGTCCAATCCCTATCCGGAGGCGCAGGCCGCGTTGTCGCGTCCGATGCTCGGGCATCTCGATCCGGAGTTCCTGGGGCTGCTCGACGAGACGGCCGATCGGTTGCGTCGCGTGTTCCGCACGCGCAACGAGCTGACGCTGCCCATCAGCGGCACGGGTTCGGCCGGGATGGAAGCCTGCTTCGTCAACCTGCTCGAGCCCGGTGACACGGTGATCGTCGGGGTCAACGGCGTGTTCGGCGAACGGATGTGTGAGGTGGCCCGTCGGTGTGGTGCCGAGATCGTGCGCGTCGACGAGCCGTGGGGTCGCGCCATCGATCCGCAGCGCCTGCTGGACGCGCAACGTCGGCATCCCGAAGCCCGCGTGCTCGCGATGGTGCACGCGGAGACATCCACCGGTGTCGAGAACCACGTCGCGCCGCTCGCCGCCCTCCGAGACACGGACACGCTGCTCCTGGTCGACACGGTCACGTCGCTGGCGGGGATTCCCGTCGAGGTCGACGAGTGGGGGATCGATGCGTGTTACTCGGGCACGCAGAAGTGCCTCGGCGTTGCGCCCGGCCTCGCGCCCCTCACGTTCTCGGCCCGGGCCGCCGATCGTCTCCAACGGCGTGGGCAACCACCGCAATCGTGGTACCTGGACCTCGGGTTGATCGGCGCCTACGTGGGCGCGGCGCGGCGCTATCACCACACCGCGCCGATCTCGATGATCTTCTCGTTGCACGCCGGCCTCGGCGCAGTGCTCGACGAAGGACTGGACGCGGCGTGGACTCGTCATCGCGTGGCGGGGTCGTTGTTGCAGGAACGACTCCCGAAGCTCGGGTTCACGTTGCTGGCGGAAGCGGGACACCGGCTTCCGCAGCTCACGTCCTGTCGGCTTCCCGACGGTCTCGACGACGCGGGCACCCGTCGCACGCTGCTCGACCGCTTCGGGATCGAGGTCGGCGGCGGGCTCGGCGAGTTCGCGGGGAAAGCGTGGCGCATCGGGCTGATGGGGCACACCGCGCGCGAGCGGTCGGTGCTGGCCTTGTTGGGAGCGCTCGAAGAACTGCTGGGTTGACCGGGCGAGCGGGCGGCCTACATGCCGTCGGCGGGGCGCAGGATGTGCTCGCGGTAGTAGCGCAACTCCGCGACGGATTCCCGGATGTCGTCGAGCGCGCGGTGGCTCTCCTTCTTCGACGGCCGTTTCTTGTAGACCGCCGGGTACCACCGGCGGCACAGCTCCTTGAGCGACGACACGTCGATGCTCCGGTAGTGCAGGTGGTTGTCGAGCTCGGGGAGGTAGCGGGCGAGGAAGCGACGGTCCATGCCGATCGTGTTGCCGCACAGCGGGGCGAGGCCCGCGGCCGGCACGTGCCCCTTCAAGTAGTCGAGTGCTGCCCGACCAGCCGTCGCGAGGTCGACCGTCGAAGCCTCGATCGCGGGGAGCAGCCCCGACTTCGTGTGCATCGTGCGGACGAAGGTGTCCATGCCGGCGAGCGCGTCGGCCGGTTGGTGCACGACGACGTCGAGGCCGTCGTCCAGGATCTCGAGTTGTGGGTCGGTGACGAGCACGGCGAGCTCGACGATGACGTGGCGGTCGGGATCGAGGCCGGTCATCTCGAGGTCGATCCACACGAGGCGGTCGTCGGTGGGGAGCGGGGTTTCGGGCATGGCGGTCACCCTACCGCCATGCTTTTGCTCCCCCTGACGCCTCAGCCGTACCGGCGACCGGCTGGCACCGACGACGCGGCAGCGCCGATAACCTGACGGCCCGTGATCCGGATGATGGAGCATCTCGTTGCGTTGGCATGAGGGCCGCCCGATCGTGGGCCCGCGCGTCCAGCTCCGGCCGTTGAAGGGCTCCGACTTCGGCGCCTGGCGTATCGTTCGCGAGCGCAGTCGGGAGTGGCTCGAGACGTGGGAGCCGCTCTCCGAGCCCGGAGCGCCGGATCCGACCACCGACCTCGAGGCGTTTCGCGCTCGCTGCAGCGCATGGGAGCGTCAGCGTCATTTCGACACCGCGTACGGCTTCGGGCTGTTCCTGCGCGACGGCGAGTTCGTCGGTGAGGTGAGCCTCGGCAGCGTGCAACGCGGCCCGTTCCAGTCCGGCTACATCGGATACTGGATCGACGAACTGCACGCGGGTCGGGGGTTCGTCCCCGAAGGGGTCGCGTTGATCATGCGCTACGGCTTCGACGAGTTGCATCTCCACCGGCTCGAAGCCGCCATCGTGCCGCGCAACGCCGCGAGCCGGCGCGTCGTGGAGAAGCTCGGGCTGCGTGACGAAGGAACGGCTCTCCGGTTCCTCCAGATCCGCGGCGTGTGGGAAGACCACGTGCGGTACTCGATCACGGCGGAAGAATGGGAGTCGCGCCGCGGGGAGATCGCTCGCGAGTTCCTCGACTGGCCGTAGCGCAGTGGCGGCGGCGCGTCGTTGACCGGCCCGCTCGGTCAGTACGGCGTGTCGGTGAGCCGGAACGAATCGCGGAACCGTTCCAAACCCTCGCCGGACGGTGATGATGCTCCGACTTCGAGGACGTAGAAGCGGGTGCCCGACGCGAAGTAGAGCGCTCGGAACGAGAACCCGTTCTCTTGGAACGTGGCGTACCTCGCGTTGATGCCGAGGATCGTCGACGCGCCGACGGCGAGGAGTCCCGCAGCCGGGCGTCCGGCGGGCCCATCGGCATCGTGACCGGGTCGACGGCCTCGGGGCCGTCGAGGACCGGCCCGTCCGGGATCGGAGCACCGGCGCCCACGAGCGAGTGGCCGGAGCTCGCCGGCGTCGTGGGCGCCCATCGCGCATGGCAGAGCCAGCACTCGATGTGTCGGCGTCGGCCGCGATTGTCCTGCAATTCGGACAACGCATGACAAAAGCCTATCGCCTTCGACGACCCGCGGGAACCGGGGCCTCCAGACGACGATCGGCCGGGCGGGCGCCTTCCTGAGCGGAACGTCGGCCCGTCGGCCGAGACGGCCGGAGCGAGGCCTCTGGTGCGCGGCTCAGGAACGCCGGATGCGTTCGGCGAAGAAGGGCTGTGCGAACGACCAGACCTGGCGGTGCAGCTCGGTGGTGACGGCCGACTCGAAGTCGGGCTGCCACGGAGCCTCGTGCAGGGAGGCCTTGACCGCGCCGACGAGATCCGTCGGCGCCTCCGCCGCTCGTGCCGCGAGCTCCACGGCCCGGTCGATGAGGGCATCCTCGGCCACGAGTTCCCAGGCCAGGCCGATCTCGGCCGCCCGTTCGCCTCCGATTCGCTGGCCGAACAGGACCATCGCCGCGGCGGCCTGCGGGCCCACCGCCCGCTCCAGGAGCCAGGTGTGGCCACCGCCGGGGTGCAGACCGATCGCGAGGAAGCGGGAGTCGAACCGGGCGGCCGGTGAGGCGAGCCGGAGGTCGCACGAGAGCGCGAGGTTGAGGCCGGCGCCGACCGCGGGGCCATTGACGGCCGCGATCGTCGGCAGCGTGGAACGAGCCAGCCGCAGGAAGCCCTGGTAGATACCGCGCAGCGACGCGCCGCCTTCCGGGTCGCCGGCGAGATTCGCGAGATTCCCGACGTCGGCCCCCGAGCAGAACGCCGGCGGCGCGCCGGTGACGACGATGGCGCCGACAGTGTCGTCCTGTTCGAGCGTGTCGACCGTCGCGACGATCTCGTCGACGAGCGCGGGCGTCAACGCGTTGCGCCGCGCGGGGTCATCGAGCACGAGGAGCACGACACGGTCACGGCGTTCGACGAGCAGTGGCATGGATTACCCCGGATCCCGGACGACGGCGGGCGAATGGCGGAAGAAGGTCTCGACATCCCGTTCGTAGCGGTAGTGCGGGTGCTTCTCTCCGATGGTGGACTCCAGCCGGAGGGTGCGCGCGAACGCGTCGACCGTTCCCGCGGTTGTGTACTTGTAGCGGTAACCGGCGCGCTTGAACCGCGTGTTGTCGACGCCTCGCCCGTACCGCAACAGGTCGATGACTTCCTGCGGGAGCTCGATGCCGGTGATGCGCAGCGGCTCGGCCGCGAGGCCCGTGAGGATCGGAGGCAACGCGATACGGGGTCGACCGACGATCATGCAGACCTCGCTCCACGGCAGCGTGCCGTCGCCGGCAACGTTGTAGATCCCGGGGATGTCGTTGACGGTCGCGTACATCAGCGCGCCGGTGACGTCGTCCTCGTGTGTGAACTGCAGACGCGGATCGAACCCGAAGATCTCCGGGACGAACGGTGAGCGCAGCGCCTTGGAGAACGGCGTCGTCAGGTCGTCGCCGAGGACGTTGGAGAGTCGGAGCTTGGTGACGGTCACGTGCGGGTTGTCCTGCGCGAAGTCGCGAAGGAAGCCGGCGGATTCCAGCAGCGTTCGCTCGACGCGCGTCCGCGGAGGTCGAGTGCGTTGCATCGATTCCCGGAAGAAGTAGGGGTCCTTGTACGCCGCGCCGTAGACCAGGGTGGAGCTCTTCACGACGACCTTGCGTACCGAGCTCCCGGCCGCGCCCGCGGCGGCGAGGAGGTTCATGGTGCCGATCACGTTGATCTCGTGCATCGCTCGCCCGCTGAGGCGCGTCGAGTCGGTGATGAGGTGGGTGTGCAGCACCGTGTCGATCTGCGTGGCCTGCACGATTCGGTTGAGGATCGAGTACGAGGAGTCGGCACGAACGAACTCGGTGCGTTCGAGCGGGAGCTTCGGTTCGTGGGTGTCGAGGCCGACGATGACCTCGACGTCGTCGCGGCGTTCCAGTTGCTGCGCGAGCCGGCTGCCCCAGAAGGTGCCCAGACCGGTGACGAGGACGCGCATCTCTGCTATCCGAACCACACGCTGCGGCGGGTGCGCAGCATGTCATAGAGGGCCTGTTGGATCTGCTCGCGGATGGCGTCGGCATCGTCCATGACGCGACTTCTGTTGTACCGCTCCTGGTCGGCCGGAACGTCGAAGTGCACGGGGGGAAGCACGCGCAGCTTGAACTTGGCCGGAAAGTAGGTGAACGGACCGAGCGGACCGAACACCAACATGTTCGCGGTGATCGGCACGTACGGGATCTTCATCATCTTCGCGAGGCGCGCGCTCTTGTACAGCACGGGCATGGATTCCTCGGCGCCCACCACGGCGATCGGGACGACGGGAACGCCGGCGCGCATAGCGATCTCGACGAAGCCGCCGCGCCCGAAGCGCCGCAACTTGTAGCGCTCCGAATAGTGCTTGCCCGGTCCCTTGGAACCTTCGGGGAACACGAGCGCGAGCTGTTGCTCGTCGTGCAGGAGGCGGTAGGCGTTCTCCGGATGGGCGGCGACGCCTCCGGCGCGTGACCACAAGGTGCCGACGACGGGAATTGCCCGGAACAGGTATTCGGCGAGTGCATAGACGGGTCGGCCGAGCTCGGTCTCGAGTCCGTGCATGATGACCGGGGCATCGGAGGGAACGGCGCCGGCGTGATTGGCCACGAGGAGCGCGCCACCGGTGGTCGGGATGTTCTCGAGCCCCTCCCACTCGACCCGGAACCAGCGCCGGTACATGGGTCCGTACAGCCGGCGGGCCGTC
>Ga0209048_10000642_pt1 | contig 36617 bp, 35 predicted proteins | sample FrelakmetCRP12CR_FD_187146 | JGI IMG/M metagenome (GOLD analysis project Ga0209048, IMG submission 187146) | Freshwater lake sediment microbial communities from the University of Notre Dame, USA, for methane emissions studies - CRP12 CR (SPAdes)... | ecosystem: Environmental > Aquatic >...
CTCGTGCGCACGCTCGATCAGTTCGACGATCAAGAGCGACCGCAGCGCCATCCGTTCCCGGTCGAGCCATACAACCTCGGCACCCAGTCCACTGCGCGCGACCGCGAGCAGATTGGCGTGCGCCGCCTTCGCATCGATGCGAAGCTCCGGCGGATCGGCCTCGGTCGCCAGGGACGCGGTGAGTCCGTAGTGGAAGCACAGGTTGGCGACGATGTCGGCCGGCGTCGGTCCGGGTGACATCGCGCGTTGCTCGACGCGCAGATGGGGCGTGCCGTCTTCATCGAATCCGATCTGCAGGTAGTTCCAGCGAGTGAGGCTCTCGTTATGACTGCGCAGCTGCGCGAAGCGCTGCGGTGCCTCGGCCGCCGCGATGACCGCCGGCGGGTAGGCGGTGCAGGCGCGGAAATAGTCTTCCACCGAGTCGGCGAACTGAGTGCGAACCGGGTCGTCTTCCGTGGCAGCGGCTTTCTCGAGCAGTGCCACGCGCGTGTCCTCCCACAGGTCGGTGCCGAACAGGAAGGGGGAGTTCGCGGCCAGCCCGGCGCAGGCAAACGCGGTGATGGCCGATGCGTTGTAGAACCGCGCGGCCGCCTCCGGCGCCACCTGCAGTTGCGCGCGCAGCGAAGTCGCCGCCGCGACCGGCACGATCCCCAGGTGCTCGCTCGACAATCGGTCGCGGCCCTCGATGTCGATCCGGACCCTGGCACGCTCCGATGCCGGGTCTGTGATGGCCGACATGTTCGACGCCGAGAGGTCCGCGTCGTCGATCGTGGGCAGAATGCCGATCGCCATCATGCGCAGGTCCATCGACTGCACCGTTTCCTGGCAGCGTGCCCAGACGGACTGCAGATCGCGCATCACACGGGTGATGCCATCCCCGGCAACCGCCTGCGGTTCCACGCGCAGTACGATCTGATACTTGGCGCGTCCCGGCACGACGGCCGCAGAATTCAGCGCGGCGACCAGTGCGCTGGCCTGACACGCCGGGCGGCCAGTCCGATCGATCAGCCAGGCTTCAACTGCGACGCCTGCGGCCGGCGCGCGACGCGACAGGCCGCCGCGCGCTTCGAGTGCGGCGAGCAGATCCGTCTCGGCGCGCAGTCGTTGCGTGGCCTGGGCGAGATCGAAGTGGCTGAGTTGTGTCACGCGCTCGTTCATGCCGCGATCCGGATTCCGCCGGGCCGCTCGTGCTGCAGACACTGCACCGGATTGATGGCATTCCGGCCGTGCAGCCGAGATGCTCGCACACGGGCCACGAACCGTCAGTTCCTCCGGTAGCCGTAGTCTCTTTGGCCATCGTCTAAGCTTTTGGACGTGACTTCCACGCCGACGTCGTTGCGTTCACCGCTGCCGGTCCGGCGCGTCGGCGCCCATCGCCCTGTAGTCTGGCTGCAGCGAGGTTATGAGGACCTCCTCGCCGCGCCCGGCGCGAGCCTGTTGCACGGCCTGCTGATTGCCGTCGGCGGTCTGGCGATCCTCACGCTGTCGCTGCGGGCAGGGTTGCTGATGCCGGGCGCACTGAGCGGTTTTCTGCTGGTCGGCCCGATCCTCGCGACCGGACTGTACGAACTCAGCCGACGCCGCGCGGCGGGGGAGCGGCCGCGGCTCGCACATGCCCTGGCCGCGTGGCGGCGCGGTACGCAGCCGTTGGTGTGGCTGGGGTTGCTGCTGTTCGCCGCGGCGACGGCCTGGGTGCTGACCTCGGCGCTGCTCTTCAGGCTCTTCGTCACCGCGCGCATCAGTTCGCCGCTCGACTTCCTGCGCTATGCGGTGGCGGATCAGGGCGCGTTGATGTTCTGGCTCTGGCTCACCGCCGGCGGCGTTGGCGCGGCCCTCGTGTTCGCTTTGACGGTCGTCTCCGCGCCGCTGCTGCTCGACCGCTCGATCGACCTGCGCAGCGCATTGCTGACCAGTGTGCGCGCGGTAGGCGAGAACCCGCTGCCGATGGCCTGGTGGGCCGCCATCATCATGGCCGCGTCGATGCTGTCGATGGCCACGTTGATGATCGGTTTCGTGTTTGCCGTGCCGATCATTGGCCATGCCACGTGGCACGCCTATCGCGACCTGGTCGACGCCGACGGCGTGCCGCCTCGGTCGTAGGCGCGCGATGGATCAGACGGTATTCGGCCTGACCGAGCAGCAGATCTCGGAGTTCGGGCTGACCTGGGGTGTCGGCGCGTTCATCGCGCTCATGCTCTTCATCATCTGGAACGTCGCCAAGGAGTCGAGGGCAGGGCGGTTCGGCACCTTCGTGCTGTTCTTCGTGCTTGCCTTCGGCATCTTTGGCTTCCTGATGAAGCAGGTGATCCAGTGGCTGCTCGGTATCAGGTAGCCGACCGCGTCCAGGTAAAGACCTGCAGCGGTGGCACGTTGCGCCACTCCCGGTCCTTGCGCGGTTCGCCCAGATGCGGTGTGGCGAATCGCGCGACGTGCGCGCGCACCTGATAGGCCACGAAGCGTCCGCCGGGCGCGAGCGCCGCAGCAATCGCCCGGGCGATGCGGTCAGCCAGTTCCGGTGGCATGGTCGAGAACGGAATCCCCGACAGGATGGCGTCGGCCTGCGCGAGCCCGGACAACCGCAGATAGGTCTCGATGTGTTCCGCGCTGCCGCGCTGAACAATGAGCCGCGCATCACGTACCCGGGACATCAGGCGCGCGCAGAAGGTCGGCGACAAGTCGATCGTCAGCAGGCGCGCGTCCGGCCGCATGGCCCTCAGCAGCGCGCGTGTGGTGCCGCCGGTGCCGGGCCCGAGCTCGACGATCGCGCGTGCGTTGCCGGCGTTCGCTGCTCGTACCAGCCGTTTTTCGAGATAGCGGGAGCTCGGCACCACCGACCCGATCTGTTGCGGGTGGAGCAGAAACTCGCGCAGGAACACGAGCCGGTCGCTCGACCCGGCGCGCGGCGATCGCGCGGCGGCGTGCCGGGGCGCGTCGACAGTTGTCTGCGGCGCAGAGGCGACGCTGCTGCTGGCACGGATCGTCGGAGGGTCGTGACGCATAATTCGTTTCCCGTCGTTCATCGTGACTCTAATACAGGGTCGGCGACAGCACGCGATCCTGTCACCCACGCAAAGCAGTGACTCTCACTCCGGAACGTTCTCCGCGCCCCGCCGATTGGCGTTTTTGCGTGGCGCCGATGCTGGACTGGACCGATCGTCACTGCCGCTATTTCCATCGCACGTTGTCGCGCCATGCGCGGCTGTACTCGGAGATGATCACGACCGGTGCCCTGTTGCACGGCGATGTGCCGCGCCATCTCGATTTGCATTCTGCCGAGCACCCGGTCGCACTGCAACTCGGTGGCAGCGAGCCGGATGACCTCGCTCAATGCGCGCGCCTGGGCGAGCGCTGGGGCTACGACGAGATCAACCTCAACTGCGGCTGCCCGTCGCCGCGGGTGCAGCGCGGCTCATTCGGTGCGTGCCTGATGGCCGAGCCACAGCTCGTCGCCGACTGCGTGAAGGCGATGCGCGACGCGGTGACGGTACCGGTGACGGTCAAGCATCGCATCGGCATCGATCGCGACGAGAATTACGGGTTCGTGCGCGATTTCGTCGGCACGCTTTTCGATGCCGGTTGCGCGGTGTTCATCGTGCACGCGCGTAATGCCTGGCTCAGGGGCCTGAGTCCGAAAGAGAACCGCGAAGTACCGCCGCTGCGCTATGACACCGTGTATCGACTGAAGCGCGACTTTCCGGCTGCCAGCGTCGTGCTGAACGGAGGAGTGCACTCGCTGGCGGACGCGCGCGCCCATCTGTCATCGGTCGACGGCGTGATGCTCGGTCGCGTCGCGTATCACGATCCCTACCTGCTGGCGCAGGTTGATTCGCTGCTTTTCGGCGCGCATGCGCCGGTGCCGACGCGCGCCGACATCGTGCAGGCGATGTCGCTCTACCTGGGCGGCGCGGTGGCTGAGGGGGTGCACCCTCGGGCGGTTGTCTCCCACATGCTGGGTCTGTACCAGGGCCAGCCCGGCGCGCGCAACTGGCGCCGCATGCTGAGCGACCCTGCGTTCCTGGAGCGCGAGGGAGCGCGCGCGCTGCAGGCGGCGGCCATCGCGTTCCATGCCCGCGCGTCGCTCGCGGCCTGACAGCACCTGTCCCAGAATTCCCGGTGGTCGGGGCCGCGCCCCGCACGGTTGCGACAGCCAGCCGGCGTCTGCCGTGGGTGGCCTTGGCCGTAGGCAAAGCGACTGTCCTGCGCGCCGCCGCCTTGCATCCACTCGCGTCCCGTCGCAACGCGATCCATCGGGGACGCTGAGACAGGTTTATTTTTCTGCCCCGCACTCCAGTTCGTGGTTCTCCTGGGCCATCTTGAGACGGCGCTGGGCATCGGCCTCGCGGTTCAGCGGCGCTGTGGCGGCGTCTTCCTTCGCCTGCGTCACGCGCAGTGCCAGGTGCTTGCAGGTGCGAGCCCGCGCCGCGGCGCGAAAGCGGTCGGGTTTCTGCGGCTCGGCCAGGCGCGCCTCCCCGGCCTTCCCCTCGCGCTCGACGCGGTCGGGCGCCTTCGCATCGGTGGGCGCCCGCTCGGTTGCGGCGCGCTCGCCTTCCGGTGCGGGCTTGCCGGGTGCGCCGAGCGTGCGCACCGGTTGCGTTCCGACCGGGCAGTTGGTCTGCGCGTAGGTGACCTTGCCATCCGCGGCCTCGCAGCGCATCACTTGCGCTTCGGCGCTGACGCTCACGAGGGCAATGGCGGCCAGCAGAGCACGTTTCATCATCTTCGTCTTGCCGGGAATCTGGAGCGAGTCCGTGAATGATTCGTGCGTGCAACGCGCTTCATCGGCTTGCAGTGCCGGGAACAGCGCGCTTCCGATGTCTTTGCGTGGCGCCGGCTCGCGAATCTTCAGAATCGAACCTGGTCACCGCGCATCGGCATCTTCTTGGCTGGAAGCGCCGCATAAACCGCGTCTGGCTCGACGTCGCGAAGAATCGTCGCCCCGGCGCCGATGACGCTCCCTGCGCCGATGTTTACGTTGTCACGGATCGTCACGCCGACTCCCAGGAACGCGCGCTCGCCGATGATGACCGATCCGGCCATCACCACGTGAACAGCCAGGTAGGCGTGACGATTGACATGGCAGTGGTGCCCCACGTGGCTTCCCGACCCGATGAGGACGTTGTCGCCAATCTCGGACCAAGGCTGTACCGCCGAAAAAGCCCCCACCGAAACGCCTTCGCCGATGCGCGCATCGGGCGAAATCATCGCCTGGGGGCTCACGTAATTCGCGAAGCGGTAGCCCTTGTCTCGCAATTCGACAAACTTTGCCGCACGAACGGCACTGTTTCTCACCGGTCCGATGGCGACGAACGCGTGCACGGATTCCGGCGGAAAGCGTGATTCGACGTCTTCAAGTGGCACAAGCGGCAGGCCGAGAAGGTGGTCCGCCCTGATCAGATCTCGATCGACCGCGAATCCGGCGACGCGGTAGTCGGTGGTGTGCGTGAAATGCGAGTGGAACACCTCGGCCATCCGACCATTGCCAACGATAACAAGGCGCTTCGACATCGATTTCCAACGTAGACTTCGCTCGGGCTGCGGCCCAGCAAGTATGCGCCACCTCGTCAGTCGCCGTCGCCGAGGATCGAGGCCCCGGCCGCGCGACCGCGGCGGGGCGAAAAGAAGCCGACTGCACTTCTCGGGCAATCCGGAATGATGGAAACCGTTTACTCGCTGCTGTCGGACTCGTTTCGGCGCTACGGGAATTCAGAAGCGATTGTTGCCCCGGGGAGGCGCTCCCTCTCCTACGCGGCTCTCGGCCGCCAGCTCGCGCTCGACCATGCCTTCTTTCGGGACAAGGGCTTCGGGCTGCGCTCGCGGATCGGCGTTGCGATGCCGGCGGGCGCCGAAGGCGTGGTGGTCTTGCTGGCGGTAGCGGCGTCGGCAGTCTGCGCACCGCTCGACCCCGACCTCGAGGTCCGACTGCTCGAGCGTCTGATGGTGGCAATGCGGATCGAGGGCCTTGTCGTTCCCGTGGGTTCGACGTCGAATGCGGTGTGCGCGGCACAGTCGATCGGTGTTCCGCTTCTGACGTTGACCTCGATAGCCGCGGAACCCGCGGGGGCGCATGAGCTCAAGACCGAATTTCGAAGGCAACCGCTGCCTTCAGAATGGCCTGGCCCCGAGGACATCGCTTTTCTGTGGCACACCTCGGGCACAACGGCTGCGCCAAAGATCGTTCCGTATGAACAGTGGAAGATCTGCTCCGACGTCCGGAAACGCATCGCCCGACGCCGCATCTGCGCGGCGGATCGGTGCCTGATTACGTCGACGACGAGTTCGGCGGTCACCGTTCGTGTGGGACTCCTGCCGAACCTCGCCACGGGTGCGGCGGTCATTCATACCGGCGACTTGGGGGCGGAGTCCATCGTTGCTGCCATGGAGTCGCTTGCTCCGACTTACTTCATGGCGGCGCCCGCGCAGCACAGCCGGTTGCTGGAGATCCTCGAGGGGCGCGGTGGCGAACTGACGCACACCCTGCGGGCGATTTATTCGTCGTTCGCGGAACAGTCACCGCAGGTGCGCTCCCGCCTTGAGCGATTGTTGGGCGTGCCGATGGTCGAGGCTTATGGCATGACCGAAACCGGTGGCATCGCGGAAACACCCCTGCCGCCGGTCACCGCTCCGGCGGGCTCCGTCGGGCGGCCGGTGACCGAGGTGGTGATCGCTGACGATGCCGGGAATTTCCTGGGCTGCGGGCAGGAGGGCGAAGTGTGGGTTCGCGGATCGGAGGTGATCGCCGCCTACGAGAGCCCGCCGGAGGCCAACCGGGACGCGTTCCGCAACGGCTGGTTTCGGACCGGTGACTGCGGGCGGATCGATGAGAAGGGCTTTCTGCACCTCACGGGTCGAGTCAAGGATCTGATCAACCGCGGCGGGGTGAAGGTCTCGCCCTCGGAAGTGGAACTCGTGCTCGGGAGCCACTCCACGGTGCGGGAGGCGGCGGTCTTTGCGCGGCGCCATCCGACGCTCGGGGAGGACATCTGCGCCGTGGTGGTTTTCGAGGAAGGGCGGGTCACGTCCGAAGCGGAACTGCGGCGCTTCGCGCGCCAGCGGCTCTCCGCCGCCAAGGTTCCCACCCGCATCGTGGCTGCTCCGGCAATACCGCGCAGTGCCACCGGCAAGTTGAAGCGGGCTGACGTGGCCGCGTTTGGGGAAGGGCTGCTCAGGCGGGCATGGGAGCGTCCTCACGGGCGCTACGAGGAGCAGGTGGCGGGGATCTTCCGCCAGGTGCTCGGCGTAGAAGACCTCGGTCGGCACGACCAGTTCTTCGATCGGGGCGGGGATTCGCTGCGCGCCGTCGAAGTGCTCGAGCAGGTCGAGGAAAGCTTTGGCGTGTCCATGCCGATGGAGGTGCTCCTCGAAAATCCCAGTGTTGCCGGGTTTGCAAGGGCGATTGCCGAAGCGATCAGTGGAACCAACAAGCCGGTCAATGCATGAGTGTGTCGAACCCGACCGGTTCCTTGACCCGCCGCGGGCTGCTTGGCCTGGGCCTGTCCGCGGCGGTGGGGTCGTTCGGCCGCTCTCCGAGGGCGTTCGCGCAGCACGGGCCGGTTCATCGACTGATCGTGGGCTTCCCCCCGGGAGGATTTGCGGACCGACTCGCTCGCCTGGTGGCCGAAGCGCTGGGTCGCGCTTCGTCGTCCAATTTCATCGTCGAAAATCGTCCGGGCGCGGGAGGCATGATCGCGGCCGAGTCCGTCGGGCGCGCGGAAGGAAACGAACGAGTCCTTCTCTTGGCTAACGTGGATTCCTTGGCACTGGAGCGCGCCTTAAAGACCGATCAGGAATTTGATCCGTTGCGCAACCTCACCATCGTCGCCGGCGTCGCACGGTTCGCATACGTCATGGTGGCCCATCCGAAGCTGGAGTTGCGCAGCCTGCAGGATCTGATCGCAACGGCCCGTCGTTCGACGGAAGGCCTCTCTTACGTCGATTTTGGGGCCGGCAGCCGGGTTACCTTCGAATTCCTTCGCGAGAAGTTTTTATTGAATCTTCTCCGTGTTCCTTACCGCGGCGTGGCTCCCGCCATGGTCGACTTCCTGTCCGGCCGCGTTGATCTGACCCTGCTCGATGGCGGCACTGCGATACCGTATGCATCATCGGGCAAGCTGACGATCCTTGGCCGAGTGGACGGAATCCGCTCGACGGAAATGTCCCGGATTCCCACGCTCACTGAGCAGGGGGCCGACGGCCTCACGATCGATACGCGGTTCGCCCTCGTGGCCCCCGCAAGGGCGTCGCCCGCCGTCGTCGAAACGTTTCGGGAGCTTATGGCCGGTGTCTTGAAAGATGCCGCATTTCGGGCCCAACTGCGGGACGGGGCATTCCATGCCATCGACGACCCCCCCGCGCAGTTCATCCAGGCGGTCGCGGATTCAGCGAAGCACTATCGTCAACTGGCGCAACAGGCCGGCTTGATCTAGGCCGATGAATCGAACGCCGCCCGGGCCGGACGGATGAACCGGCGCGGCCTCCTGCGGCTCGGCCCGTCGGCCTCGGCGAGTTCTCGCATGGGGCCTCAACAAAGTTGGGGCCCTCGCGCTGCCACGGGGCGCCTGGTCACGGGGTTTTCGCCCCAAGGCCATGCCGAACGGAGGGACCGCCTGATCGTCGGCCCGGCGACGGTCCTGCCCAGCGCGCCTTGCATCCGGGCCTTCTGACGGCAACGCATCGGACGGGTGATTCACCGACAAGCGCTCAGATCACCTTGCCGGGATTCATCAGATTCAAAGGATCGAGGGCGGCCTTGATGCGGCGCATCAGCTGCAGCTCGATGGCGGATTTGTAGCGCGTGATGTCGTCGCGCTTGAGCTGCCCGAGGCCGTGCTCGGCGCTGATCGAGCCGCCGCATGCCGCCACGGCGTCATGGACGATGCGATTGATCTCTGCCTGATGCTCGAACGCCCGTGCGATCGGTACGTCATCCTTCGTGCCCATGTTGTAGTGCAGGTTGCCGTCGCCCAGGTGGCCAAACGTTGCCGGCTGGATCCACGGAAAGCGCTCCGCCAGCCTGGCATCGGTGGCGGCGACAAACGCCGGAATCGCCGACACCGGCAACGCGATGTCGTGCTTCACGTTGCCGCCCGCACGCGCGTGCGCTTCCGGAATGCCTTCGCGGACCGCCCACATCGCCTGGGCCTCACCCGTCGATTGGGCGACCACCGCATCGCTCACCTCGTCGGATTCGAACGCCGGGCCGAGTATCGCCTCGAGAACTGCTGCGGCATGCTCGGCGCTTTCGTGGTCGGACAGTTCGAGCAATGCGAACCAGGGCGAGGAAAGCGGCAGCGGCAGGCGCGCGTCGGTGAATTCGCGCACATAGCGACGCAAGGTGAGATCGGACATCACCTCGAAGGCGGTCAGCGCGGGTCCGGCCATCGCCCGTGCACGATTCAGCAACTCGAGCGCGGCGGAGAGCGAGGGCAGCGCCGCGAAAGCGGTCGCCTGCGCGGCGGGCAACGGAAAGAGCTTCAACGTGGCAGCGGTGATGATGCCCAGGGTGCCTTCCGCACCGATGAAGAGCTGCTTCAGGTCGTAGCCGGTGTTGTCCTTGCGCAACCCGCGCAGGCCATCCCAGACCTCGCCCGACGGCAGCACCACCTCGACGCCGAGCGTCAGATCGCGGGCGTTGCCGTAGCGCAGCACCTGCGTGCCGCCGGCGTTGGTCGACAGATTGCCGCCGATGGTGGCGCTGCCTTCGGCGGCGAGCGAAAGGGGAAAGAGCCGCTGGGCGGTGCGCGCCGCCGCCTGCAGGTTCTGCAGCACGCAGCCGGCCTCGACCGTGAGGGTGTCGTTCGCGGTATCGACCGCGCGGACACGGTTCATCCGTGTCAGCGACACGACGAGCGATCGGCCGGACGCATCGGGCGTTGCGCCGCCGACGAGCCCCGTGTTCCCGCCCTGCGGAACGATCGGCACCGTCGCTTCGATGCAGGTGCGCACGACGTGCGCAACCTCGTCCGTCGATCCGGGTCGCACCACGGCACACGCGGCGCCGGTGTAGCGCTTGCGCCAGTCGGTCAGATACGGTGCCGTGTCGGCAGGATCAACGAGCACGTTGCCGGCGCCCACGATCGAGGCCAGGCGATCGATGAGGCTCATGCCTTGCCTCGCCCGCCGGCGCGCGCGGCACGCTTGAACGGTCGCAGATAGGCGATCGCGCAGATGAAGAAGGCGAGCGACAGCAGTGTCTCGATCCACGCGAGACGCGCCACCGGCGGCGCATCGAAGGTGCGCACGACGCCCTCGCAGAAATACAGCGGCACCATGAGCAGCGCCCATTGCATCGCGTACGCATCGCCGCGCCAGACGCCGCGCAGCGGCAGCAGCAGCGGAGCCGCCTTCAGCACCAGCCACGAGCCCCCCGCGCGCAGCGGCGCGAGTTGCCATTCCCAAAGCACACACAACGCGATCAGCAGCACCCAGCTTGCGGCGGCGAGATGGCGCGCCTGCCGCTGCGCAGTCGACCGTGCTGCGGCCGTCATGAGCGCAGCTTCAAGGCGAACGTCGCCAGCCGACGACCGAGTGCGATCGCGAGCCGTCGCTCTTCTTCTGTGATGGCGGCCGCTCCCTGCTGGCGCGCGATGTGGCTGGCGCCATAGGGACCACCGCCGCTCGTGGTCGTCATCAACTCCGGCTCGGTATATGGCAGGCCGACGATCAGCATGCCGTGGTGCAGGAGCGGAATCATCATCGACAGCAGCGTGCTCTCCTGGCCGCCATGCAGCGAGGAGGTCGACGTGAACACCGCAGCGGGCTTGCCGGCGAGCGTGCCCGCCAGCCAGAGGCCGCTCGTGCCATCGAGGAAATGCTTCATCGGTGCGGCCATGTTGCCGAAGCGTGTGGGAGAGCCCAGCGCCAGCCCCGCGCATTCCGTCAGATCGCGCAACTCCGCGTACGGCGCCCCATCGGGCGGTACCGGCGGTGTGGCGGTTTGGGTGAGCGGTGCAACGGGCGGCACGGTGCGCAGCCGCGCGTGCGCTCCCGCGACGGCGTCGATGCCGGCGGCGATGTGCTCCGCCAGCTTGCGTGTGGCGCCGTGGCGGCTGTAATAGAGAACCAGAAGCTCCAATCGATCCTCGCGATCTCGCCGCGCTCGGCGTCGAGCCGTTACCATTCGCGGCGATTATCACAGGAACGCCATGGCATCGACCAACTTTGCGCGCGCTTGGACGGCGCTCCTTGATTCGATCAAGGCCTTGCTGCGGGTCGACCAGTGGCCGCAGCGCTTCGGCCCACGCCTGGCGCAGGCGCGCGACGTGCTCCAGTTCGCGCTGCGGCGTGCCAGCGATGTGCGGCTGGCCCAGGTGGCCGGCGGGCTGACCTTCGCGACCTTACTGTCGATCGTGCCACTGCTCGCGGTGGCGCTGTCGCTGTTCACCGCGTTTCCGCTCTTCGCGGAGTTCCGCGTTTCGCTCGAAAGGGATTTGCTGCGCGGACTGCTGCCGGAGCAATACGCGCCGGTGATTCTGAGATATCTCAACGACTTTACATCCAAGGCGGGCCGGCTGACGGCGGTTGGCCTGATCTTTCTCGTCATCGTCGCGCTGTCGATGATCCTCACCGTCGACCACGCGCTGAATGACATCTGGCAAGTTCACGCGCGGCGGCCTCTGGTGCAGCGTGTGCTGCTGTACTGGAGCCTGTTGACGCTGGGGCCGCTCGTGATCGGTGCCAGCCTCAGTGCGGCTTCGTACGTGACGTCGATGTCGGCGGGCTGGAGCGCGCAGTTGCCCGGAATGCTGCGCACGTTGCTGGAATTCACGCCGTTCGTGCTCGGTGTCAGTGCGGTCGCCGTGATGTATGTCGCGGTGCCGAATCGCAAAGTGCTCTGGCGCGATGCGTGCATCGGCGCGCTGGTCGCCGCGATGCTGGGTGAACTGATGCGCGAGGGTTTTGCGTGGTACATCAAGGCCAGCCCCACGGCCGGCATCTATGGTGCCTTCGCCGCGCTGCCGCTGTTCCTGTTCTGGGTGTACATGTCATGGCTGGTGATCCTGTTCGGTGCCGCGATTGCCGCCACGCTGCCGAAGCTGCGGGCGACGCGGTTTGCCGACGAGGCGCGGGCCGGCAATGCGTTCATCACCGCCGTCGCGCTGCTGCGCACCCTGCATGCGGCGCGTCTTCGCGCCGATGACGACGGCCGCCTGCCGCTCGAATCGTTGGCGCGCGCGGTCCGTTCGGCGCCCGAGGACGCGGAACGAATGCTGGTGTCGCTGGAAGAGCTTGGCTACGCCTCGCAGCTCAGCGGCGTGCACGCGGGCAAGTGGCTCCTGACTTGTGATCCGGCCACGACCAATCTGGTGGCGGCATTCAAGCGTTTCGCGGTCGATCCCGCCAACACCCTGGCGACGCGTGACGCCGAGGGCCTGGGCAACTGGCTCGAGGCAGGGCTGCATGCCGACTGGATCGCGCAGTCGCTCGGCAGCAGCGTGCTGCGGCAAATGCAAAGCACCTGACCGCTTTCCTGAAACGTCATCGCGCTTGCCTCATCCGTTGCGCTGATGCGAGCAGGCGATCGCGATTCGCGTCCGCGTGCGCATTCATCAGTGGCCGGGTCTCGTGCGCGACATCAATCCAGCGACCACGCCATCTATACGGACGAGTGAGTGCTGCGCCTCACTTGAACGGACTCCCTTAAACGAAGGACGAAGCATCTGCCTATCGCGTCAACACGACGCTATAAAGCACCCGCGAGCTCCGATGACTCGTCCGCGGCAATTTCTGCCGTGAGTCGGAGAAATTTAGACGCAAGTTCCTGACCTGCGGGTCGGCTGAGCCGCCCCCGCGAGTCCTCCTTGCGCCGAAAAAAGTGCGAATGAATCGAAGCGGAAGTCTCATGCAGTCGGCGTGGCAGGTCTTCGGATCGGCAAGATCGCGTACTGCATTGCCCGAGCAAATTCCGGCAGGGTGGTGCAGTCGCGACGAGGCGATCATGGGCACGGCGATCCGCGTCGAACTGTGGTGCGATGATTGCGCCCAGGGCGACGCCGCGATCACGGCGGTGATGGACGAGATGCACCGCATCGACGCCGGGATGAGCCCGTACAAGCCCGATTCGGAACTGTCGCTGATCAATCGCTGCGCGGCGGCCGCTCCGGTGCGGATCAGCGACGAGATGTTCGGGCTGCTGTCGCGCGCGATCGAGTTTTCACGCTTTTCCGACGGCGCGTTCGACATCACCTACGCCGCCATCGGGCATCTGTACGACTATCGACAACACGTCCGGCCCACGGACGCGGACATCGCGCGCGCCCGGGCGGCGGTCGGCTATCGAAACCTGATGCTCGATGCGCAGGCACGCACAGTGCGCTTTGCGCGCGAAGGTGTACGAATCGACCTCGGCGGCTTTGCCAAAGGCTACGCGGTTGACAATGGCGCGGCGATCCTCAGGCGCCACGGTATCGCGCACGCGATCGTCACGGCCGGTGGCGACAGCCACATCGTCGGCGATCGGCGCGGGCGGCCGTGGACGATCGGCATCCGCGATCCGCGTCGTGCCGGTGAGGTGGTGGCGCTCCTGCCGCTGGAGGATGTCGCCGTCTCGACCTCGGGCGACTACGAGCGCTATTTCGAGTCCGACGGCGTTCGCTTCCACCACGTGATCGACCCGGCGACGGGAAGGTCACCGAGCGGCGTGCACAGCGTGACGACCGTCGCCCCCGACGGGCTGACGACCGAGGCGCTTTCAAAGACGGTCTTCGTGCTGGGCGCGGCCAAGGGGCTCCAGCTGATCGAGTCGCTGCCCAACGTCGACGCGGTCGTCGTCGATGGCGAAGGCCGCTTGCATTTCTCCTCCGGCCTGATGGCCGGAGGCAATCCAACTCGGCAGTAAGAAGACCGGGACTTCAGGAGGCTCCAATGCAACTTCTTGAATGCTTCGGCAAATACGGGCTCACGATCGCAGCGGCTGCCGTGAGCGTCGGGCTCGTCGGCTGTAAAGGGTCCTCGAGCGACTCCACGATCGTCAGCGCGGCCGGCAACGTCGCCATTGCGTACGCCCAACGCGCCAATACGATCCGCATCAATCCCACCAACGGGGCGCCGAGCGCGCCGGGGGGCGATCTGATGATCCGCGAGCAGTCCTCGCCGAGCGCGCCCGAACACAACATCACGGCGCGCTTCACCCAGGGGCAGGGCGACGCCGCGCATCCGGAAGTCTCGTTCGACGGCAAGAAGATCGTGTTCGCGATGCGCTGCCCGGCGTCGAACACGGCGACCGTCGACGGCCAGCCCGCCTGTACCGGCCGCTGGAACGTCTGGGAATACGACATGACGACCGGCGGGTTCACGGGCGGAACGTTTCGCCGCCTGACGAACTCGACCGACGATGACGATGTGGATCCGGCCTATCTGCCGGCGGGTCGCGGCTTTGTGTTCTCGTCGAACCGGCAGACCAAGTCGAAGTTGAGCCAGGCGCTGGGGCGCAGTTACTTCGCGCTCGACGAGTACGAGCGCGAGCGCGTCTTCAACCTGCATACGATGGACGCGACCGGCCAGGGTATCCAGCAGATCTCGTTCAACCAGAGCCACGATCGGAATCCGGTCGTGCGCCCCAATGGCGACATCATGTTCTCGCGCTGGGATCACGTGGCCGGACGCAACCACTTCAAGGTGTTCCGCGTCAAGCCGGATGGCACCGACATGTTCGTGCTCTACGGCGCGCACAGCGAGGGCAACAGCTTCCTGCACCCGCGGGACATGGATCCGAGCGGGTCGTTCAAGGGCTTCCTGTCGGCCGCGGTGATGCCGCTGTCCGGTACGCAGGAAGGCGGCGCGCTGATGTTCGTCGACGCGGCGAACTACTCCGAGCAGAACACACCGGCCAACGCTTCCGTGCCGGCGCAGGGCGGCCAGCACCAGGCCACCGCACAGGCGCTCAGTATGGTGCGCGGAATCTCGCAGTTCGGGCGGATTACGTCCCCCTATCCTCTGTGGGACGGCACCAATCGAGTCCTGCTCGGCTACGCGCCGTGCGAGGTCACGCGCAATAACGTCGTCGTCTCGTGCGCGACCTTGACGGCGGACGAGATGGCGCGATTGAGCGATCAGAATCGAACCATCGCCCAGGCCCAGGCCGATCCCCTGCAGGACAACGTGCGGCCGTCGTACGCGATCTACATGTTCGATCCGGCCCAGCAGACCTTCCTCATCGTCGCGGCGCCGCCTGCCGGTTTCATGCATACCGATCCGGTGGCGTTGCAGGCGCGGGCCGAGCCGAACGCGACCGATCCCACGGCAGTCGATGCCGCGCTCGCGCAGCAGGGCCTTGCCCTGCTCGAGGTGCGCAGTGTGTACGACACCGACGGCCTCGGGCGCATGGGTGACGCGCTGCTCGCCGCGGCGGATCTCGCCGCCGGCTGCAGCACGGCCATTGCAAAGACGAAGCCGGCGGATCCGAATGACACGCGCGCGCAGGTTGCGGATCTCGTGAAGATGAAGGACCCGGCGGACCCGGCCTATGTCTGCTCCCCGGCACGTTTCATCCGTGCCTTCCGGGCCGTCGCACCCCCGTCAAACACGATGGGTCTGCGCGGCGCGATCGGGCAAACCGATTTCGAGCAACGGCAGATTCTCGGTTACGCGCCGATCGAACCCGATGGTTCGTTCAAGCTGCTCGTGCCCGCCGATACGCCGCTCGGGCTCGAGGTGATCGACGCGAAGGGGCGGGCATTCCAGAGCCACACGAACTGGATCCAGGCGCGGCCCGGCGAGCGGCGCACCTGTGACGGGTGCCACAGCCCGCGTCGCGGCGGCGCGCTCAATTCCGGCGCGGTCGTCAACGCGCTTTCGCCGGCGCTGCTGCAGTCGATGGCGAGCGCGCATCAGTCCGGCGAGACGATGGCGTCGACCCGCACGCGCCTGGACGCAACGGCGTTGAATCTCAGCCGGGACCCGGTCACCACCGATGTGTGGGCCGATACCAGCAAGCCGGGCGTGAAGGCGCGCGCATCGATTGCGCTGCGTTACACGGGCAACGTGAATCCTGCGGACGATCTGGCGACCGCGGTGCCGGCGAACGGCATCATCAACTACCCCGAGCACATCCAGCCGCTGTGGGCACGCGACCGGGGCACCAATACCTGTACGAACTGCCACGTCGATCCGGCCAAGCTCGACCTGCTGGCGACGACCGGCGGAAGCGGGCGCATCGCCTCCTACGACAGCCTGCTGATCGGCAAGCCGCAACTCGACGCAAACGGACAGCCCGTCACGCGCATCGAAGACGGCGTGCCGGTCATCCAGCGCCAACCCGCACTGGTGGACACCGGGGCGAGCGAAGGCGAAGCGCGCGGTCTCGCTCGCAAGAGCCGCCTGACCGAAATCATGTTCGGCGAGGATCTGATGTCCGACAGCAGCGCGCGCGCCATCCATCCGAATCCGCCGGCCACGGCCCCGAATCATGCCGCGATGCTGAACCTCGCAGAAAAGCGCCTGGTATCGGAGTGGGTCGATCAAGGCGGCCAGTACTACAACGATCCCTTCAACGGATCGAGCGGCGTGCGCACCGTCACCACCCTGAATCAGGCGACGTTCGAAGCGCAGGTCTTTCCCATCCTCATGTCGACCTGCGCCGGGTGCCATCAACCGCAGGGAAGCAGTCAGACCGGCCCATCGTTCAGCAACAACCGCTTCGTGCTCGTGGGCGACCCGGTCGGGGACTTCAACGTCACGCTGACGATGGTCTCCGACACCTGTAATCCGGCGTCGAACTACTTGTTGAGCCGGCCGTCGACCATCCCGCATCCCGCGGGTGCGCTGGGCCAGACCACGGCGGTCCTGCCGGTCGGCAGCAGCGACTACACCACGATCGCCAACTGGATCAAGACCGGCTGCCCGACACCATGACGAAGCAGATCAGACCGCGGCACTGGCGTTTTGCGGCAGCTCTTGCCGCGGCGCTGATCCTGCTCGCCGGCTGCGGAGGCTCGAGCAATCCGCTCGGCAATCCGCCGCTGGTGAGCAATCCGGCGGTCACGGCGGGTGGGAAACTGTCGTTCATCTACTTCCAGCGCTGCGTCTTCCCGATCTTCATCGCGCCCCTGCAGACGACCCTGAACGGCGGGGTGTCAATCAACACCTGCGCCGGGTCGGGATGTCACGACAACAAGAGCGGCACCGGCGGCGCATTCCGCGTCATTCCAGACGCACAGCCGATCGATGTCGCCGATCCGGCGAACACGCCGGACGTGATGCGCACCACCGACATCTACAAGAACTTCTACTCGGCGCAGGGCGAGGTCCTGTTCGATGCACCGCTGCAAAGCCGGCTGCTGGTCAAGCCGCTGCTGCTCGGCGTGCTGCACGGCGGCGGCTTGGTCTTCACGACCCAGCAGGACCCCAACGTCAAGCTGATCGAGTACTGGATCACCCACCCGATGCCCCAGGGCCAGGACGAGTTCAGCAGCGCCGGGAACAATCTGTTTACGCCGCCGGATCCGAAGGTTGGAGCATGCAATACCAACTGACGCGCCCGGCGCTTTTTTTTTCCCGTGCAGATCTGCGCGTGTGGGTGGTCGCACTCCTGCTGCTGCTCGTTTGCCTGTCAGCGGCGGCAGCGCCCGCCGAGCGCGTGCAGATCGCCGATCCCTTCATCGAACTGCGCACCGGCCCGGGTCGCGGCTATCCGATCTTTCACGTCGCTGCCCGCGAAGAGTGGATCGAGATCGAACTGCGCCACACCGACTGGTATCGCGTGCGCACCGAGAACGGCCGGGTTGGCTGGGTCAATCGCGAGCAACTGGAAACGACGCTCACCGAAGCCGGCGGCAAGAAGACGTTCCGCGATATCGCGCTCGACGATTACCTGCGACGCCGGCTCGAGCTCGGTGCGGCCTGGGGGCACTTCAAGTCGGAGCCGATGCTGAAGATGTGGGCGGGGTACAAGCTCGCCGACACCATCGTCGTCGAGGGCACGGTGGGCCAGGTCCAGGGCCTGTACTCGGGCACCGATTTCTGGCATCTCGATCTGCTCGCCGAGCCGTTCTCGGATCGACGCCTTTCGCCGTTCGCCGGCGTCGGCGTGGGCAAGTTCAAGAACATCCCCAACGCAAGCCTGGTCAATGCGACGACCACCGACGCCAAGCTCGCGAACGCCACCCTCGGGGTGCGCTATTACTTGACCGAGCGCTTCGTCGCGCGCGCCGACTACACGCTGTACACCGCGTTCCTGTCGGACAGCCGCTCCGGCGAGTACCACGCCATCACCCTGGGGCTTTCCTTCTTCTTCTGACGGACGAGCAAATGCCGACAAGAAAAATCGCCAACGCACTGCTGCTCACGGCGCTCATGGCACCGATGTGGGCCGGTGCCCAGGAATCGACCGCGCAGCAGGTGATCGAGCCGCAGGTGGAGCGGCGCGAGGTCAAGCCGCCGCGCATTCCGTCCAATGACATCGAGCTCGGTGCGTTCGTGGGCACGTACGGCACGCAGAATTTCGGCTCCAGCGCCGTGGCGGGCGTACGGCTCGGTTATCACATCACCGAGGATGTGTTCGTGGAAGCGGCCTACGGCGCGACCAAGGTCAGCGATCAGGACTTTCGCCTGATTCTTCCGGGCGGGATTTTCCCGAGCGAAAAGCAGACGCTCTCGTATTACAACCTGTCCGCCGGCTACAACGTGCTGCCGGGCGAAGCGTTCATCGGCAAGAACACGGCCAAGGCGACGGCGGTGTACCTGATCGGCGGCATCGGCAGCACGCATTTCCTCGAGCAGCGCCGGCAGACCGTGAACGTTGGACTGGGCCTGCGCATGTTCATGCGTGACTGGGCCGCGCTGCAGGTCGATATGCGCGATCACATCTTCTCGCTCGACATTCTCGGCCAGCGCCAGACCACCCAGAACCTCGAACTCAGTGCCGGGCTGACTTTCTTCTTCTGACGAGGCGGTTGACGATGAGCACTCGGGTCCTGAACTTTCGCATCCTGGCAGCGGCGCTTGCCCTGTTCGCGGGCATGGCCGCCGCGGCGGTCGGTACGGACCGCAGCGCGCCGGACTTCACGCTGCGCACGCTCGATGGTCCCAACGTGCGGCTGCAGGAGCAGCGCGGCCGCGTCGTGATGATCAACTTCTGGGCCACCTGGTGCGGGCCGTGCCGGCAGGAAATGCCGCACCTGAACAGGCTGTACGACAAGTATCGCGCCGCGGGATTCACGCTGCTCGGTGTCAACATCGACGAGGACGCGCGCAATGCGGCCGGGCTGTCGGCGAAGCTGGGCTTGCGTTTTCCGGTGCTGCTCGACACCGACAAGAAGGTGAGCCGCCTGTACGACCTCGGCACGATGCCGTCGAGTGTGCTGATCGATCGCGACGGGCGCGTGCGCTTTGTGCACCTTGGCTATAAGGACGGCTTCGAGACAACCTACGAGAAACAGATCCGGGAGCTGCTCAAGGAATGAAGACGCACAATTTCATCGCCGCCGCGGGTCTCGCGGTGCTGCTGGCGGGCTGCGCGATCGAGCCTTGGGTCAAGCCGTACGAACGCGAGCGGCTGGCCGATCCGATCATGAATCCGGCGCGCGACGCGCTCGCGAGCAAGCACCGCGCGCACGTCTATGAGGTGCGCGAAGGGGCACATGGTGCAACCGGCGTGCAGGGAGGTGGCTGTGGCTGCAACTAGCCGCTGGTGGGCGGTGACGATCGCGTGCCGGCAGCGGCTGATCGATCTGGTCGCCGGGCTGCTGGGCGGCGCGCTGGCCACCCACAGCGCGGGCGCCGCGCAACTGCCGGAAGATCGCGCCGACGCCATGGTGCACCTCTACGACGGCGGCGGCGTTCGCGCCTCCGGTCCCGCGCTGCTCGTGCGCAAGAGCCTCGCCGACAAGGTGTCGCTGTCGGCGTCGTACTACGTCGATGCGGTCAGCAACGCGTCGATCGACGTGGTGACGACCGCAAGTCCGTTCAAGGAGACGCGCACCGAATATGCCGTGGGCGTGGACTATGCCTATCGCGACGCGTTGATGTCGCTGTCGCTGTCGCAGAGCAAGGAACCGGATTACAAGGCCGACGCCGTCAACGTCGATCTGGCGCAGGATGTCTTCTCTGGCATGACGACGGTGAGCCTCGGCTTTACGCGCGGGGGCGACGATGTGCTGCGCCATAACGATCCGACGTTTTCGGCCAGCGCAACGCATTGGCGCTATCGGCTCGGCGCCACGCAGGTGCTCACCCCGCGCTGGCTCGCGAGTGTGAACACGGAAATGGTGGCCGACGACGGCTTTCTCGGCAGTCCCTATCGCTCCGCGCTCGTCTTCGGTGCCCCGGTGCCCGAGCGCGTGCCGACCACGCGCACGAGCCGCGCGGTGCAGTTTCGCGTGGTGGGTGACCTCGGGTCGCGTGACGCCGTACGCGCCGAGTACCGCTACTTCTGGGACACCTGGGACATCCGCGCACACACCGGGGAGCTGGGCTACAGCCGCTACCTCGGTGCCGACCTGCTGGCCGAGGGCACGCTGCGTTACTACTCGCAGCAGAAGGCACTCTTTTACAGCGATAACGCCACCACCGAGACGACGTACGTCACACGCAACCGGCAACTCGGCACGTTCACCAGCGCCGGGATTGGCGCCAAGCTGTCGTACACGGCCCGCCAGGTCCCTGGCCGCTACGAGATCAAGTTCCACACCGCCTACCAGCTGCTGCGATTCAAGTACAGCGACTTCACCGATATCCGCACCGGCCAGCCCTACTCGTTCGACGCCAACGTGCTTGAAGTCTTCTTCACGGCAACCTTCTGAAAGCCCCCTATGTTGAATCGAACCTTCACGATGCTGGCGGCCGGGATGGTGATCTGCACCACCTCGGCCCTGGCCGCGGATGTGGCGAACGCGCCTGCCGCAAGCAAGGAATCCGCAAGCCTCGACGCGCGCATCCAGGACGCCAAGGGCGACGTGATCCGCCTGAATCGCGACCTGCTGGTGCTTGAGGAAGAGCTGTTGTTTCCCGCCAGTACGCAGGTCGCCGTGTTCGTGTCGATGGACGTCGGCAAGCTCTTCGCGCTCGATTCGCTGCAGGTCAAGCTCGACGACAAGGTCGTTGCCAATTACCTGTACACCCCCGCCGAGGTCCAGGCGCTGCATCGCGGCGGCGTGCAACGCGTCTACCTCGGCAACCTGAAGGCCGGCCAGCACGAGTTGGTCGCGTTCTTCACGGGCAAGGGCCCGCACGACCGCGACTACAAGCGTGGGGCGACGCTGTCGATCGAAAAGGGCACGGAGCCGAAATACGTCGAGCTGCGCATCAAGGATTCCACCGGCAAGCTGCAGCCGGAGTTCGACGTCAAGGTGTGGCAATAAACGAATGATGTACGTGCTCGTCAACAGGATTGTTGGGTTGCACCGGCTCGCGGGCGGGGTGGCTGCTCTGGCCGCGGTGCTCTTCACCGGCGCGGCCGTGGCGGCCGAGGCGCCGCGCGAGGCCGCCAGCGCGATCAGGGCGCCGCACTATGGCGATGCGCTCTTCTACTTCTTCCAGGACCGTTACTTCACCTCGGTGACGAACCTGATGGTGTCGCAGGGCTTTGCGCGACTGCCGCCGCACGAGGACGAAGCGGAGGTCCTGCGCGGCGGACTCTTCCTGTCGTACGGCATGCATCGCGAGGCAGGGCAGATCTTTTCGCAGCTGATCGACAAAGGTGCGCCGCCGTCGGTGCGCGACCGCGCCTGGTATTACCTCGCCAAGATCCGTTACCAGCGCGGCTATCTCGCCGAGGCCGAGGATGCGATCGGCCGCATCGAGAAGCCGCTTCCGGGCGATCTCGAGGAAGATCGCGCCCTGCTGCGGGCCAACCTCCTGATGGCGCGGCAGGACTATGCCGGTGCGGTCAAGGCGCTCGGCGAGGTCAAGCCGGGCAGCGGCCAGTACGCGCGCTACAACCTCGGCGTGGCGTTGATCAAGAACGGCGAGACCGCGCGTGGTGTGGCGTTGCTCGACGAACTCGGGCGCGCACCGGCCGCGTCGGAAGAACTGCGCAGCCTGCGCGACAAGGCGAACGTCGCGCTCGGCTACTCGGCCCTGCAGGAGAACACGCCACAGCAGGCGCGCACCTATCTCGAGCGGGTGCGCCTGTCGAGCATGCAGGCCAACAAGGCGCTGCTTGGCTTCGGCTGGGCCGCGGCGGCGCTGAACCAGCCGAAGGTGGCGCTGGTGCCGTGGACCGAGCTCGCGCAGCGCGACCCCAGCGATGCGGCCGTGCTCGAGGCCAAGCTCGCAGTGCCGTATGCGCTGGCGGAACTCGCCGCGTACGGCCAGTCCCTCAACCTGTACGAAGAGGCGATCAGCGTCTTCGAGCGCGAGAACAGGAACCTCGATGAATCGGTGGCCGCGATCCGTGCCGGCAAGCTGATCGAAGGACTGCTGGCGCTCAATCCCGGCGAAGAGATGGGCTGGTTCTGGAACATCAAGCAGCTGCCGGCCATGCCGTACGCCGGCCATCTGGCGCAGGTACTGGCGCAGCACGAGTTCCAGGAGGCATTCAAGGACTATCGCGACTTGCAGTTCCTCGCGCGCAACCTCACCGAGTGGCGCGAGAAGCTGGGTGTCTTCGGCGACATGCTGGCCAATCGGCGTCAGGCGTACGCGGAGCGCCTGCCGCGGGTGCAAGACAAGGAACGCGCGCTCGGCATCAGCGCGCTGGAAAAGCGCAGTGCCGAACTGGCTGCCGAACTCGCGCGGGTCGAAAGCGAGTCGGACGCGGTGGCGTTTGCCGACGCGCGGGAACGCGATCTGCTGGCCCGCCTCGCGCGTGTGCGCGAAACGCTGGAAGCCAACAGCAGCGACCCGGAGCTTGAGCAGGCGCGCGAGCGCTATCGCCTCGTGGCCGGCGCATTGAGCTGGCGCCTGAACGAACAGCTCCCCGACCGTCTCTGGGAGGCGAAGAAGAACCTGAGGACACTCGAAAGCGAGCTCGTCCGCGCACGCCGCCTGGACGAGTTGCTGGCGCAGGCGCAACGCGATGAGCCGGCGCGCTTCGAGAAGCTCGCTGGGCGCATCGAGCAGCTCGGCCTGCAGGTTCAGGCGCAGATACCGCGCGTCGAACAGCTGGCCGCCGAACAGCAGAAGGTCGTGCAGGAAATTGCGGTTGCCGCACTGCTGCGCCAGAAGGAACGCGTCGACCAGTACGCGAGCCAGGCGCGCTTTGCGGTGGCGCAGATCTACGACCGCGCGTACGTGGCAAAGGACAACAATGCGGAACGATAACCTCCGCATCCTCCTTGCGCTGCTCCTAGCGGGTGGGCTCGTCGCGTGCTCGAGTTTCAAGACAACCACCGCCGACAACGCGCCGACGCTCAAAAGCCTGGAGAAGCGGCAGGCCGTCATCGCCGCGGATCAGGGGGTCGACGCCAACGAAGAAAAGGCGATCACGGCGTACAAGGAAGTCCTCAAGACGTCGCCAAGCGATTCTCAGCGGCTCGAAGCAATGCGTCGTCTGGGCGATCTGGAGATGGACAGCGCCGACACGCGCAGCGCGAGCGCAACGGGCACGAGCGGCCCGGACTATCGCGACGCCATCGCGCGCTACCAGGACTTCCTGAAGACCTACCCGAACGATGCGACGAACGATCGCGTGCTCTACCAGCTCGCGCGCGCCTACGAACTGGGCGGCGACCTGGAGGTGGCGCTGAAGACACTCGACCGGCTGGTGCAGCAATACCCGCAGACGAAGTACCGCGACGAAGTGCAGTTCCGGCGCGGCGAGCTGCTGTTCACGACGCGCGACTACGTCGGTGCCGAGAAGGCCTTTACCACCGTGCTGCGCAACGACACGCCCACGCAGTATCACGAGCGTTCGCTCTACATGCGCGGCTGGTCGCTCTACAAGCAGACGCGGCTCGAGGACGCGCTGCAATCCTTCTTCGGCGTGCTCGACCTCAAGCTGATCGGCCGCGAAGGCGATGGCGACCTCGACAAGCTGCCGGGGCTCACGCGGGCGGATCGCGAACTCGTCGAGGATACTTTCCGCGTCGTGAGCCTTTCGTTGCAGAACCTCCAGGGTGCGGAGTCGATCCCGCCACTGATCACCCCGCCGCGGCGTGAATACGAATTCCGCGTCTACCAGCAGCTGGGCGAGCTGTACCTGAAGCAGGAACGCATCAAGGATGCCGCCGATACCTTCGCCGCGTTCGCACGGCGCAATCCGCTGCACGCGCAGGCGCCGCTGCTGCAGGCGCGCGTGATCGACATCTACCAGCAGACCGGTTTTGCCACGCTGGCCCTGGAAGGCAAGAAGGAATACGTCGAACGCTATGGCGTGAAGAGCGAATTCCGCAACACCAATCCGGCCGGTTGGGAGCGCGCGCAACCGTTGGTGAAGACGCATCTCGCCGAGCTTGCGCAGCATCACCACGCGGTGGCGCAGAAGAGCAAGAAGTCCGAGGATTACCAGGAGGCCGCGCGCTGGTATCGCGAATACCTCTCGTCGTTCCCGCAGGACCCGCAGGCGGCGCAGTCCAACTTCCTGCTCGCGGAACTGCTGTTCGAGGACAAGCGCTTCGGCGAAGCCGCGATCGAGTACGAGAAGGCCGCGTACAAGTATCCGGTCCACGCGAAGAGTGCCGATGCCGGCTACGCGGCACTGCTTGCGTACACCGAACAGGAAAAGCGCACGGCGGCGGGTGACGTTGCGGCGCTGCAGCTTGCCGGCGTCGACAGCGCATTGCAGTTCGCACGCGCATTCCCGAAGGATCCGCGCACCGGCGCCGTGCTGAGCAACGGGGCCGAGAAGCTCTACGCCCTGCACGATGCCGAGCGGGCCGAAAGCGTCGCGCAGCAGGTGCTGGCGCTGGACCCGCCAGCCGGAGCGAAGGAGCGGCGGGTCGCGTCGCTCGTGATCGCGCACGCGACGTTCGAACGCGGCGCCTTCGATCAGGCCGAGCGGGGCTACGGCGATGTGCTCGCACTGACGCCGGAGAAGGATCCGAGCCGCAAGGAACTGACCGAGCGCCTCGCCGCATCGATCTACAAGCAGGGCGAACAGGCGCGCAGCGAAGGCAGGCTGCGCGAGGCCGTGACGCATTTCGACCGCGTCACCGCTGCCGCGCCGCTATCGGCCGTGAGCGCGACGGCGCAGTTCGACGCCGCCGCGGCGCTGCTGGGGCTGAAGGACTGGGACGGCGCCGCGCGCACGCTCGAGGAGTTCCGCCGCAGTCATCCGAACCATCCACTGCAACAGGAGGTCGGCGCCAAGCTGGCGGTCGCCTACACCGAGAAGGGACAGTGGTCGCAGGCCGCCGCGGAGTTCGAACGCGTCGCCGGCGTGCAGAAAGATCCAAAGCTCGCGCGCGCTGCGCTGTGGCAGGCCGCGGAACTCTATGAGAAAGGTGGCGCCAACGCGCCGGCCAGCAAGGCATTCGAGCGTTACGTGAAGGAATACCGCGAGCCGTTTGAAGCCAACGTCGAAGCGCGCTACCGCCTCGCGCAACTGGCGCGCAAGGACGGAAACACGGCGCGGCACCTTGCGTTGATGAAGGAAGTGTTGCAGGCCGATCAGCTGGGCGGGGCGGCGCGCACCGATCGCACGCGCTACCTGGGCGCGACGGCCGCGCTTGCACTCGCCGAGCCGGTGCGCGAGGAGTACCGCAAGGTCGCCCTGGTTGAACCGCTGCAGAAGCAGCTGAAGCTGAAGAAGGCGCGCATGGAGGACGTGCTGAAGGCCTACGCCGTCGTCGCCGAATACGGTGTCGCCGAGATGGCGACCGCGGCGACGTTTCACACCGCAGAGCTGTACGGCGACTTCGGCCGCGCGCTGCTCGCCTCGCAGCGTCCGAAGGGGCTGAAGAAGGTCGAGCTCGAGCAATACAACGTGCTGCTTGAAGAGCAGGCCTATCCGTTCGAAGAAAAGGCCATCGAATTGCACGAAGCCAATGCGCGGCGCAGCGCCAAGGGCGTTTACGACAAGTGGGTGCAGTCCAGTTACGCGGCGTTGAGCAAGCTGCGGCCGGTCCGCTACGCCAAGAGCGAGCGTGGGGAAGGAGTCATCGATGAGATTCGATAGGTCGGTTGCGTATCTGCTGGCGGCACTGTGCGTCGGTGTCGCCGGTTGTGCGACGCGCGTTGCGCCGCCCGTGCAGGCGACGGAGCCTGCGCCCGCTGCGGTCGCGTCGACCGCGGCCGCGCCGCCGAAGTCCGAGACCCAGGCCTTCTTGAGCGTAAATGTCCTGCGCGCCTTCGACGATGCGCGCAGCGCGTTGCTCGCGGGCCGTACCGAGGAAGCGCAACGCGGCTTCCTGGCGCTCACCAAGTCGAACCCGGAACTGGCCGGACCGCACGCCAACCTCGGCATGATCTACCGGCAGGCCGACAAGCTTTCCGAGGCGGTGGCCGAACTCGAACTCGCGGTGCAGGCGAATCCGAAGCAGCCGGCGGTTCTGAATCAGCTCGGCATCACCTACCGCCAGAAGGGCGAGTTCCTGAAGGCGCAGGACGCGTACGAGCGCGCGATTGCGCTCGCGCCCGACTACGCGGCGCCGCATCTGAATCTCGGCATCCTGTTCGACCTGTACCTGTGGGACGGCGCGCGTGCGCTGGCCTCCTACGAGAAGTATCTGGCGCTGTCCTCAGGTGACGACGACAAGGTCAAGAAATGGATCGCCGATCTCAGGAATCGCAAACCACAGCAGGCGACCTTGCTGAGCCGGAAGGAGCAGCCGTGAAGAGGATTCTTGGCGCATCCCTGATGGCCGCGTTGTGCACGGCGCCGGCACTGGCACAGGACCGCGCGGCGATCGATCGCGCGCAGATCATCGGTAACCGCGAGCTGCCGAAGGTGCTGTACATCGTGCCGTGGAAGAAACCCTTGCCCGGCGACCTCGCCGGTCGCCCGGTGCAAAGCGTGCTCGATGAGGCGCTCGCACCGATCGATCGTGACGTGTTTCGCCGGCAGGTGCAGTACGACGCGCTGACGCGAGTCGAGCCGTCGGCGCCAACTTCAGAGCGCAAAGAGCAGGGTTCCATTTTTTGAACAGGCAATTCAGACAGGAGGTTGAACGATGAGTAACTTTGGCACGTTTGTGAAGTTCTTTCAGGACTGCGGGCTCTTCATCTACCCGAGCCTGATGATCATGGCGCTCGGACTGTCGGTCGCCATCGAGCGCTTCATCTTTCTCGCGCGCGCCCGGCACGAGAATCGCAAGATGTGGGGCGACATCCTGCCGCTGCTCAAGGGCGGGCGGTTCAAGGAGGCCTACGGCGTCGCGTCGAAGTCGGAAGCAGCGATCAGCCTGATGGTCAACAACGGGCTCACGCGCCTGCAAAGCGCGCGCCGGCGCGAGGACATCGATGCGGCGATGGAAGAAGGAATGATGGAGATCGTGCCGCGCCTGGAAAAGCGCACGCACTACCTCGCCACCTTCGCCAACGTGATCACGCTGGTGGGCCTGCTGGGGACAATCATCGGCCTGATCAAGGCGTTCACCGCGGTCGCGCAGGTGAATCCGGCGGAGAAGGCCGAGCTGCTGTCGGCCAGTATCTCGATCGCGATGAACAACACGGCGTTCGCGCTGATGGTCGCGATCCCGTTCCTGCTGATCCATGCGTTCCTGCAGGCACGCACGAGCGAGATCGTCGACAGCCTGGAGGCCGCGAAGATCAGTTTCCTGAACCTGGTCCAGCGCAGCGTCACCGAGCCTGCCGCCGCGGCCGCCGCAGCACGCTGATGGACGGCCTGCACGCTCACTTTCGTTTGTCGTCCCCAGAAGGATCGCCGGCCCACCCTGGGGTGGACCGGCAGGAGACCTAGCCATGCGTATCCGACGCTTGCACCGAAAACCGGCGGAACTCGAAATCACCGCGTTTCTGAACCTGATCGTGGTGCTCGTGCCGTTCCTGCTGTCGACGGCCGTGTTCACGCGCCTGTCGGTACTTGATCTAAACCTGCCCGCGCAGTCATCGAGCTTCGAGAACCTCAAGGGCAACGACCTGCAGCTCGAGGTCGTGATCCGCCCGGATGCGCTCGATGTCGGTGACCGCATCGGCGGCTTGATCCAGCACATTCCCAACGTCAAGACGGGCTACGACGTGCGCGCACTGGCGCTGCTGATGCAGCAGATCAAGGAGCGCTTCCCGGACAAGAGCAGCGCCACGATCCTGGCCCAGCCCGACACGCCCTACGACGTGCTGATCCAGGTGATGGATGCGGTGCGCGCCGGGCACCAGGTGCAGGGCAAGACGATCGTGCGGACGGATTTCTTTCCCGAGATCTCGATCGGCGATGCGCCACCGCGAACGGGGGTGAGGAAATCATGAACCTGACCCCGCTGCAGCGGCGCGCCGAACGCAAGAGCCGCAACAAGTCGATGGTCGACATGAACCTCGTGTCGCTGATCGACATCTTCACGATCCTGATCTTCTTCCTGCTGTCGAACAGCGCCGAGGTGGAGATCCTGCCCAACACCAAGGCGGTGAAGCTGCCCGAGTCGACCGCGCAGAAGACCCCGCGCGACACGCTGGTCGTCGTTGTCAACGACAAGGACATCGTCGTGCAGGGGCGCAAGGTCGCCTCGGTCGCGGACGTGATGCGTGCGCAGGACGACCTGATCGTGCCGCTGAAGGCCGAGCTCGACTTCCAGGCCGGTCGCCAGGTGATCCGGCTGGAGAACGCCGCGCAGAAGAACGCGATCACGATCATGGGTGACAAGGACATCCCGTACCAGTTGCTGCGCAAGGTGATGGTGACCTGCGCGCGCGCGAACTACAGCGACGTCGCGTTCGCGGTCCGCAAGAAGGCGGAAACGTGATGATGACCACTCACGCATTGCATCGCTCGGCGATCCTGCCCTGGATGGGCACGGAAGAAGACGAGATCCGGTTTCGCCGCATCCTCGGACGCGTGCTGCTTGCCAGCCTGCTGTTCGGGATCGTGATGCCGTGGCTGCCGGTGCCGAAGGAAGACCGCACACAGCCCGAGGCGCTGCCGCCACCGATGGCGAAGCTGCTGCTCGAGTTGAAGCCGCTGCCGCCGATGCCGACGCCGGTCAAGCCGGCGCCGAAGGTCGAAGCGGACGGCAAGCCCGCACCCGACAAGCCGGAGCTCGCCAAGCCCGAGCCGAAGAAGACGCCGGTCCCGGAGGCACGTCAGCCGATCCCCAACAAGCCGCCCGGTGAAGTGATGGCCGATGCGCGCAAGCGCGCCTCGGGCGTCGGGCTGCTGGCAATGAAGGACCAGCTCGCCGAGATTCGCGGTGCACCCGTTGCGGTGCAACTGAAGGCCGACATCAAGCCCGGTCCCGGCGTGGGCACCGGCGTCGGTCCCGGCGTCGGCGCGGGCACGGAGCAGGGCATTCCTGTGCGTGCTTTGATCACTTCGAACGCCACGCGCGGCAGTGGCGGCATCAACACCGCGGCCTACAGCCGCGACACCGGCGGCGGTGGACTCGCGGGCCGCGCGACGACACTGGTTGAGGGCGTGGCCGGCGGCGGTGGCGGCGGCGGCCCCGGGGGCGGCGGCGCACGCGGCGGCGGCGGCGGAGGCGGTGGTACGGGTGCCGGTGGTCTCCTGCAACGCAGCGGCAGCGGCAAGGCGTCGCGCTCGATCGAGGAGATCAAGCTCGTCTTCGAGCGCAACAAGGGCGCGATCTACTCGATTTACAACCGCGCGCTGCGCGAGGATCCGACGCTGCAGGGCAAGGTCGTGCTCGAGTTGACCATTGCTCCTTCAGGCCAGATCACGAACCTGCGCCTCATCTCGAGCGAACTGCGTGCGCAGGAACTGGAGCAGAAACTGCTCGCGCGCATCCGGCAGTTCGAGTTCGCCGCGAAGGATGTCGAGGTGATGGTCGTGTCGTGGCCGGTGGATTTCCTGCCCTCGTGACGGGCTCCTGATCTGCCGATCGGGTCGACGGGAGCAGGGGTGCAGCCGCCGCTGTTCCCGTTCATCGGCGGACGTCGAAGCAGTCATCCGTCGAGTCCCGCAGGGCAGGCACGCGTGAATCACCGCTGGGTTTCGAGTCGGCAGGTCAAATGGCGATGCCGACGTAGAACAGTTTGGTCACGTTGCAGGCTCCCCGCGTTCACGCCCGCCCCGCATCCCCAAGGTAAAGCCGTGCCATCCCTTCGTCCTGCAACAACTCGGCCGCGCGCCCCTGCATCACGACGTTGCCCTGATCCAGGATGTAGCCGCGGTCGCTGATCGCGAGCGCCTGGCGTGCGCGTTGCTCGACCATCAGCACCGCCACTCCGTGCGCGGGCAGGCCGCGCACGAGTTCGAACACGCGCTCGACCAGCGCGGGGGCGAGCGCGGCGGTCGGCTCGTCCAGCACGATCACCTTCGGGCGACGCACCAGTGCACGTGCGAATGCGAGTTGCTGGCGCTCTCCACCGGACAGACTTCCCGCGGGCTGCGCGCGGCGGTCGCGCAAGGCGGGGAACGCGGTCAGCACGCGTGCGAGATCGCTCGGCGCAATGCGGCCACCGGCGGCGACGTGCAGGTTTTCCAGTACGGTCATGTGCGCGAACACGTTGGCGACCTGCGGAACGCACGCGAGGCCCGCGGTGATGCGCTCTTCGGTCGGCAGGTTCGAGCGTTTCCGGCCCGCCAGGCGCACCGCGCCGCTCGCGCGCGGCACGCCGCACGGCGTCCACGCCATCGACCACGCGCGCGATCGCGCCGAGCTTGGGCGCGCAGGCGCAGGGTTCGATGATGTCGTTGCGCTCACGAAAGTCGCCGTGCCCGCCGGTCTGCGACAGCGCCTTGCCCGACGGAAAGATGCGCGGCCCGTCGATCACGCCGCTGCGCGTGGCCTCGGCGAGTGAGTAATCCGCGCCGCCCGCATCGCGCACGGTCGTGAAGCCGCGCGCGAGCATGCCGCGCAGCAGCGGCACGGCGCGGAGCGCCGCAAGAATGTTGGGAACATTCGCCATGCGGCCCAGATGCACCTGTGAGGCAAGACAGTGCACGTGGCAGTCGATCAGGCCGGGCATCAGCACGCGGCCGGCCGCATCGATCACTCGCGCGCCTCCCGCCGGCAAGGGCCGGTCGCTGACCGCGCGAACCGTGTCGCCGTCGACCCGCACGAAACGGTCCTTCAGCAAGCGGCCCGCGACGGGATCAAGTACATCAGCGTGGTTGAAGAGAATCATCGACATGAAAGGGTGTCGGCGGATGGACGATTCGAGGGAAGGCCGTATTCTGCTTGCAGAATGGAGCGGCGCAAACCGAGCGTGCTTCTGTCCGGCGAAACCCTCGCGCAGAGCGAGCGTGGCGGCGTGATCGCGCAGCGCGGCGTCGCGAAATTCGCGTGATTCGCGCAATTGCGATCGACCGGGCTTTAATACTGTATATTTCGACAGTATGGTCGGCCGCTTCACCTGTCCAACTTGTCGCTCGACGCAGTTTGAGCAGATTGTGGTCAGGCTACCCAGCGGTGGGTTGCGACAAACGGATCTCTTCTGTTGCGGCACCTGCAGGACGGTCTTCTATGACCCCGCCACGTTTCATGCCGGTCAGCCGGCGGGTTCCGAATCGCGTAGGCCGGATTTCAAGACCTATGGCAAGTGAAACCTGTCGGCCCGACGCAATCGACTTCCGCCAATGAACGCCGTGATGCAACCCGTGATCTCGATGAGCGAGCAAGGCAGTCCGGGCAAGCTCAACGCACAGCAGTTGGCCGCGGTCACCTACGGCGCGGATCGTCCCGCCGCCGGACCGCTGCTCGTGATCGCGGGCGCCGGCTCGGGCAAGACCAATACGCTTGCGCATCGTGTGGCCTGCCTGATCGAGCGCGGGGCGGATCCGCGCGAGATGCTGCTGCTGACCTTTTCGCGCCGCGCGGCGGTGGAGATGACGCGGCGGGTCGAGCGCATCGTCGCCGCAACGACGCGCATCCGCGCCGGCTCCGCGGCTGCCTCGCTGCTGTGGGCCGGCACCTTCCATGCGGTCGGCGCGCGCCTGCTGCGCGAGTATGCAGAGCGCATCGGTGTCAGCCCGGGCTTCACGATCCACGACCGGGAAGACTCGGCCGACCTGATGAACCTTGTGCGGCACGAGCAGGGACTGTCGAAGACCGAGAAGCGTTTTCCGACGAAGGGCACGTGTCTCGCGATCTATTCGCGCACCGTCAACACCGAGGAGCCGCTCGGCGCGGTGCTCGGCCAGACGTTTCCCTGGTGCGCGGATTGGGAGGCCGAGTTGCGCGCGCTGTTTGCCGCGTATGTGCAAGCCAAGCAACGGCAGAGCGTGCTCGACTACGACGACCTGCTCCTGTACTGGGCCTCGATGATGGCCGAGCCATCGATCGCTGACGACATCCGCGCCCGGTTCAGGCACGTGCTGGTCGACGAGTATCAGGACACCAACCGGCTGCAGGCCTCGGTGCTGCTGGCGCTGCGGCCGGACGGGCGGGGGCTCACCGTGGTGGGCGACGATTCACAGGCGATCTATTCGTTCCGCGGCGCCACGGTGCGCAACATCCTGGATTTTCCGAAGTGCTTCGATCCGCCGGCGGCGGTGATCACGCTGGAGCAGAATTACCGCTCGACGCAACCGATCCTCGCGGCGTCCAACGCGGTCATCGCTCTGGCGACAGAGCGCTTCACGAAACACCTGTCTTCCGCGCGTGCGTCGTCGGCTCGTCCGCTGCTCGTGTCGGTCGCCGATGAAGCAGTTCAGGCGCGCTACGTCGTGGAACAGGTGCTCGAACAGCGAGAGACGGGGCTGCCACTGCGCTCGCAGGCCGTGCTCTTCCGCACCTCGCATCACAGCACGCAGCTCGAACTGGAACTCGGCCGGCGCAACATTCCGTTCGTGAAGTTCGGTGGCCTGAAGTTTCTCGAGGCAGCGCACATCAAGGACCTGATCGCGTGCCTGCGCTGGGCAGAGAACCCTCGGGACCGCGTCAGCGGCTTCCGCGTCCTGCTGCTGCTGCCCGGCATCGGTCCGAAGACGGCATCGCGTGTGCTCGAGCAAATGGCTGGCGCAACGGATCCCGTCGCCGTACTCGGCGGATTCGAGCCGCCGGCGGCAAGCCGCGAAGATTGGCGCGCGTTGGTCGAACTCGTGCGCATGCTGCGCCCGCGCGATGCCGCGTGGCCGGGCGAGATGTCGTTGGTGCGACGCTGGTACGAGCCGCACCTATTTCGGCTTCACGACAATGCCGAGGTGCGGATCGCCGATATCGCGGCACTGGAGAACATTGCCGGCACCTACCCGTCGCGCGAACGCTTCCTGACCGAACTGACGCTCGACCCGCCGGATGCCACCAGCGACGAAGCCGGCGTGCCACTTCTCGATGAGGATTACCTCACGCTGTCGACGATCCACTCGGCCAAGGGGCAGGAGTGGGGGGCGGTGTACGTCCTGAACGCGGTCGATGGCTGCATGCCGTCGGACCTTGCGACCGGCACACCGGCGGAGATCGAGGAAGAGCGACGACTGCTATACGTCGCGATGACGCGCGCGAAGGACCAGCTGCACGTTGTGGTGCCGCAGCGTTTCTACGTGCATCACCAGGCCGGCGGCGGCGACCGGCATGTGTATGCCTCACGAACGCGCTTCATCCCATCGGAAATGGTGCACCTCTTTGAAACGCGCACGTGGCCACCAGCAGCCGCGCTGGGGTCTGTGTCTGGAAAGCCCGCGCCGATGGCAACGATTGATGTTGCAGCCAGGATGCGCGAGATGTGGCGCTAGATGAGAGCCGTCGAGGCCGCTCAGGGTGCGTTGCGTCAGGAGCCGCCGGCTTCTGTGGACAACGCGCGTACCTCATACGGAGCATTTACCTGCATTCAGCATCGAATAACACTATATCTTGCGGTGTTAGAGGTCAACTCATCAAGATATTGGACCGGCGTCTTGCATTTTGCGCGCGAGCGTCCATACAATGTCGTCCAATGTCGCACCTGATCGCGATGCGGAAAGGATGTGTCGCATGAACTCGTTGCTGGCCCTGCCCACGGATCTCTTCAAGGCTGCATTCGCCAAGCACGCGGAGCGCAAACGTCTTTCCGAACAGTTTGAGGCATTGCGGTCCGAGGTCCACAGCACCGTCAACGTGAGTGAGTTGCCGGTGGTGCTGCGCGAGTTGCGGCGATTCTTTATGTGCAACGGCCTCGACCGGAAAGAAGGCTTCGAGGACTTCTTCTACCGGTGGCTCGCCGGCTGGATTGTCGAATCCGGAAAACCGACGCTTGTGCCGGGGAGATATTCGCCGGGGGAGCGCGCGTGGATGGAGCGGGAGCTTGACGCGCTGGTGCTCTACCCGGGGATCATGCAGAGGTTTCAGCCTCCTGCAATGCGCTCGGTGCGGTCGGGCCGGTCGGCGCCTCGGAAGCCGATGAGCGCGATCGGCGGCTTTTGAGCGCCTTGGTAGGCCTCCCGCCTACCACCATTGCGACGGTTTTCTGGTCGCCTTGCCGCGCGGTTGCCTCACGCGACGGCGAGCACGATCAGGAACACGACGATCAGGCCGGTCATGCCAGCGCCGATGAACTGTTTATGGCGGTAACTCATTACCTGACTCCGTCAAAGAAGGTCGCACGCCTCGACTGCGCAATCGCCCGGCGACCGCCGCGCTCTGCGCAGCGCGCGCGGGCGGGTCTGTCGAACGCCGCCCGAATAAGTGCGAACCCCGCGCGGCCCTTGTACACGCGAGCCTCGCTTTCCGGGACTCATCCCTGGAGAGATTGCCGGTCCGCGCCGACGGGCGGCGCGGATCGCGCGGGCGCGCACCGTGTCCAAACGCGCCTCATCCCGTCGGAGCTGACGCGCTTCTTTGAAGTGCGTGCCTGACCGCCACCGGGCCTGCTGATGGTCGGACAGGGAAAGGTTTCGCAGACGGCAGCGATCCATGTTTCCGCCCGGATGCGCGTGAGGTGGCGCGATTGAGCCGGCGCAAGCGAACTCAAAGCATCCGTTCGGACTGAGCCGGTCGAAGCAAGCCCAGCGTGTCGCTTCGACACGCTCAGCCGGAACGGCTTCAAGTGCAACGATGCCTGCCCAACAGGCAGGACAGTAGTTGACAATGAGGGACACTCATTGAGCGCAGTCTGCGAATGCTCGGACCACGAGCCATACACGTTCTGAAGCACCCGGGCGGCTTTGCCATCCAGACGCTGAAGGGTTTTAGGGCCAACCAGGGTCTGCTCCTCGCGGGTGCGGTGGCGTACTACGCACTGCTGTCGATCGTGCCGCTGCTGATCCTCACGGTCATTGCGCTTTCCCATGTCATCGATCAGGCAGAGCTGCTGCAGACGGTCGGCCGCTACCTGGAGTGGCTGGTACCCGGGCAGTCCGGGGTCATCGTCGCGGAACTCGGCAACTTTCTCGATCATCGCGACCTGATGAGCTGGGTGCTGCTGGCGACGATGCTCTTCTTCAGCTCGCTGGCATTCACGGTCCTCGAGAACGCGATGTCCGTGATCTTCCATCACCGCGTCGCGATCCGTCGGCGCCACTTTCTTGTCTCGGCGGTGATTCCTTATTGCTACATCCTGTCACTCGGGCTCGGGCTGTTGCTGGTGACGCTCGTTGCCGGCAGCTTGCAGGCCATGGGCCAGGAACAGGTCGAGTTCCTCGGGCGCATCTGGTCGCTGGGCGGTGTGTCGGGCGTTCTGCTGTACCTCCTGGGTGTGGCCGGTGAGATCTTCGTGCTCACTTCGATCTACATGGTGATGCCCGTTGGACGACTGTCGGTGTCGCACGCATTGATCGGCGCCGTCACGGCGACCGTGCTGTGGGAGCTGACGCGCCACGTTCTGGTGTGGTATTTCGGCACGCTGTCCCAGATCGGCACCGTCTATGGATCGTTGGCGACTGCCATCGTGGTGCTGCTGAGCCTCGAGCTTGCGTCGACGTTGCTGCTGCTGGGCGCGCAGGTGATTGCGCAATACGAGCGGATCGGAGCCGCGGCCTCGCAGGCTGCGCCCGAGCCGATGCGTCTCGATGCGGAATGATCCGGGCGCCGCGCCTTTCTTGCCGATCCGGTGATTGGGCCGCGATCCCTCCGATACCGACGCAACTCCACGCCCGCCGCAAATGGGGACACACCTGCACTTCAAGATCGCCGACGCCGACGCGGAGTTCGAGGCGATCCATCGGCTGAACTACCGCACCTTTGTCGAAGAAATCCCGCAGCACGAGGCGAACGCGGAACGCCGGCTCGTCGACCGCTTTCACGCGCAGAACACCTACTTCATCTGCCTTGCCGGCGCGCAACTGGTGGGCATGCTGGCGCTGCGGACCCGGCGTCCCTTCTCGCTCGACGAGAAGCTGCCGGACCTCGACGCGTATCTGCCGGCCGGAGGTCGCGTTGGCGAGGTGCGGCTTCTCGCGGTGGAGCCGCAGTGGCGCAAAACCCGCGTGATGGCGGACCTGGCGCGGATGGTCGAACGCGAGTGCCGCGCGCGCGATCTCGACATGCTGATCGTTTCGGCAACGACGCGTGAGCGTCGCTTCTATCAGCATCTTGGCTTCGAACGATTCGGCCCGCTCGTCGGCCGCGAAGGGGCGTGGTTTCAGCCGATGCGCCTGGGACGGGAGCGCTTTCACGAGCTCATGCCGACGGCGGCGTGGCGGCGCGCACGGTAGAGCGCCGGCCGGATCACGCGACTCGTCCACTCGCCGTCCGGTACGCCTCACCTCTTTCGTGACCGGCGTCTACGAACGTGGCGCACGGCGTCGTAGATTGGGG
>Ga0209048_10000643_pt1 | contig 36513 bp, 36 predicted proteins | sample FrelakmetCRP12CR_FD_187146 | JGI IMG/M metagenome (GOLD analysis project Ga0209048, IMG submission 187146) | Freshwater lake sediment microbial communities from the University of Notre Dame, USA, for methane emissions studies - CRP12 CR (SPAdes)... | ecosystem: Environmental > Aquatic >...
CACGCTCGACGAGATGCTGTCCGAGCGTGAGCGGCTGAACCTGGACCTGCAGAAGATCCTCGACAGCCAGACCGATGCCTGGGGCATCAAGGTCACCAACGTCGAGATCAAGCATGTCGACCTGAACGAAAGCATGATCCGCGCGATTGCGCGTCAGGCGGAAGCCGAGCGGGAACGGCGCGCCAAGGTCATCCACGCCGAGGGCGAGTTGCAGGCCTCCGAAAAGCTGGCGCAGGCAGCAGCGATCCTTGCGCAACAGCCGCTGTCGATTCAGCTGCGCTATCTGGAGACGCTGACGGTGATCGCGGCCGACAAGAACTCGACCATCGTCTTTCCCCTGCCGATGGACATCCTCGCGCCGCTGCTCGATGCGCTGAAGCGGGGCACGCCTCGGTCAGAGTAGTGCGCCCAGGCCGTGCGCCAATTTCATGCAACGTCGAAGTCGAGGTCTTCGCCCAAGGGCGCCAACACATTGCCAGCAGGGACCTCAAGCCTTCGAGTCGAGGATCGCGGCATTGACCATCGTGCGCAGCTCGCGCCGGATCGGATACAGGCTGGACGGCATCAACTGCGTGAGGAACACGACGCACACGTCCTCCACCGGGTCGATCCAGAAGGCGGTGGACGCCGCTCCGCCCCACCAATACTCGCCCAGCGAGCCGGCGATTCCCGTGCGGGCAACGTCGGTGGTCATCGCAAAACCCAGGCCGAACCCCACGCCGCGATAGGCCGCCTCGGCAAACATCGACACCGATATGTCGGCCAGATCGCGCCCGCCGGGCAGATGGTTGGATCGCATCAGCTTGACAGTCTTGGGGCCCAACAGCCGCACATCGCCCAAGGCCCCGCCGCAGCGCATCGCCTCGCAGAAGCGCAGGTAATCGCTCGCGGTAGAGACCAATCCGCCACCGCCCGAGGGCGCAGCGGCCGGCTCGCGGAAGGTGCGGCCGCCCAAGGGCAATAGCCTGCCCGACGGCGAGTTCATGTAGCACTGTGCGAAGCGCGAGGCTTTGTCATCGGGCACATGGAAGGCGGTGTCGACCATGCCCAACGGCTCGAAGATGCGTTGCTGAAGGAACTGCTCGAACGGCACGCCCGAGATCTTGCCCACCAGGTAGCCCAGCACATCGGTCGATACCGAGTAGTTCCAGGCCGTGCCGGGCGAGAACTCCAGCGGCAGCTTGGACAGTTCATCGATGAAAACGTCGAGCCCCTGGGTCTGTTCGAACGGGTCGATCTTGCCGCTGCGGTAAGCAGCATCGACATTGGTGCGCGTCTGGAAACCGTAAGTCAGACCCGAGGTGTGTCGCAGCAGATCGATCATGCGCATCGGCGCGTCGGTGGGTCGGGTCTGGAACGCACCGGGCAGGCCGGCGATGTACACACCGAGGTCGCGCCAGGACGGAATGAAGCGGTGCACCGGATCGTCCAGCGCGACCCGGCCCTCCTCGACCAGCATCATGAAGGCGACGCTGGTGATCGGCTTGGTCATCGAATAGATGCGCACGATGCTGTCTTCGAGGAGCGGCGCACCGGTCTCGAGCGACGCGTTCCCCAGCACGGTCTGATGCACCAATCGACCCTCGCGAGCCACCTGCAGCAGCGCGCAGGGCAGCTTGCCCGGTGCAACGTATTTCTCGGCCAGGAAGCGGTCCAGACGTCTCAGTCGTTTCGAGCACAGCCCCAGGGATTCGGGTTTCGCGGTCATCATCGTCTCCAGCGGTCGGATATTCTCCCTATTCGCTGGCCTGCCGGGCGACGGGGGCGCACATTCTGCGCGCGACAACCCGCATTCGGCAGCGACCTTTGGAACCCTTCTCGGTGCGCGAGCTCATGCATTGGCGCCGATCTGTTGACCGGCGCACACTTCGATTGGCACGGCCAGACTGCTGCAGCATCCGGCGCTGCGCGAATTCAGAGTTGAGCGACCCCACGCCGAAGCGACTTGCCGAGCATCAGCTCCTGAATCCACAGGGATGACTGGGCGACTGGCTCGAAGTAGCGCTCCGGCCGATGGAGCAGTCCGATCGCGACGCGGCCCGTCCACCATACTCGGCGCCCGGTTCCCGGAATCACGAACTCTCCCACATGACCAGCAGGTATCGTCACCGGCGGTGCAGACGAACTATGCGCGATGCCATAGCGGCGGACCGTTGTCGTGTCTTGATGATCAGACATGATCGACTCCTGAAGTAGCGAAGCCATGGTTACGCCACTGGAGCGCCTTTGCACCACTTCAATGAGGGGGCAAGCAACAGCGGAAGCGACCCAAGCCATGGGGTAGGAGCGCCGCCTCGTGACGAATTGCCGCTGGCGGAGACGGTCGTCTGGCTCACTCGAGCGTCTCTCCTCGGTCGTCGCCGCAATGCAGCCAGTGCAATGAAAAATAGTGGCGGGAGTCAACCCAGACGGCCTGGGGTCGCCATCCTGCCGAACGAGCCAATCGCCGAAAGCCATCCACCGTGTACTTGTAGGAGTTCTCGGTATGCACGCTGTCGCCTTCGTCGAACTTGAAGGCCTGACCTGCGAAGCCCACGCGCTGGGGGCGTCGACTGACGAGGTGCATTTCGATGCGCTGCCGCGGCGCGTTGTAGAACGCCGAGTGCATCCACTGGCTCAGCTCGAAATCGGCGCCCGCTTCGCGATTCGCGCGCGCCCAGAGATTGAAGTTGAATTTCGCGGTGACGCCGGCCTCGTCGTTGTAGGCGGCATGCAGAATCCGTGGGTCTTTGACCAGATCGACGCCGACAAGCAATCCGCCACCGCCCAGCCAGGAGGCAAACCGTTTCAACAGTACAGCCGCCTGTGCCGGATCGAAGTTGCCGATCGAGCTTCCGGCATAGAAGCCGACACGCTGTCCGGGTCCGGTGCGCGGTGGCAGCTCGACGGTCTGAGTGAAGTCCGCGACGACCGCTTGCACCGACATGCCCGGAAAGTCAGGCCGTAGCGAGTCGGTGGCAGCCAGAAGGTGTTCGCCCGAGATGTCGATCGGCACGTAGTTCGCTGGCGCGTTCAGGGCCTTCAGGATGATTCGCACCTTGCGCATGGCGCCCGCGCCGAATTCGACGATCTCGGCCCGTGGCCCGATCCGCCGTGCGATGTCAGCGGCGTGCTGTTCGAGCAACGAAATCTCGGTGCGTGTCGGGTAGTACTCGGGCAGCGCGCAGATTTGCTCGAACAGCTCGGATCCCCGGGTGTCGTAGAACCACTTCGGGGGCACGCTGCGCGGGCGAGCCGACAGGCCGGCGAGCAGATCGTCGGCAAAGACGGTCACAGGTCGCGGGCCAGTCGCAGGCCGGTGAATTGCCAACGCGCGGCCGGCGGGAAGAAGTTGCGATAGGTGGCGCGCCCATGGCCAGCGGGCGTGGCGAGGCTGCTGCCGCGCAGCACGATCTGGCCGACCATGAACTTGCCGTTGTATTCGGCCAGCGGGCCCTGCGGTGGTCGATAGCGCGGGTACGGGTCATAGGACGAACGTGTCCATTGCCAGGCGATGCCAAAGGCCTGGGCCGGCGAAGGCGATCCGGTGATCGCCGCTTCCCATTCGAATTCGGTCGGCAGTCGCGCGCCCGCCCACTCGGCAAATGCAGCTGCTTCATAGAAACTCAGGTGCCTCACCGGCTGGTCCGGAGGTCGCGGCTGCGCGCCGTGCAAGGTGAACTCGAGCCCGTCCTCGAGCCAGTACAGCGGCGCCTGCCAGCCCTGCGCCTGGACGGCGGCCCATCCATCCGACAGCCACCATTCGGGACGCCGGTAGCCGCCGTCGTCGACGAAGGCCTGGTATTCGGAATTGGTGACCAGTCGCCGAGACAAGGCATAGGGCTGCAGGCGCACGGCATGTGCGGGACCTTCATTGTCGAAGGCAAACCCCGTGCCGACGTGTCCGACGGTGACGTCACCGCCGGCATGATCGCACCAACCCGCCGGCACCGGCTCGAACGACGGCGCCCCACCAACCCGTACGGCCGGCCGCAAAGGGTTCACCGACATCGCGTGCAGGATGTCGGTCAGAAGCAGTTCCTGGTGCTGCTGCTCATGCTGAAGTCCAAGTTCGATCAGTGGCAGAAGACCTGTGGAGTTGCTGCGCACCAATGTGGAGATGAACGCCGACATGGCTTCGTCCACCACAGCCCGGTAGGCCTGGACTTCGGCAAGCGACGGTCGTGTCAGCAGGCCTCGCTGCCCACGCGGATGGCGTGGGCCCAGGCTCTCGTAGTAGGAGTTGAAGAGCCTGCCGAAGCGAGGGTCGAAGGCGCGGTATTCCGGTGCGTGCGGGCAGAGAACCACCGCTTCGAAGAACCAGGTGGCATGCGCGAGGTGCCATTTGGTTGGGCTCGCATCCGGCATCGATTGCACGCACTGGTCCTCGGCGCTCAATGGCTCGGCAAGGGCCAATGAGTGCCGGCGGACTGCGGCGAAGCGCTCTGCCAGATCGGCCTCTTCCGTCACCGCCGGTCCCTCTGCCGTCGACCCCCTGCGATCCATGATGGGCACGCTGGAATGACCCGTTCAACGAGCTTCACGCTCTTCCAGAATGCTCACCTCACCGAACGCGTCGGCAAGCTTGCCCATGTCTTGGTCTGCAACCGGTTCAGAACGTCGAGCATCGCCGCGGAAGTGTCCGGGTGGTGATGGACGATCTTCCAACCCGCCGCTTCATGTCGATAAATGTTCGTTCGGTGGACATGAAGCAGTCTCCTTGGAATGGATGGAGTCGAGGCACGAATCACGGTCTTGATGTCGAGACGAAATCACGATGCCCAGCCCGACTATGTCATTGGCAGAGATCACAAGCAAAGACCCCTGCGTCGTGGTGGTGCGCCAGAAGCTGCCGTTCGCGGGCAGCGGCAGCCTCAAATGTGCCGGCCGCAACTCATCGATACTGGGTCACGAATGTGCAGTCTTGTTTCGAGCCTGCAAGGAGAACGCTGCCACCTGCCACACGATGAAGATGCCAATCAAACCGAGCAAGGTGCCACTGATGGGGCGGGTGAAGAACGCGGTGAATTGCCCGCGACTCAAGAGCAGTGCGCGGCGAAAGTTTTCCTCCAGCATGGGGCCGAGGATGAAACCCAGCAAGAGAGGAGCAGCATCCAAGTCCAGGCGCATGAACATGTAGCCGGTGAAGCCGAAGACGGCGGTGATGAAGATGTCATCCAGGTTGTTGTTGACGCTGTAGGTGCCGATGCAGCAGAAGAAGAGAATCGACGGAAACAGCACGCTGTAGGGGATCTTGAACACCGACAGCCAGTAGCGCACCAGGGGCACGTTGAGAATGAGCAGGAAGCAGTTGCCCACCCACATGCTGGCCACCAGGCCCCAGAACAAGTCGGGGTGACCGGCGATCATGTTCGGTCCGGGTTGGATGCCCTTGATGATGAAGGCGGCCATCATCAGGGCCATGACCGCGTTCTCGGGAATGCCGATGCTCATCAGCGGGATGAAGCTGGTGCGTGCGGCCGCTTCGTCGGCGGCGGCCTGCCCCGCCACACCCTCGATGGCTCCGGAGCCCATCTCGTGCTTGTACTTGCTGAACCGCTTGTCGACCGCATAGGCGGCGAACTGGGCGATCACCGGGCCGCCTCCAGGCAAGATGCCCAGAAATGAGCCGACCACACTGCCGCGCAAGGCGCTGGGAATGATGCGCTTGAACTCTGCCCAGGTAGGCATGAGCTTGATCTTGCCGTTGAAGGGCGTGCGCTCGTTGCGGTTGTCGAGATTCTTCGTGATCTCGGCAATGCCGAAGCATCCCAATGCGATGCTCACCAAGCCGACGCCGTCGGACAGGAAGACCATGTCCATCGTGAAGCGCTGCATGCCGCTGGTCACATCGGTTCCGATTTGCCCCAGCAACACGCCGATCAGGCACATGGCCATGCCATTGAGCAGACTGCCGGTGGTGACGAAGCTCACGCAGACGAACCCTAGGAGCATGAGGGCGCAGTAGTCGGCAGGCCCGAACAGGAAGGCCACCTCGCCCAGAGTCGGCGCCAGGAACGAGAGCACCACGATGGCGACCGTGCCGCCGACAAAGCTGGAAATGCCGGCGGTGAACAGGGCCAGGCCGGTCTTGCCGTTGAGCGTCATCTGGTAGCCGTCGATGCAGGCGACGATGCTGCTGGCGTGCGGAATCTTCATCGTGATGGCGCTCACGCTGTCGCCGTACTGAGCACCGTAGTAGATCCCCGACAGCATGATGAGCGCGCCACCGGTCGGAAGCGAGTAGGTCAGCGGCAACAGCAGGCTGATGGTGGCCAGTGGGCCCAGACCCGGCAGCAGACCCACCAGCGTCCCCACCGTGCAACCTATGGCGCAGAACATGAGGTTCTGCAGGGTCAGCGCGTGCTCGAAACCGAACGCGAGGTTGTGCAGGACTTCCATCAGTAGAGGGGCAGGTTCAGTCCAAGCAGCTTCTGAAACGCGAAGGCAACGGCAATCAGGCCTGCCGAGACCTTGAGGTTGCGCACCACCGAGTACGAGGTTCCGGCAAAGGACGAGCAAAACACCATGAACACGATGCCCGCGATCATGTTGAGATGTTCCGAGATCAGCGCAAATCCGCACAGGCTCAAGAGAACGAGGGCGATGTTCTTCAGGTTGAAGCTTATGTGTGCGCGTTCGCCGAAACGCGAACGCACCAGGGTGATCAAGCCGATCAACAACAGCAGACAGCTCACCAAGAGGGGAAAGAGGCCGGGACCCGGGCGACTGAACTGGCCTATCGGATAGCGCAGCGACTCCAGGCCAAAGGCCAGGGAGATCGCTACGAGGAACAGACCCCTGACTAGATTTCGGTCATTCATATGAATCGGATGAGGTAGTCGGTGCCGCATGTTACGCGGCAGCTCCTCGGGAATCGACAGCTTCTTCGAGGCACCTTGCAAGCGTCGCCTCGAGGCCACGCATACTGCTGCTCTGCACATGCTGCAGCCGGGCCGCCGCGAGGATCGCTCCGCCCTTGCGCCACCGGTTCATGTGGGAAAGGGAACAGCCATGTCGATGCTATCCACGAGGTTCAGTCGCGCTCTGAACCTGCGTTATCCGATCGTGTCCGCGCCGATGGCCTTCGCCGGCGGCGGCGCGTTGGCCGCGGCGGTTACGCGTGCAGGGGGCCTCGGCCTGATCGGCGGTGGCTACGGGGACCCGTCGTGGCTCGAGGCGCAGTTCGATGCGGCTGACGACCAGCGCGTCGGCGTCGGCTTCATCACATGGTCCTTGCGCAAGTCTCCTTCGCTGCTGACGGACGTGCTCGAGCGCAAGCCAGCGGCGGTGATGCTGTCGTTCGGCGATCCTCGTCCGTTCGTCGACGACATCCGACGAGCCGGCGCGATCCTGATCTGTCAATGTCAGGACATGGCGCATGTGCAGGATGCGCTCGACGCAGGCGCCGATGTCGTCGTGGCGCAAGGTGCAGAAGCCGGCGGGCACGGTGCGCTGCGCGGGACGTTCAGCTTCGTGCCAGAAGCCGCGGACTACCTCGCAGGGCATTCACCCGACACCCTGCTGCTTGCCGCCGGTGGGATCGCCGACGGGCGCGGTCTCGCGGCGGCGCTGATGCTCGGCGCCGATGGTGTGCTCGTCGGCACTCGTTTCTGGGCGTCGAGCGAAGCACTGGTGAAGCAGGCGCACCACCAGGCGATCATCGAATCGAACGGCGACGATACCTTGCGTACGACGGTGGCGGACATCGCCCGGCAGATCGCCTGGCCCAGAGGATTCACCGCACGAATCCGTCGCAACGTGTTCACCGATCGCTGGCACGGCCGTGAAGAAGCGCTCGAACGGAACATCGCCGTGGAAGGGCCCCGCTACCGGCGGGCGTTCTCGGAGGGCGACCCTGACAACACAGGTGTCTGGTTCGGTGAAGCAGCCGGCCTCATCCATGCCATCGAACCAGCGGGCGCCATCGTCGAACGAATGGGGGCCGAAGCGGTCGTCCAGCTCGCGCGTCAGGGCGACGAAGCGCGGACCTGACAAACGCACTTCAGAAGTCACCCGATCGAGCGCGGTGCGCCCGTTCGCGTCTATCGCGGGGGGCGCGACGCGGGACTCGCACAGCGGCCGACAGCACACTGCGGTTCTGACTCGCCCGTTCGGACTGGACTGTCAGTCGCGCTGATGCAACTCGATGACATTGCGATCGGGATCGCGAACGAAGATTCCCTGCGCTGCGGGCCCGAAGCGGATGGGGCCGCCACTCAGCGCGATGCCGGCTGCCTCGAGTCGCTCCTTCGCCGCCATGATGTCGGGGCACAGGAGTGCGAAGTGCGTGATTCCCGGGTGCTTCTCGGGGACATCCATGAGGACATTCGGCCCGCTCGCGTTCGCAGCGTTGAGCACGAGGTTCACTTCCAACCCCGACGGGTGCTCGAGGATCGCCACCGGCTCCGGACCGATCGGACCGGCGGTCTTCGTGAATCCGAGCAACTCGTAGAACCGAAGCGAGCGCTCGAGGTCGTGCACGCGAATGCCGATGTGGGCAAGGCCCAGGATCGTGATGAGAGGTGTCTTCATCTGTTGGATTGTCATGCTGTCTTCGAAGCCATCGGGGCTGGCGACTATCCGCGCCAATGCGGCGGCCAGGTCTTCTGTACAACGGGCAGCGTCTCCATGCGGCTCATCCGGGCGCTCACCTCGGGGCCAAATGGATCCGCAGCCGCAGCCGCAGGGCCGGGCTTGCGCTTGCCGATACGTTGTACGAGCGCGATCTCCGGCACCCGATGGCGGGGGTTCAGGGCCACAAATGCTGGGCGCTTGAAGTCCCCGTCGTCAAACGACATGTTCTTCAATTGGTAGGGAATGCGCTTGTGCTCGAGTGCAAGCCAGACGCGCCATGGGTACGGCGAACCAGACGGGTCAAAGAGGGTGAGGTCCATGACCGTCTCGCTCCAGTTGCCAGCCCGTGCGGGTGTTTCGCCCGGTACGGGTCGCCCATTGTGGGCTGTTCGGCGGCAGGGCGAGGTCGTCCACGCCCCGTCGGGGTCCTGTTGCCGCAAGCGGCCGGGCTGCCTACAGTCCTGTCCAGTCCAACTGCAAGGAGCAAGACATGTCCATCGCACAACAACGCGTATTGATCATCGGCGGGTCCAGCGGCATGGGGCTGGCCAGCGCACAGCGCCTTGCGCGTGCCGGCGCCGAGGTGACGATCGTGGGCCGTTCGCAAGCCAAGCTCGACGCTGCAGTGGCCACCATGGAGGGCCGGGCCCGCGGCATCGTCGCCGACCACACCGACGCGGCCTCGCTGGCAGCGCTGTTCGCCGGCGTCCGGCGGCTCGACCACCTGGTGCTGGCAGCCGCCGGTCAGGCCGCGTGGGGGCCGTTCGCCACTGTGCCAGTGACCGCGCTGCGACAGGCGCTGGAGAACAAGCTGATCGGTTACTGGCAGAGCCTTCAGGCCGCGCTGCCGGTGCTGCGCAAGGACGGCTCGGTGGTGATGTTGACCGGCGCCGCCTCGCGCACCGCGATGGCCGGCACCGCTGGCCTGGCCGCCGTCAACGGCGCGATCACCCAGATGGCGCAAACGCTGGCACGCGAACTTGCGCCGCTGCGCGTCAACGTGATTTCGCCGGGCCTGGTCGACACCCCGGCCTATGCCGGTATGCCCGAGCCTGCCAAGATGGCGATGTTCGGTGCCGCCGCGAAGTCGTTGCCGGTCGGGCGCACCGGGCTGTCCGACGACATCGCGCTGGGCGTCGAGATGCTGATCGCCAACGGCTTTGCCAGCGGCGCGCTGCTCGACATCGACGGCGGCGCGCGCATGCCGCGCTGATCCTGTCCGGATCGGCTCGCCATGCCAGCCCGGTGGCGATCCGCGGCTCGCCTGCCGCTGGCCACGCCTGAATCACCAGACTGAGCGTTCGGTCGGTCGAACGCCGACGTACAGCGGCTGCGGCGACCGGGTGCCGCGCAACAACTTCACGACGCAATCGCTCTGAATTCGGCTGGCGTCGAGCGTCTGGTGCAGCCGGTCGACGGAGTCGATGGCTACGCCGTCCAGCCCCACGATCACGTCGCCCTCTCGGATACCGCCCCGGTCGGCGGGGCTGTTCTTCTCGATCGACAGCACTCGCACGCCGCTTTCCTGCGTCAGCGCATGGGCCAGCACGACGCGCCGGTGCAGCGCAACCGTGCTGCCGCCTGCGCCCAGGTGGCCGCGGCGCACCCGGCCATGCTGCAGGAGTTGCGGGATGACCCAGGTCGCGATGTCGATCGCAACCGCAAAGCAGATCGATTGGGCCCCCCGAATGATCGCGGTGTTGACGCCGATCACCTCGCCGCGGGCGCTGAGCAGCGGACCGCCCGAGCTGCCAGGGTTGAGCGCCGCATCGGTCTGGATCACATTCGGGATCAGGCGCCCGGTGCTGGTGCGCATGCTGCGACCCAGGGCACTGACGATGCCCGAGGTCACTGTTTGCTCGAAGCCGAGCGGGTTGCCGATCGCGACGGCGATTTCGCCACGTCGCAGACCGACCGCACTGCCCAGCGATGCATGCGTGAGCCCGCCCTGTGAAAGGCCGTCGATCTGCAACACGGCCAGGTCGGTGTCAGGGTCGTCGCCGACCCAGCGCGCATCGAACTCTCGCGCGTCGGCAAGCGAGACGTGGTACCGCAGGCGCGCCGCCCCGTCGGGCAACCTGGCCTGGCCGGCCCGCACCACATGCGAGTTCGTCAGCAGATAGCCGTCGGGCGTGAAGAGGAAACCCGAGCCGCCACCAGCATGGTTGGTGCCGCTGTTCACCCGGACGGCGGCCACGCTGGGCCCGACCCGATCGACCACGTCGCTGACGGTGCTTGAATACGCGTCCAGAAGCAATGCGTCCGATGCGCCCACAGCGCTCCTCCCCAGACACCCGGAACTAGGGGCGGATGCAGCAGTTGCAAGGCCGCTGGATCAAATCGAGCGCGAGGCGCCTGACGCTGGGATCATCGTGTGGCTCGAGCCCGACCACGTTCGACCGCGCGAACTGTAACGTCGGGATCCGGTATCCCGGGTTGCCCGCGTGCGGCTCCGGCCTTCCGGGCGATCTCTAGTCGACCGTCGCCCCCGAAGCCTTCACCACCCCCGCCCACTTCTTCGTTTCGGCTGCGATGAACCTGGCGAACTCGGCCGGTGGCATGCCGCTCGGAATGGCACCCTGCGCGAGCAGGCGCTCCTTCAGCGCCGGCGCGTTGAGTGCTCTTGCGCTTGCCTGCTGCAGGCGGTTCACGATGTCCGGTGGCGTGTCGGCCGGCGCCAGCAGGCCGAACCAGGAGCTCGCCTCGTAGTCCTTCAGTCCCGATCCGGGCGGCGCAGCCTCGGCGATCGTCGGCAGCTCGGGCACGGCGACGCTGCGCTGCGCGCTGGTGACGGCCAGCGCCTTCAGCTTGCCGGCCCTGATCTGCGGTAGCGAAGACGGCAGGTTGTCGAACATCAGGTCCATGCTGCCCCCCATCAGGTCCATCAGCGCCGGGCCCGAGCCGCGATACGGAAAGTGAACCATGTAGGTCCCCGTCAGCGCCTTGAACAACTCGCCCGACAGGTGGATCGAGGTGCCGTTGCCGCTCGAGGCCATGTTCAGTTTGCCCGGGTTGGCCTTCGCGTAGCGGATCAGATCGGCCACGCTGTTGATGCCCAGCGCCCGCGCCTTCGCGGGGTTCAACACGAGCACGTTGGGCACGCCGGCGACGAGTGTGATCGGCGCGAAATCCTTGATCGGGTCGTAGGGCATCTTCGGGTACAGCGACTGGTTGATGCCGTGCGTGCCCACGGTGCCCATCAGCAGCGTATAGCCGTCGGGCGGCGACTTGGCCACGTTGTCGGCGCCGAGGTTTCCGCCCGCACCCGGCTTGTTTTCGATGATGAAGGTCTGGCCGAAGGCCTTGCCCAGTTCGGGCGCGAGCGCACGCGCCAGGATGTCGGTCGTGCCGCCGGCCGCAAACGGCACGACGATGCGCACCGGCCTCGCCGGCCAGCCGGCCTGCGCGAACAGCGTGCCGGGTGCAAGCAGGGCGCCGCAGGCGAGCAGCCAGTGTCGACGGTTGAACTCGAGGCGGGTCGATGGGGGCACGCGCGGCTCCAGGCGGTGGTTCGCATCGAGTGTGCCTGAGGCGCAGGCCGCGCCACCATCGGGCTTGCCCTCGGGGCCAGGCGCCGATTCCCGAATGGCGAATTGTCGTTTCCCGGACAGCGTGGCAAGCTTCGTCTACGGCTGTGCTGCGCCATGACCTTGCCCACCCCCCTCACTGTCGATCTGCCACACCTGCGCGAATGGCTGGGGCGCAGCGAGAAGCGCGCTGACCTCGTCACCGCCGTGCCGCTGACGGCGCTGTCGGCCACGCTCGACCGCGACGATCCCGAGCCGGAGCCCGGCTCCGACGTGCCTCCTCTGTGGCACTGGCTGTACTTCACGCCGCTGGCGCGGCAGTCCGAGCTGGGGCCCGACGGTCACCCGCGCCGCGGTGGCTTTCTGCCGCCGGTGCCACTGCCGCGCCGCATGTGGGCGGGCGGCCGGCTGGAGTTCCACCACCCGCTGCAGGTGGGCGACGAGATCGCGCGCAGGTCGTGCATCGTCAGGGTCGACGGCAAGACCGGGCGCAGCGGCGAACTGGTGTTCGTGACGGTGCGCCACGAGGTGAGCGACGCTCGCGGCCTGGCACTGAGCGAAGAGCACGATATCGTCTATCGCGATGCGCCGTTGCCTGGGGCCGCGGCACCCGTGCCCCAGCCCGCGCCCGCCGACGAGCACTTCTCGCGTCAGATCGTGCCCGACCCGGTGTTGTTGTTTCGCTACTCGGCGCTGACCTTCAATGGCCACCGAATCCACTACGACCGCAGCTACGTCACCGAGGTCGAGGGTTACCCCGGCCTCGTCGTCCACGGCCCGCTGGTCGCGACACTGCTGCTTGACCTGCTGCGCCGCGAGCAGCCGAAGGCGCGCGTGCGTCGGTTCGACTTCACCGCCGTGCGCCCGATCTTCGACATCCATCACTTCACGGTCTGCGGCCGTTTCGAGTCCGGCAGCGACCGGCGTCGCGCCACGCTGTGGACGCGCGACCACGAAGGCTCCCTCGCGATGCAGGCGCGGGCCGAGCTGGCCTGAAGCCGCATCGCCATGACCACGTCCGAAACCACCTACCCCGACATTCGCGACGCCGTGCGCGGGCTGTGCGCCGAGTTTCCGGCCGAGTACCACCGCAAGCTCGACGAGCAGCGCGGCTACCCCGAGGCCTTCGTCGATGCGCTGACCCAGGCTGGCTGGATGGCCGCGCTGATTCCGCAACAGTACGGCGGATCGGGGCTCGGCCTGGCCGAGGCCTCGGTGATCATGGAAGAGATCAACCGTGCCGGCGGCAACTCCGGCGCCTGCCACGGCCAGATGTACAACATGGGCACCTTGCTGCGCCACGGCTCGGCCGAGCAGAAGCAGCATTACCTGCCCAGGATCGCCAGCGGCGAGCTGCGCCTGCAGGCGATGGGCGTCACCGAGCCGGGCGCCGGCACCGACACCACGAGCATCAAGACCACCGCCTTGCGCCGGGGAGATCGCTACGTCGTCAACGGCCAGAAGGTCTGGATCTCGCGCATCCAGCATTCCGACCTGATGATCCTGCTTGCGCGCACCACGCCGCTGGCCGAGGTCAAGAAGAAGAGCGAGGGCCTATCGATCTTCATCGTCGATCTGCGCGAGGCCACGACCAAGGGCCTGACCGTGAAGCCCATCCTCAACATGGTCAACCACGAGACCAACGAGCTGTTCTTCGAGAACCTGGAGATCCCGGCCGAGAACCTGATCGGCGAGGAAGGGCAGGGCTTCAGGTACATCCTCGACGGATTGAACGCCGAGCGCACGCTGATCGCCGCCGAGTGCATCGGCGACGGCCGCTGGTTCATCGACAAGGTCACGAAGTACGTCGGCGAGCGCGTCGTCTTCGGGCGCCCGATCGGGCAGAACCAGGGCGTGCAGTTCCCGATCGCCGAGGTGCACATCGAGGTCGAGGCGGCCGACCTGATGCGCTGGAAAGCCTGCCACCGGTTCGACGCGCGGCAGCGCTGCGGCGCCGAGGCCAACATGGCGAAGTACCTCGCCGCCAAGGCTTCATGGGAAGCGGCCAACGCCTGCATCCAGTTTCACGGGGGCTTCGGCTTCGCTTGCGAATACGACGTCGAACGCAAGTTTCGCGAGACGCGGCTGTACCAGGTCGCGCCGATCTCGACCAACCTGATCCTTTCCTACGTCGCCGAGCACGTGCTCGGGCTGCCGCGGAGCTTCTGACGATGCGCCCGCTAGAGGGCATCACCGTCGTCGCGCTCGAGCACGCGATCGCGGCGCCGTTCTGCACGCGCCAGCTGGCCGATCTCGGCGCACGCGTGATCAAGGTCGAACGCCCCGGCGTGGGCGACTTCGCGCGCGCCTACGACGAGCGGGCCCGCGGCCTGGCCTCGCACTTCGTGTGGACGAATCGCTCCAAGGAAAGCCTCACCCTCGACCTCAAGCACGCGCAGGCGCCGCAGATCCTCGCTCGGCTTCTAGAACGCGCCGACGTGCTGGTGCAGAACCTCGCGCCTGGCGCTGCTGCGCGGCTGGGCCTGTCGTTCGACGCACTGCAGACGAGATTTCCACGCCTGGTCGTCTGCGACATCTCGGGCTACGGCGACGACCCAGCGCGCCCTGGCCCGTACCGCGACAAGAAGGCCTACGACCTGCTGATCCAGAGCGAGGCCGGCTTCCTGTCGGTGACCGGCACGCCCGACTCTGCGGCCAAGGCAGGCTGCTCGATCGCCGACATCGCTGCCGGCACGGCGGCGTACGGCGGCATCCTCGCGGCGCTGCTGCAGCGCGGCCGCACGGGGCGGGGCTGCCGGCTCGACGTGTCGATGCTCGAGGCGATGGTCGAGTGGATGAGCTTCCCGCTGTACTACGCCTACGACGGTGCGGCGCCGCCGCCGCGCGCCGGGGCGGCGCACGCCACCATCTTTCCCTACGGCCCGTTCCCGACCGGTGACGGCAAGACGGTGATGCTCGGCGTGCAGAACGAGCGCGAGTGGCAGGTCTTCTGCACCCGGGTGCTGCAGCAGCCGGCGCTGGCGAACGACGAGCGCTTCGATTCCAACGCCCGCAGGCTGGCCGCGCGCGAGGCGCTGCGCGCGATCATCGTCGAAGGTTTCTCGAGCCTGACCGCCGAGCAACTCGTCGCGCGGCTCGACGCGGCGCAGATTGCGAACGCGCGCGTCAACGACATGCACGACGTGTGGGCGCATCCGCAATTGCGCGCCCGGGGCCGCTGGGGCGAAGTCGACACGCCGGTCGGCCCGATCGCAGCACTGAAGCCGCCCGTCCTGCCCGAGAGCTTCGATGCGCGCATGGACCCGGTCCCCGCGCTGGGCGAGCACACGCAGGCGCTGCTCGCCGAGCTGGGCTATGGTGCGGACGATATCGAAGCGCTGCAGCGTGCGGGCGCGATCTGAGCATGCAGTCCGACGGCGGCGATCGCTGGCCTTGCAAGCTCAGCGCCGCTCCTTGACCTCGCGATCGCGCGCTCCGCGCAGGGCCAGCACGAGTTCGCTGAATTCGCGCGTCAGCGCTTCGAGCAGGTCTTCCAGCGCGGCGAGTCCGACCACCCGCCCGGCCTCGTCGAGCACGATCAGGCGGCGCACCCGGTGGTGGCGTAGCAGGTGGGTCGCGTCGAGCAGGTCGGTGCCCGCGGGCGCGGTCACGAGGTCGACCGACATGATGTCGCCGACGGTGAACAGCGCCGGGTCCAGTTCCTCGGCCATCACTGCGAGCACGAGGTCGCGATCGGTCACGATGCCAACCGGTTTGCCACTCTCGGACGCGCTGTCGATGACGACCAGCGAGCCGACGTGGTATTGGCGCATCAGCTGCGCGGCGCGAGTGGACGTGGTGTCGGGCGTGGCGGTCACGACGATCGGCGTGGCCAGCGACTCGAGCGTTGCAGGCATCTCGTTCTCCGCGAGGTGTGGCGACATTGCCGGAGTCGATTGAAACGTTGCGTTGCCGACGCGGTATTGAGCAGGCGCAAGTCCGGCGCAAGGTGCTGTCGCGCTGCGAGCGCCGGACCTGCCGAGGCGGCGCCACTCCATCCCGCGGTGGCTTGACGCGGATCAGCCGGCACCGAGGACAAGGCGCCGAGGCTCGCGCCGAACTGTCATCATGTCTCATCGCCTTCCGCACCTGCGATAAGTGCAGGCAAGAACCCGCATGGCTGACGCATCGACGCCCGACGCCGCCGCGCAGGCCCCGACGGCCGAGGCCTTGCTGGCCGTGGTCGACACCGCACTGCGCGAGTTGAGCACGGGCGCTCCGGGCGTGCCGGCGGCGACGCTTGCAAGCCAGCTCGACCGCGACCTCGGGCTCGACAGCCTGGCACGCATGGAACTGGTGCTGCGCACCGAGCGCGTGTTCGGCGTCGAGCTGCCACAGGACGCGCTGCAGCGGGCCGAGACGGTGGGCGATCTGCTGCAGGCCGTGCAGCAGTGCGCGGCAGAGCCGGCGCGGTCGAGCAGTGCGCCGCTCGCCGCCGCGCGGCCGCTCGACCTTGCGCCATCGGCTGTAAGCGCGGCGGTCGCGGCCTCCGGCGTTGCCGCTGCGACCACGCTGCTCGGCGTGCTCGACTGGCACCTACAGGCCCACCCGGAGCAGACGCAGATCGTCCTCTTGCACGACGATGCCGAGCAGACCATGACCTACCGCCAACTCGCCGACGGCGCGGCTGCGTTCGCGGCCGGCCTCCAGCGCGCCGGCGTGCGACCACGGCAGTGCGTGGCGATCATGCTGCCGACCTCGGCCGAGTACTTCAGCACCTACCTGGGCATCCTGAAGGCGGGTGCGATTCCGGTGCCGATCTATCCGCCCGCGCGCGCGTCGCAGCTCGAAGACCATGTGCTGCGCCACGCCGGCATCCTGGCCAATGCGCAGGCCGTGCTGCTCGTCACCGTGCCCGAGGCGATGGTCGTGGCGCGCTTGCTTCAGGCGCGGGTACCCGGCCTGCGCCGGGTGGCGACCGCACAGGAGCTGGGCGCAGTCGGCGGCGAGCCGGCGCCGGTGGCGCTGCGCGGCGACGACATCGCGTTCATCCAGTACACCTCGGGCAGCACCGGAGACCCGAAGGGAGTGACGCTCACGCACGACAACCTGCTGGCCAACATCCGCGCCATGGCGCAGGCGATCCAGGCCACGCCGCGCGACGTGTTCGTCAGTTGGCTGCCGCTGTACCACGACATGGGCCTGATCGGCGCCTGGCTCGGTAGCCTGTACGTCGGCTTCCCGCTCGTGGTGATGTCGCCGCTTGCCTTCCTGTATCGCCCGCTGCGCTGGCTGCAGGCGATCGACCGCTACCGCGGCACCTTGTCGGCCGGACCCAACTTCGCTTATGAGCTGTGCCTGAAGCGCATCGACGACGCGGCGCTGGCCGGGCTCGACCTGAGTTCATGGCGCCTCGCCTTCAACGGCGCCGAGGCCGTGAGCCCCGACACGGTTCAGCGCTTCGCGCAGCGCTTTGCCGCCTGCGGCCTGAGGGCCGAGGCCGTCGCGCCGGTCTACGGCCTGGCCGAGGCGTCGGTCGGGCTGCTCTTTCCACCACTCGGACGCGTGGCACCGATCGACGCGGTGCAGCGCGAGCCCTTCACGCGCGAGCGCAGAGCCGTGCCGGCCGCCCGGGATGACGCCGGCGCGCTGCGCTTCGTCGGCTGCGGCCGGGTGCTCGCTGGTCACGCGGTCCGCATCCTCGACGAGGCCGGGCATGAGGCGGCCGAACGCGTCGAAGGCCGGCTCGAGTTCAAGGGCCCGTCGGCAACGCAAGGCTATTACCGCAACCCGGCGCAGACGGCGAAGCTGTTTCACGACGGCTGGCTCGACAGCGGCGACCGGGCCTACATCGCCGGCGGCGAGGTCTACCTCACCGGCCGGGTGAAAGACATCGTGATCCGCGCCGGACGCAACCTCTACCCGCAGGAGATCGAAGAGGCCGTGGGCCGGGTCGAGGGCGTTCGCAAGGGCTGCGTGGCCGTGTTCGGCAGCCCCGACCCGGTCGCCGGTACCGAAAGGCTCGTCGTGCTGGCCGAGGTGCGCCCAGGTGCCGCCGACGCGCGGCTGCGCGACGCCGTGTCGCGCGCCGTGCTCGGCGCCATCGGCGAGCCGCCGGACACTGTTCTGCTCGCGCCGCCGCACACGGTGCTCAAGACCTCGAGCGGCAAGCTGCGCCGTTCGGCTTGTCGCGCGTTGTTCGAGGCTGGCGGCATCGGCGCGGCGCCGGCCACGGCGCGGCGGCAGGTGCTGCGGCTGGCGCTCGGGAGCGTCGCCCTGTGGGTGCGGCGCGCCCTGGCGGGTCTAGGCAGCGCGCTGTACGCACTCTATGCATGGCTCCTGCTGGGCCTGCTCGCGCCGCCGACCTGGCTGGCGATGCGGCTGGCGCCCGACCCGGCCGCCGCCTGGCGCCTTGGCGGAGCGGCCGCGCGCCTGCTGATGCGGCTGGCCGCCGTGCCGATCAAGCTGCGTGGCGCGGCGAATCTGCCCGCCGGGCCCTGCGTGCTGGTCAGCAACCATGCAAGCTACCTCGACAGCGTGATCCTGGTCGCGGCGCTGCCGCGCGCGTTCACCTTCGTCGCCAAGCGCGAGTTGGAGCAGCAGGCCCTGCTCGGCCCGGTGCTGCGCAAGCTGGGCGTCGAGTTCGTCGAACGCTTCGAAGTGCAGAAGAGCGTGGCCGATGCCAACCGCATGGCCGAGGCGGTGCAAGGCGGCAAGTCGCTGCTCGTCTTTCCCGAGGGCACGTTCGTCGCCAGCCCCGGCCTGTTGCCGTTTCACCTCGGCGCGTTCCTGGCGGCGGCGCGGGCGGGAGTGCCGGTGGTGCCCGCGGCGATCCACGGCGCGCGCGAACTGCTTCCGGCCGATCGCTGGTGGCCGCGCCGGGCGACGCTCGAAGTCCAACTTGGCAAACCGATCGCACCGGCGGCGGACGTGCCCGATGTCTTCGCCGCGGCCGTCAGGCTGCGCGAAGCGGCGCGCAGCGCGATGGCGCGGTCTGCCGAGGAGGGATGAGACGGCCAGGTCCGCAGTTGTTCAAAGCCGGGCACGAGTGCAGCTGCATTGCGCAGGAGCATCGCCGCGCTCGTTGAATGGCCTACAGTGGGCGAGTCGCGCGGCGTCGGGCTGCGCACACGATTGGAGGAGGGCGTCACGATGCTAAGAAACCGGCGTTCCCGACGCTTGGTGGCGGCATTGCTGCTGGTTCTCGGCGCGTTGTTGATGCTGTTCTCGCCGTCGGTGGAGGCCGGCTTGGTCGCCTTCGCGCTCGGCGTGGCGCTGGAACTGGCGGGCCTCGCGATCGAACGCAGCGACCGGCGCTGAACCCGCCCGGTCGCCGCAAGGGCAGGTCCAGTCGGGTCACGGGTACGCCTGGAGCACCTCGTAGCCCGCCGTCGGTCGCGATTCGACCAGCGCATAGCCACGCACCGGCCAGCGCAGCTGCGGCCCCTGCGCTGGCGGCAGCGCCGGGCTCGCGCGGCGTGCGAGCGTGAGATGCGGGCGGTACGGGCGCGTCTCGGTGGGCAGCGCCAGGCCTCGCAGAGCCTCGCCCAGCGCGTCGCGAAGGTGGCGCAGGCGGGGCGGCACGCGGTCGGGCTCGAGCACGGCGATGCCGCCTCGCCACACCGCCGCGCGTCCTAGCGACAGCGAGAACGGCGCGACCGGGACCTCGAGCGCCGGCTTCAGTGCCGGCAGCAGGGTACGCGGCACGTCGCCCAGGAAGTGCAGCGTCAGGTGCAGGCGCTCGGCGCGCACCCGCTTCGCCCCCGCATTCCACTGCCATTGCTCGCCCCAGGCCGCGAGCGCGTCGCGCATCGCGGGGTCGGGCCAAAGCCCGATGAACAGCCGGGCGGTCTGGGTTGCCTCAGAGGCCGTGCCAGCCATGCACCAGCGTCCCGCCGCATCGGCGTTGCGCCGTCACGGCGCGACCCGCATCGGAATGCGACGCCGACCGAACGCCGGCGCATAGCCACCGAAACGCCCGGCAATCGCGCTGCCGCACTGCGGGCAATGGCCGTTCTCGTCGATCTCGTAGCGCAGGATGGCGTGCCAGTCGCGCTCGATCAACCGCCGGGCGCAGGCCGGGCAGCAGGTCGTTCCGCCTGCGGCGTCATGCACGTTGCCGGTGTAGACGTGGTGCAGCCCGTTCGCCAGCGCGATCGCGCGCGCGCACTGCAGCGTGGCCGGCGGCGTGGCCGGCACGTCGGTCATCTTGTAGTCCGGATGAAACGCGGTGAAGTGCAGCGGCACGTCGGGGCCCAGGTGGTCGGCGATCCAGCGCGTCATCGCTTCGATCTCGGCCGTGCTGTCGTTCTGGCCGGGGATCAGCAGCGTCGTGATCTCGAGCCAGCAGTCCGTCTCGGCGTGGATGTATTGCAGCGTCTCGAGCACCGGTTGCAGGTGGGCGCCGGTCTGGCGGAAGTAGAAATCTTCCGTGAAGCCCTTCAGGTCGACGTTGGCTGCGTCCATCTTCGCGAAGAACTCGCGCCGCGGCGCGGCGTGGATGTAGCCCGCCGTCACCGCGACCGTCTGCACGCCCAGGGCATGGCAGGCATCGGCAGCGTCGAGCGCGTATTCGGCGAAGATCACCGGGTCGTTGTAGGTGAAGGCCACGCTCCTGCAACCGGAGTCGAGCGCCACCTCGGCGATCCGCTCGGGAGAGGCGGCGTCCTGCAGGCGGTCCATCACGCGGCTCTTCGAGATGTCCCAGTTCTGGCAGAACTTGCAGGCCAGGTTGCAGCCCGCGGTGCCGAAAGAGAAGACGCTGCTGCCGGGGTAGAAATGGTTCAGCGGCTTCTTCTCGATCGGGTCGATGCAGAAGCCCGAACTGCGGCCGTAGGTGGTGAGCGCCATCTCGTCGCCGACGCGCCGGCGCACGAAGCACAGCCCGCGCTGGCCTTCGTGGAGCCGGCAGTCGCGCGGGCACAGGTCGCACTGCAGGCGACCGTCGTCGAGACGGTGCCACCACCGCGCCGGGTGCTCCGCATCCCCGTGCAACGCGGGCTTGTCGTCGCGTGTGTTCATGAGGATGCCCGTGCCTGCGCGAACTTGCGCACGCGATAGCGCGACAGCCGCAGGTCCTCGGCCCAGAAGTCGGCGGGCAGCCCGGCCTTGTGCTTCAGCGCGGCGAGGAACTCTGGCGGCTGTGGCAACTGTTCCCACACCTGCGGCAGGAAGGTGGCGCGCCGGCCCCGCCACTCGAGCACCACGCCGTCGACGCCGGGCCGCAGCGCAGCGTGCGCGTCGGCCTCGCTGCCGGCATGCAGCGGCTGTGCCGGCTCGAGCAGCGAAACCTCGACCTCGAGCTCCTCGAACTCCTCGACCATCAGCGGCTCGAAGCGCGAATCGCGAAACGCCGCCGCCAGTGCGTGCACGCGAACATCGTCGGCGAGCGGCCGGTCGGCCGACAGGGTGCCGACGCAGCCGCGCAACTCGCCCCACAGGCGCAGCGTCACGAAGGTCGCGCCCGGTGCGGCCAGCGCGGGATGGCCCGGCTCGGCGTCGGTCGGCAGGCCGAAGGCGTCGGCGATCGCGTTGCGCGCGCGGCTGATCAACGCGGCGCCGAGCGTCGCGTCGTGTTCCGTCGCCTCGGTCTTGGGTTCGTGGGAACTGCCCTCGGTCGGCCTGCGGGCCTGCTCGCGCGGTTCGAAGGCGAGTGCGCAATAGCCGACCACGCGCGAGCGGTCGCCGGCCGTGTCGCCCGAATTGCGCAGGTCGAGCAGGCGCGGCGCCAGGCCGTGCGCACGCGCCGCCAGCATCGCGCCGGCCAGCGGCGTGGCGCCGCAGGCCTCGCGGTGATCGAGCGCAGGGTCCAGGCGCAGGATGCGCTCGACGGTGGCGCGATCCCTGGCGCGCGCCTCGGCGTAGGGCAGGTAGTGCGACAGGTCGGTGCTGATGACGACCAGCGTCTCGTCGCCGCCCCAGACACGCTCCAGCACCTGCGCCACCTCGGCCGCGCTGGCGTCACCCACCGCCAGCGGCACCAGCGTGAAGACGCCGAGCGCGCGCTGCAGGAACGGCAGCTGAACTTCGAGCGAGTGCTCCTGCGCGTGCGCGTCATCGTCCGGCGTGACCTGCCGCAACTCGGAGAGTCGGGCCAGCGCCGCGGTGTCGAGTGCAATGCGGCCGATCGGCGTGTCGAACGCCGACACGGTCGGCATCGCGATGCCCCGCACTGCGACGCGGTGCGTCGGGCCGAGCAGCACGACGCGGCGAATCTGCTCGCGCCAGGGCGCGAGCAGTGCATACGCCTGGGCGGCCACCGCGCCCGAATAGATGTAGCCGGCATGCGGAACGACGAGCAGCTTCGGCGCGCGCGCTGCCGCACCCGGCGCCACGGCGTCGAGCAGACGATCCACCTCCAGCGCCAGCGTGCGCGGGTCGGCCGGATAAAACATGCCCGCCACCGCGGCGGGTCGGGTTGCAGCAAACATCGATATCCCTCCTCCCAGCGAGATGAGACCGCGTGGCGAAAGATCAAGCCGCCTCCATGCATCTTCGCGCCGGCGTCCAGGGCTGCGCCAGGAAGGTCTTGGGCTCGCTTGAGGGAAATCAACCCACGGCCATTCGAGCGGCACAGAATCGTCCAGACACTGGAACAACGCGGGCTCTGCGGAAGGCGAGTGATGAAAACCCCTGATTCTTCCGTGACGGATCAGCCGCTGGCCGGTCTGCTGCCTGGACCCGCCGCGCTGCTCAAGCGCATGCTCGAACGCATCGTCGCCGCCAACGGGACATCGTTCCGGGCCGTGCTCGCCGACGGCAGCGTGATTGGGCACGGTGCCGCGGAGCCCGCGTTCACGATTCGCTTTCGCAGCGCGCGCGCCGAGCGACGCGTGCTGGCGATGGGCTACGTGGCCCTGCTGGAGTCCTATTTCGACGGCGACGTGGACATCGACGGTGACCTGGCGGCTGCATTTCGCGCCGGCTTCGCGGGCGAACTGGACGTTGCCGTGAACCCGCTGGTCGCGCTGCGCAACCGGCGCCACGAATGGCGCTTCTCGAACGCCTCGATCCCGCAGGCCAAGACCAACGCGCGCTTCCACTACGGCATGGGCCAGGCCTTCTATCGCCCCTGGCTCGACGTGCCCTCGATGACCTACACCTGTGCCTACTGGAAGGACGGCACGCGCACGCTCGAGGAGGCGCAGCGCAACAAGATGGACCATGTCTGCCGCAAAGTTCAGTTGCGGGCCGGCGAGAGCTTCGTCGACGTCGGCTCGGGCTGGGGAGGGTTGCTGCTGCACGCGTGGGAGCACTACGGCGCCGTCGGCACCGGCATCAACACCACGACCGAGCAGGTTGCCGAATCGCGCGCCGAGATCGCCCGCCAAGGCCTGGCCGACACGCTGAAGGTCGTCGAATGCGACTTCCGCGAGATCCCGGGCCAGTACGACAAGCTGCTCTCGATCGGCACGCTCGAGCACGCCGGGCGCGACCAACTGCCAGAGGTGGTGCGCGCGCACGCCGAGGCGCTCAAGCCGGGTGGCCTCGGCGTGATCCACTTCATCGGCCACGTCGACAGCCGCGACACCGAGTTCTACATCCGCGAGTACATCTTCCCCGGGGGCTGGATTCCGAGCCTCGCCGAAGCGATTGCGTGCATGGAGCGCTGCGGGCTGGAGGTGGTCGACGTCGAGAACCTGCGCCGCCACTACGCGTTGACGCTCGGTGCCTGGGCCGAGCGCTTCGACCGCCACTGGGACGAGATTCACGCCATCGATCCGAAGCGCTTCGACGAGCGCGTGCGCCGCAGCTGGCGCACCTACCTGTGGTCCTGCGCCGAGCTGTTCCAGGCACGGCGGCCACAGATCGGACTGTTCCAGGTGACGGTCAGCAAGGGCAACGTCGGCGCCAACTACCCGATGACGCGCGAGTTCCTGTATCGGCCATGAGCACGGAGAACCACCGGCGCAAGCTCGCTGCGTTGCAGCTTGCGCTCGCCGGCGCACAGACCCGCGGCGGCGCCGCATTCGGCCTGGCCAAGTCGACCTCGAACCTGTTTCGTGACCGCTCGCGGGCGCCCCCCCCGCGCATCAACCTGCGCCACTTCGACGAAGTGATCGCCGTCGACCCGGCATCGGCTGGCGTCGACGTCGAAGGCATGACGACCTACGCAGACCTCGTCGACGCCACGCTAGCGCGGGGCGTGATGCCCTGCGTCGTGCCGCAGCTGAAATCGATCACCGTCGGCGGTGCGCTGGCCGGGGTCGGCATCGAGGCCACGTCGTTCCGACAGGGCCTGGTGCACGAGACCGTGACGGCGTTCGACGTGCTCACCGGCGACCGGCGCATCGTCCACTGCACGCCCGACAACGAGCACCGCAACCTGTTCTTCGGTTTCCCGAATTCGTACGGCACGCTCGGCTACGCGCTGAAGGTCAGCGCACGGACGATGCCGGTGCGGCCGTTCGTCGTGCTCGAGCATCGGCGCTACGCGAAGGCCGATGAATGCTTCGCCGACGTGGCGCGCCTGTGCGTTGTCGACGACATCGACTTCCTCGACGGTGTCGCGTTCGCGCCCGGCGACCTCGTCCTCACGCTGGGGCGCTTCGTCGACTCCGCGCCTTACACCAGCGACTACAGCTTCGAGCGAATCTACTACCGGTCGCTGCGCGAACGAAGCGAAGACTTCCTGACGACGCGCGACTTTCTCTGGCGCTGGGACACCGACTGGTTCTGGTGCTCGAGGCAGTTCGGTGCGCAGCACCCGCTCGTGCGCTGGCTGCTCGGCCGCAGGCGGCTGAACTCAGTGACCTATCAGCGGCTGATGCGCTGGAACAGCCGCTGGGGCCTGACGCGTGCCTGGCAGCGCTTGCGCGGGCTGCATGCGGAGTCGGTGATCCAGGACGTCGACATCCCGCTCGCGCACGCCGCCGGCTTCCTCGAGTTCCTGGCGCGCGAGATCGGCATCTGGCCGGTCTGGATGTGCCCGTTGCGCGCGCGTGACCCCAGGGCGCGCTTCACGCTCTATCCGCTGGCGCCGGGCACCCCGTACGTCAACTTCGGCTTCTGGGACGTGGTGTCGCAACGCCCGCCACGCCCGCCGGGTTTCCACAACCGCAAGATCGAGCGCGAAGTCGCGCGCCTGGGTGGCCTGAAGTCCTTGTACTCCGACTCGTACTACAGCGAGGTGGAGTTCTGGGCCCTGCACGACCGCGGCGCCTATGCTCTGCTCAAGCGCGCCTACGATCCGGCGAACGCGCTCGGCGACCTCTACGCCAAGTGCGGCTCGCGGGCGAACGCGCGGGCAACGGGAGGAGGAGCACCATGAAACCTGGTGGCAGGGCAAGGCAGACCCCCGACCGCAGCGCCGCTCTGGCGCAGTACCGGCGACGCGCCGGCATCTACGACCTCGAACTGGCGCTGTTCGAGCCGATCCGCCGCCGTGCCATCAAGCAACTCGCGCTGAAGCGCGGCGACGCCGTGCTCGACGTCGGCTGCGGCACCGGGCTGAGCTTTGAACTGCTGGAGCAGGGCGTCGGCGCGGGCGGACGCATCGTCGGCATCGAGCAGAGCCCGGAGATGATCGACCATGCGCGAGCGCGCGTGCGACGGCAGCGGTGGCGGAACGTGAACCTGCTGTGCGCTCCGGTCGAGGAGGCATCGATACCGCTGGTGGCCGATGCGGCGCTGTTCCACTTCACGCACGACATCCTGCAGCAGCCCGAGGCCGTCGCCAATGTGCTGCACCACCTGAAGCCGGGTGCGCGCGTCGTCGCGTCGGGGCTGAAGTGGGCCGAGGCATGGCGCTGGCCGGCCAACCTTGTCGTGCTGCCCGCGGCGCTGCACTCGGTCACCTCGCTCGAAGGGCTGGGCGCGCCGTGGGCAGCGCTTGCAGCGGCGATCCCGAACCTCGAAGTACGGTCCACGATGATGGGCGGCGTGTTCATTGCGAGCGGAAGGCTCGTGGTGCCGCCTTGACGCGATCCGACCTTACGGCAGCAATACCGCCGCCCCGCTGAAGCGTCCTGCGCGCAGATCGGCGAGCGCCTCGTTGGCCTGCGCGAGGGGGTACGCGACGGTGTGGGTGGTGATCGGAATGCGTGCCGCCAGCGGCAGGAATTCGATCGCGTCGGCACGTGTCAGGTTCGCCACCGAGCGCAGCACGCGCTCGCCCCACAGCAATTCGTAGGCGAAGGCGGGGATGTCGCTCATGTGGATGCCGCCGCAGACCACCGTCGCGCCCCTGGCGGTGGCACGCAAGGCCGCCGGCACCAGCGCACCGGCGGGGGCGAAGATCAGCGCCGCATCGAGCTTCTCGGGCGGAAGCACCGACGACGGCCCGGCCCAGGCCGCGCCGAGCGAGCGCGCAAAGGCCTGCGCGGCGCCGTCGCCGTCGCGCGTGAACGCATAGACCTCGCGCCCTTCGGCGACGGCGACCTGGGCCACGAGGTGGGCCGCGGCGCCGAAGCCGTAGATGCCCAGCCGTTGCGCGGTGCCGGCAAGCTTCAGCGAGCGATAGCCGATCAAGCCGGCGCAGAGCAGCGGAGCTGCCGCCTCGCTCGAGGGTCCGGCGGGCAGCGCGAAGCAGTAGCGCTGGTCGGCGACGGTGAGTTCGGCATAGCCGCCGTCGACGTCGTAGCCGGTGAATCGCGCCCGGCCGCACAGGTTCTCGCGCCCGCTGCGACAGTAACGACACTCGCCACAGGTCCATGCGAGCCAGGGGATGCCGACGCGGTCCCCGAGCGCGAAGCGCTCGACCGCCGAACCGAGGCCGATCACCTCGCCGACGATCTCGTGGCCGGGAACGAGCGGCAGCTTCGGTTTCGTCAGCTCGCCGTCAACGATGTGCAGGTCGGTCCGGCACACGCCGCAGGCCTGGACGCGGATCAGCACCTCGTGGTCGCCGGGGCGCGGATCGGGGATCTCGCTCCATACCAGCGGCGCGCCGGCGCGTTCGAGCAGCATTGCCTTCATCGGCCATGCCCGGGGCTTCGCGCCAACGCCGCTGCCGTCTTCGCCGATCGATCGGCGTTCAATGCGCCATCAGCACCGGTACCGTCATCTGCTTCAGCAGCGAACGCGTCGCGCCGCCGAGCACGCGCTCGGACAGGCGCGAATGGCCGTAGCAGCCCATCACGATCAGGTCGACGTCGAGGTCGGCCGCGCGCGAGAGCAGCAGGTCGCCGACTTCCAGTTCGGACGCTTCGTGCGCGAACACGGTCTTGACGCCGTGCCGCGCGAGCCAGGCGTCGAGGTGGTGCAGCGCCGGCACCGGTGCGTCGGGAGCATGCTGCGCCATCACCGTCACCTTCTGCGCCCGCTGCAGTATCGGCAGGGCGTCGCCGAAGGCGCGCGCCGCCTCGCGGCTGTCGTTCCATGCGGCCAGCACGCGGCGACCGAGCGTCTTGAACTGCCCCGCGTACGGCACGACCAGCACGGGTCGCCCGGAGCCGAGCACGGCCAGCTCCGGCAGGTCGCGGTTGACCATACCGAGCGGTGCTTCGGGGTCGGTCTGGCTGATCACCACGAGGTCGGCGCCTCGGGCGTGCGCGACGACGCTCGCCGCGTGATCGGCCTCGTCGAGGCGTGCCTCGAACGAACTCAGGTCGGCCGCAGCGGCCTGCGCCTCGAACTCCTCGCACAGGAGCGTCGCGCGCTCCCGCAGGAAGTGCTGCGAGGCGACGAGGTAGCCGGGCTCGAGCAGCGACGACGCAATGTCGATCGGGATCTGCACCTGCCCGGTAGGTGCCAGGCCGATCAGGTGACTGCCATGCTCGCGCGCGAGCCTGAGGGCGATCTCGATCCGGCCCGTGCATGTCGGGCCCGAATCCAGGTGAACGAGGAGCGTGTGATAGGCCATGACAAACCTCCTTCGAAATGTGCTGTCGTTGCGGCGAGTTTGCATGCTGGGCGAGCGCTCGCGTTGCGCCGGGTCAAGCGCGCTCGCCAACGACGGACGGCGGGGCAAGCTGGTGGCGAACTGGCGCTGCATTGATCGGGCTCAACGGCGAGCGGGCAGCGCGCACTAGCTTTGCAGTGTGCGGCGCAGCGGTCTGGCTGTGGCGTGCGGTCGATCATCACCTGTTGCTGGAGAAGCGAAATGAAGCAAGTCGCAACGAAGGAGTCGCAGCGCAAGGCATCCCCGTCTCCGGCAAGCCCGCCGAAGCGGCGCCAGGCGCAACCGCGCGGCGGAACACCGGCCGCACCTGCAGCACCGCAGCCCGATCCCGCGCACGAGCAACTCGTCCGCGAGGCCGCCTACTTCATCTATGAACGAAGCGGCCGCATCGACGGGCGCGAACTGGAAAACTGGTTGCAGGCCGAGGCTGAGCTCGTTCAGTCTGCCGGCACTGCGCCGCGTCCGCGTAGCAAGCGACCCGGCTGAGCAGGCTGCACCTGCCAGCGGGGCCGTGGCAGCTTCCGCCAGGGCCTCAGGCGTAGGCAGTCTCCATCCGCGCTGTCACCATCTGGCGCACGTGCGGCAGATGGACATCGGCCAGGCCGCGGGTATTGCTGGCGCAGGCCTTCAGGCGCTCGAGATCGAGAATCTCGACCTCGCGGTTGCACACGGCCAGGCAACCGAGGTGCATCAGCACGCTGAACGAACGGCTCACCGTCTCGTGCGCAACGCCGATGTGACTCGCGATGTCGCGCCGGCTCATGCGCAACAGCAGCCGCCGGGGCGACTGACCGCGTTCGGCCATGCGCTCGGAGAGCTGCACCAGGAAGCGCGCCAGGCGCACTTCGGCCGATACGGCGGCCATCAGGTTGGCGATCTCGACCTGATGCATCAGTTGCCGGCTCAACGTCAGGTGCAACACGCGATCCAGGGCCGGCACGCGCTGGCAGAGCGTGAACACGTCGGGCAGCGCCAGAGAGTGGACGGTGGAGTCTTCGAGCGCAACGGCTGTCGTCGGGTGCAGCCCTATGCAAACAGCGTCGTAGCCCAGCACCTCGCCGCGACCGGCGAAACCGAGCACCTGCTCGTAGCCGTCTTCGGCGATGTGCAGCGACTTGAAGGTACCCACGGCCACGAAGTAGATCGCCTGCGCGTGGGCTCCTTCGTGGAACAGCATGCCACCGACGCGGACGCGACGCGTCGACACCGCGATGCCTTCAAGGAGCCGAGGGTCGTCGACGGCGACGCCCATCAGGCGCAGCAACTCACCCACGCTGTTCGAGGCGGCCCGGTCGCGTTGCACATACCAGGCGCTTTGCGTACTCAGGCTCTTGCCGCAAGCATTCGTGTTCATGGCTGACCTCGCTTTGTTTCGCCAGCTACCGCGCCGACGCTCCAACCAATGCTGGCCGAACGCGAGCCTGCCGCCAATCGGCGATCGGCGCGACATGAGGAGGGGCTTGTCCGAAGCCGCAGGACGCAGTCCGACACGCGATTCGGAATACTCCTACACGCGACGTGTGGGGAGCGTTGCGCAGACTCAATCGCGCACTGCGACCGCCGTCGCAGGATGGCGTAGCGGTGGCGTGGTGCTGCCGGTTGCGATCAACCCTCTTGAGGAGGTAATGCCATGAACGAACTACGCTTGAACGATCTCTTTGCGATCGATCCGATGGATGACATGTTCCGCGGTTTGATGCGCCCGTGGAAGCTCGAGCCGAGCCAGCGCGCGCCGCAGATCAAGCTCGACCTGAGCGAGACCGAGGCGAATTACACGGTCAAGGCCGAAATCCCCGGTGTCAAGAAGGAAGACATCGACGTGCGCATCGAAGGCAATCAGGTGACGATCGGCGCCGAGGTGAAGAAGGAGAGCGAGGAGAAGAAGGACGGCCGCGTGCTGCGCTCCGAGCGCCAGTACGGCTATGCGAGCCGCAGCTTCACGCTGGCCTCGGCAGTCGACGAAGCGAAGGCGAACGCGAAGTACCTGGACGGCGTGCTCGAACTGACGCTGCCGAAGAAGACGACCACCTCGTCGAAGCGGCTGCCGATCGCATAGCGCGGTCGTGCAGAGGGGCGCCCGGGCGCGGTAGGATCGCGCAGCGCGGCGGCCCCTCAGGGTTGCGGCGCACTGAGGATCCCCTGATGACCGCAACCCCTCGTTCGCGATCCTGCTTCGGCAGGGCGTGCGGCTTATGAACGAGCCGGCGCTGCCGCTTTCGGCCAGCCTGTTCGACGAGCCACCCAGCAGTCTGGTGCACGCGGCGCGCGAAGCAGTCGTCACGATCGACGAGTCGCAGCGCATCGTGATGCTCAACCCGGCGGCGCAGCGCATGTTCGGCTGCACCGCCGCCGAGGCGCTCGGCAGCGAGTTGACGCGCTTCATTCCGGTTCGCCATCGTGCCGCTCACGTCGAGCACGTGCGGCGCTTCGACGCGTCGGGGCTGTCCGAGTGGTCGATGGGCGAGCGCCTGCCGGTGACCGGGCTGCGCGCCAACGGCGAGGAGTTTGCCGCCGCCATCACGATCACCCGCGTCGACGCCGCGCCGCAGCTCGGAGCCGGTCGCTTCTTCACGGCCCTGCTGTCCGACCTGAGCAAGGAAGACGACTTGCGCCTCGAACTTGCCAGGCTGCGGCAGCGCTTCCGGGCGATCGTCGAGTTGTCGCCGAACGCGGTGTGGATTGCCGAACGCGACCACATCGTGTTCGTCAACCGCGCCTGCATGGCACTGTTCGGCGCGCCTTCGCGCGAAAGCCTGGTCGGCCGCTCGATGTACTCGCTGCTGCATGCGGAGTCGCACGCGGTCGTGCGGCAGGAGGTCGGCCGGGCGCTCGAATCCGGCGTCACGCTGCCGCTGCTGCACGAGCGCATCGAGCGGCTCGATGGCAAGGTGCGCGATGTCGAGATCGTACTGGCGCCGCTGCCCGATCACGGGCAGACGACGCTGCAGATGGTGATCAGCGACATCACCCAGCGCAAGCACGAGACGCTCGAACTGGCGCGGTCGCGCCACGCGCTGCGCGGGCTGTCGGGGCGCCTGGTCGAGGCGCGCGAGGACGAGCGGCGGCGCATCGCCCGCGAGTTGCACGACGACCTCGGGCAGCGCCTGACCGCGTTGAAGATGGAACTCTCGAGCCTGCAGACGGGGCTGGCGGCACACGGCGAGCAGGGCCGCATCGGCGCCATGCTCGAGTTGCTCGACGAGACCGTCGCTTCGGTGCGCCGCATCGCGGCCGACCTGCGGCCGCTGATGCTCGACGACCTCGGGCTCAACGCGGCGATCGAATGGCTGGCGCGCGATGCGTCGCGTCACATGGGCATCGAGGTGACCGTCCGGCTCGGCGAGGGCGACCCGCCGCTCGACGAGCGCGCTTCGATTGCGCTCTACCGCATGGTGCAGGAGGCCCTGACCAACGTGGCGCGGCACGCGCATGCGACCGAGGCGCACATCGAGATCCGGCAGGTCGCCGAGTCGCTGCTGCTGTCGGTGCGCGACAATGGCGTCGGTTTCTCAGAGCGCGCAATGCAGAAGGAAGGCTCGTTCGGACTGATGGGCATCCGTGAACGCGCCTTCATGCTTGGCGGCCAGATGGAAGTCGACAATCCGCCGGACGGTGGGGGTCGCCTCACTGTCCGGCTGCCGCTGGCGCACGCCAGCGGCGGATCCGGCACACCCGAGCGGCAGGCCGTGTCATGAAGTCCTCGTCGCTAGCCGCGCCGATCCAGCTTCTGCTGGTCGACGACCACACCATCGTTCGTGAAGGCCTGAGGCGCATCCTCGAGGCGACCGGCGAGGGCTTCGCCATCGTCGAGGCGAGTTCGGGCTTCCAGGCCCTCGAATGCCTGCGCCGGCAGCCGTTCCGGCTGGCGATCGTCGACCTGTCGATGCCGGGCATGAACGGGCTCGACCTGATCCGGCGCCTCAGGAGCGAGTACGCCGACGTCGCCGTGCTGGTGCTCAGCATGCACGCCGAGGAGCAGTACGCTCTGCGCGCCTTCAAGGCGGGCGCGAATGGTTACGTGACGAAGGACAGCGCCGCCGAGGAACTCGTTCGCGCCGTGCACAAGGTGCTCGGCGGCGGCGCCTACGTGACCGCCAGCCTGGCCGAACGGGTGGTGCAGCAACTCAACGGCGCGGTCGAGGTTCCGCGCCACGCGCACTTGTCGGACCGCGAACTCGAGGTGCTGCGCCGCATCGTCGCCGGCGAGCGGCTGACCGACATCGCCGAGGCGCTGCACCTGTCGGTCAAGACCATCAGCACGCACAAGACGCGCATCCAGGACAAGCTCCAGTTGCCGAGCATGGCGGCGTTGATCCGGTATGGCCTCGAGCATGGGCTGCAGGAGGACGGCACGCCTTCGAGGCCGGCTGCACTGCCGAGCGACGCCGCGAGCTGACGGCCCAGCGTTCGGGCGGGCCCCCGACCATCACCGCAGGAGCTGCTATTTCACGAGCAGCACCGGCACCTCGGCCAACTGGATGACGCGTTGTGCCACCGAACCGAGGAACAGGCTGCCGAGCGCACCCATGCCGCGGGTACCAATCACGATCTGATCGGCCCCGCACTCGGCGGCCACGCGCACGATCTCGTGCGCCGTATTGCCTTCGGCGCGGCGCGTCGAGCCGACCACCAGGCCGCAGGCGCGTGCCCGTTCGAGCGCGATGGCCAGCACGTCGTCCTGCTGCTTCTTCAGCGCGGCGTCGATCTGCTCGAGGCCGAGCGATGGCAGGTCGCCGTACAGCGCCGGCCCGCCGCGAACATTGAGCAGCACGACCTGGCGCTGCGTCGTTTCATTGACGATCTTGGCGACCGCCTCGATCGCATGCAGAGAGTGTTCCGAGCCGTCCACCGCAATCAGCATCTTGAGCATTGCAATCTCCTTCGCCTTCAGCCGGCCATGAGGCAGGATAAGCCGCCACGCGCCGGCCGGATTGACGCCACGCAACGCCGCGCGCTCAGGTGCGCGCCCCGAGGGCACTGCGCCCGTCGCCCGATGTTCGAGCGGGCGCGGGCGTGGGCTCGCTGTCCTGTCCGGGCACGGACGCTCTCGCATACCAGGCCTGGCATTCGGCCTCGCGACCGCGAACCACGCGACGTCCGGCAAGCGTACCAACGCTCTGTGTGACGACCGTGGCCTGGGCCTCCGCGTGCGCGGCGTCCTCGCCGTAGATCACCACCCAGTCGCGCTCGCGGCCGAGTTGGTGAGCGCGCTCGGTGTTCGAGTAGAGCGCGGTGAAATGCCAGTCGCCGCGCTGCGTGTGCAACACCGGCAGCCACGCCTCGCCGTCCGGGTTGAAGCGCCGCGGCGCGATCTTCGCCAGCCTGCCTGCCGCGGCGCCTTCGCGGTATTCGCGGTCCACGTCGAGCAGCCAGTCGAGGGGCGGCTGTTGCGCCACCGGCCCGCGCCGCGCCGGCTGGCGCAGCCGGCGCCGGCGGTCGAGCAGCCGGGTCAGTGCAGCGCCGATCGCGGCCGCGCGACGTTCGCCGAGGCGGGGCAGGCGCGCCAGCCGTCCGTCGTGCGCGGCGAGTTCCAGCGCCTCGAGCGTGTCGACGCCGAGCAGCTCGTGCATCCGTTGCGCCAGTTGCGGGCCGACACCGGGAATGGTGCGAAACAGCGTCTCGGCGTCGGCTTCGCCGCGCAGCCGTTCGAGCCGGGCCCAGCGTCCGCGCAGCAGCATCTCGCCGATCGCTGCGGCAATGCCCGGCCCGACGGCGGGCAGCGCATCGAGGCCAGGTTCTCCATCGCGCTCGAAGATGTCGCGCACCTTGCTGCCCAGTCCGTCCAGCGTCTGCGCAGCCTTCACATAGGCCGCGGCGCGGTAGGGGTTGCCGCCCTGCGCCTGCAGCAGATCGGCCATCTCGCGCAGTCTCGCGGCGATCTGCCTGTTCTCGGCGAGCGGCGACGGCGCATCAGGCGCCTCGGCACCACCGCCATCGGCGGGCCAGGCCGCCAACGCAATCGGCGAGCTCATGGCACCGGGGACAAGCGCGGTGGGCTCAGTGCCCGGCCTGAAGCAGCGCGCCGACCCGCTTCGTGAGTTCTCGCAGGTCGCAGTGGGTCAGGTCGGTCGGTTCGGTGGCAACGAGGACCTTGGTCGCGGCATCCCCGAGCCGGGCCTTGAGCTCGCCGAGGAACGGGTTCGACGCGATCAGCGCCACGGCCGGGCAACGCCGCTGCACCACGGCGTCGTTCAGCTTCTGCGCCAGCTCGCGCGCGAAATTCTCGCGCTCCTTGTGGTGCACCTCGGTATGGGGCTCGAAGCTCGTGCGCACGCTGGCCTGCCCCTTCTCGGTGTGTCCGGGGCGGTCGGTCGCGAGATCGCTGCCCTTCTGGCGGCCCGCTGCGTGCACGAAGTCCTCCAGCTCGACGAGCGAGCCGTCGCGCGGGTCGTACTCGCACAGGCGGGCGCGCGACGCATTGGCCACGACGATCCAGGTTCTGTTCATTAAGCCTCTCCTCTAGTGTTCGGTCGCATCGTCAAGGGCGGCCAGTACCTCGTCGTCGCTGACCTGATGAAAGTCGACATAGTGCAGGCCGATGGCATGAAAGGGTTCCGGCTCGGCGAGGCAGACCAGATCGTCGACTTCGGCGCGCAGCGCCAGCACGGTGTCGTGCGGCGCCACCGGCACAGCGAGCACGAGCCGCGCCGGCTGGCGCCGCCGCAGTGCCTTCAGCGCCGCGCGCACCGTCGTGCCGGTGGCGATGCCGTCGTCGACGACGACGGCGGTCGCGCCGGCCAGGGGCAACGGTGCGCGACCGCGCAGGTAGACCTGGCGGCGCCGCTCGATCTCTTTCAGCTCGATCAAGGCCTGCGCCTCGATGTAGTCGCGGTCGACGCCGGCGAGCCCTTGCACCTCGTCGTCGATCACGATTTCGGGCTTCTCGCCGTCCACCACCGCGGCGACGGCCAGCTCGCGTTGCCAGGGAACGCCGATCTTGCGCACCAGTATCAGGTCGAGCCCGGCGTGCAGCGCGCGCGCCACCTCGGCGGCGATCGGCACGCCACCACGTGGCAGCGCGAGGACCACGATGGGAGCGGTGAGGTTCATCGCCACCAGGTGTCGCGCCAGTGCGTGGGCGGCCTCGGCTCGATTCGCGAAGAGATGGGTCATTGAAGTCCCCCGTGTGCTGCGCGTGGTCGCCGCGATGCGGAGCCTCTGCACTGGCCGCCGCCTCGCGTACTCATGACTTGTGCCCGCTGGCCAGATGGGTCTCGAACCAGGCGCCGGCGAGATGGGCCGCGGCATCGAGCGTTCCAGGTTCCTCGAACAGGTGGGTCGCGCCGGGGACGATCTCGAGGCGCTTGCGGCAGGTCATGGCACGCATCGCCGCGCGGTTGAGCTGCAGCACCTCGGAGTCGAGGCCGCCGACGATCAAGAGCGTGGGTGCGGCGACGCGGGCGAGGCGCTCGCCGGCGAGGTCGGGCCGCCCACCCCTGGAGACCACCGCGGCGACGCGGCCGGGGTGGTCGGCCGCTGCGTGGAGCGCTGCGGCCGCACCGGTGCTCGCACCGAAGAGGCCGACGCGCAGGCCGGCAAGCTCGCTGCGAAGTTCCAGCCAATCCAGCGCCTGCGCGACACGCGCGCCGAGCAACTCGATGTCGAACACGTTGCGGCGGTCGGCCGCCTCGGCCACGCTGAGCAGGTCGAACAGCACCGTGCCAAGACGATGCTCGTGCAGCATGTGCGCGACGAACGCATTGCGTGGGCTCAGGCGGCCGCTGCCACTGCCATGCGCGAACACGACCACGCCGTTCGGCTGCGCCGGCAACACCAGTTCACCCGGCAGGCCGATCGCTCCGATCCAGACTGCTTCGCGTTCCATCGTCGTCGTCATGCGACCGCCCATGGAGCGATCATCTACATCGCTGCGGCGCGGGCGTTGAGCCGGCTCAACGCGCCGCGATCCGGGGCAGGCGCAGGCGCATGGCCGCACTCAGAAATCGGGCGCTTCGCCGCCCGGCCCCATGCCGGGTGCCTGCTTCGGCTTCGGCGCGTTGGCGATCATGCAATCGGTGGTCAGGATCAGGCTCGCGATCGACGCCGCGTTCTGCAGCGCCAGCCGCGTGACCTTCGCCGGGTCGATCACGCCCATCGCGAGCAGGTCGCCGAATTCGCGCGTCGCGGCGTTGTAGCCGAACGCGCCGTCGGCGGACTCGTCGACGCGATTCAGGATCACCGAGGGCTCGTCGCCCGCGTTGTCGACGATGCGCCTGAGCGGTTCCTCGAGTGCACGCGCCACGATGCGGATGCCCGAGTCTTCGTCGAGGTTTTCGCCCTTGAGTGCCGCGAGCGAGCGCCGCGCCCTCAGCAACGCGACACCGCCGCCGGGCACGATGCCTTCCTCGATCGCCGCGCGCGTCGCGTGCAGCGCATCCTGCACGCGCAGCTTGCGCTCCTTCAACTCGGTCTCGGTGGCCGCGCCGACCTTGATCAGCGCGACCCCGCCCGAGAGCTTGGCCGCGCGCTCGTCGAGCTTCTCGCGGTCGTAGTCGCTCGTGGCGGCCTCGCGCTCTTTGCGGATGCTGGCGATGCGCTCCTTGATCGCCGTCGCTACGCCAGCGCCGCCGATCAGCGTCGTGTCGTCCTTGCCGATCTCGGCCCGCTTGGCCCGGCCGAGGTCGGCGAGGGTCGCCTTGGCGAGCGGCA